>Ga0315900_10003920_pt1 | contig 21393 bp, 22 predicted proteins | sample LakEriMetagenome_FD_203521 | JGI IMG/M metagenome (GOLD analysis project Ga0315900, IMG submission 203521) | Freshwater fungal communities from buoy surface, Lake Erie, Ohio, United States - Buoy 12 MA114 | ecosystem: Environmental > Aquatic > Freshwater > Lake > Lake biofilm | place: USA: Lake... | reverse complement strand
GCGCTCGGCGCCGGATAGCTTGGTGTGGACGATGAAGGGTTCCTGCAGGGCGCGGCGGATCGTCATGCGCGGGTTCAGCGCGCTCCAGGGATCCTGGAAGACGATCTGCATTCGCGCGCGTAGCGGGCGCAGCGCGGATTCCGGCAAGCGGGTGATGTCGCTTCCCTGAAAGAGGATGCGCCCGTCACTCGGCTCGATCAGCCGCGCGGCCATCATGCCGATGGTGGATTTGCCGGACCCGCTCTCACCGACCAAGCCGAGGACTTCGCCGGCATGGATCGAGAGCGAGACATCGCTCACCGCATGCACTTCGCGCCCGCCCTTGGCCGGAAAGCGTTTGGTCAGGCCTTCGAGTTGCAGCACCGGCGCGCTCATGCGGCAACGTCCGGAAAGTGGCAGGCGGCGGCGTGGCCCGGCCCGAGTGTCGCGCGCGGCGGCGGCACGGCACAGGCGGGGGCGCGCTTGGGGCAGCGGTCGGCGTACACGCAGCCTTCGGGCAAGGCGTAGAGGTCGGGTGGCGCGCCCACACCGCCGCGCACGCCGCGCGCCGCAAGGCGCTTTGGCGTGCTGTCGAGCAGCGCGCGGGTATAGGGATGCGCGGGCGCTGCGAAGATCCTGCGTACCGGCCCTTCCTCGACGATGGTGCCGGCGAACATCACCGCGACCCGCGTGCAGTAATGCGCGATGATGCCAAGGTCATGCGTGATCATGATGGCGCCCAAGCCACGCTTTGCGACAAGACCGCGCAGCAGGTCGAGCACCTGCGCCTGCACCGTGACGTCGAGCCCCGTTGTCGGCTCATCCGCGATCAGCAGGCGCGGCTCATTCACCAGCGCCATCGCGATCAGCACGCGCTGCGCCATACCGCCCGAGAGCTCATGCGGCCAGGCGGCCAGGCGGCGATCCGGATCGGGAATGCCCACCTCGGCGAGGATTTCGCGCGCGCGCGACAGGGCGTCGGACTTGCCGATGCGGCGATGCTCGGTCTGCACGCGCACCAGCTGCGCACCGATCCGAGCGAGCGGGTCGAGGGCCGCACGCGGCGACTGCACCACCATCGCCATACGCGTGCCGCGGATGCGGTTGAGCTCGCGCTCGGCCATGCCAACCAGCTCGGTGCCCTCGAAGCGGATGCTGCCGGCGACGATGCGCGCGGGCGGGCGCAGCAGGCCAAGCGCGGCAAGCGCGGTCAGCGACTTGCCCGCGCCGCTCTCGCCCACCAGCCCCATGATCTCGCCCGCCGACACGGCGAAGGACACGCCGTTGAGCGCGCGCGCGACAAGCAGCCTGTCATGCAGGTCATGCGCAGCGAAATGGACATGCAGATCCTCGACGGTGAGCAGCGTCACTTGCCTGATGCCCGTCGCTTGGGGTCGAGCAAATCCTGCACGCCATCGCCCAGAAGGTTCAGCCCGACCACCAGTGCGATCAACGCCATGCCCGGGAAGGCCGCGACCCAGTATTCGCCCGAGATGACGTATTCCGCGCCCTGGCGGATCATCGCCCCCCATTCCGGCGCGGGCGCCTGCACGCCGACGCCGATGAAGGCGAGGGTTGCGGAAATCCGCACCGCCCAGGCCATGCGAATCGGCAATTGCGCCGTGGCGCCGAGGATCGCGTTGGGCAGGATGTGCACGAAGACGATGCGCGTGGCCGAGCAGCCCTGCGCGCGCGCCGCGATCACGAAGGGTGCATGGCGTAGCGCCAGCACCTCGGCGCGCACCATGCGCACGAAGACCGGACTGTCGAGCAGACCGACCACCAGCACCACATTGATCAGCGATGGCCCGGCAGCAGCGACAACGGCCAGCGCGAGCACGATGGTCGGGAAGGCGCGCAGCACATCGACGATGCGCATGATCGCCTCATCCACCCAGCCGCCGCGATATCCCGCGACGAGGCCGATCGGCACGCCGGCCAGGATGCTGATGGCGCCGGCCGGCAGCAGGATCGCGAAGGCATAGCCGCTGCCATGGATCAGGCGGGAGAGCATATCCATCCCGTTGCCATCGGTGCCCAGGAGGAAGCGCGCCTGCGGCGGCTGCAGGACCTGGTCGGGGAAGGTTTGGACCGGGCTGTAGGGCGCGATCAGCGGTGCAAAGGCCGCGAGCAGCGCGAAGGCCAGCACGATGCAGAACCCCACCGCGAAGGTCGGGCTCCGCCGAGCGATACCTCGGCACAGCGCGAAGACGGAAGGACGCGCGGTGATCGTCTCCATCTCAGCCACGCGGTTCAAGCAGCATGGCGAGCAGATCCACCACGATGAAGATGACGACCGAGGCTAAGGCCAGCGCCAGCACATAGCCCTGCACCGCCGCGAAATCGCTCTGCATGATCGCGTTCAGCCCCCAATGGCCGAGCCCGCCGCGCGCGAAAACGAACTCGATCAGCGAGCCGATAGCAAACAGCGAGACGAGCTCAACGCCCGCGAAGGTCACCAGCGGAACCAGCGCGCCGCGCAGCACCATCCGCCGGATGCGCGCATTGCCGAAGCCGGCGGCACGCGCATAGCGGATGTGGTCGGAGCCCAGGATCTCGATCGCGATGGCGCGCGACTGCTTGATGATCGGCCCCGTCGCGACGAAGACCAGGCAGATCACGGGCAGCAGCAGGTAGACGAAGGCGGAGCGCGCCTTCTCCCACTCCCCGCCCAGCACCGCATCGACCAGTGGCGCGCCGGTGATAGTGCGCGGTGGATCGAGGTCGATCGCCATCATCCCCATCGGCGGCGGCGCCCAGCCGAGCAGGAAGAAGAAGACGAAGATCATCATCAGTCCGAGCCAGTAGGTCGGCACGGAAAAGCCGAACAGCGCGACCGTGCGGCTGAGTTGGTCGAAGAGGCGGTTTGGCTTGAACGCCGCGCGGATGCCGACCGGCACGCCGATCAGCAGCGCGAGCGCAAGGGCGGGCAGGATCAGCTCCAGCGTCACCGGCAATTGCGTCGCGATATGATGCGCGACCGGCTGCCCATCCTGCCAGGACCGCCCGAGATCGCCCTGCGCCAGCCGCGCGGCATAGGCGCCGAACTGCACCCAGACCGGCTTGTCGAGCCCAAGATCCGCACGCACCTGCGCGAGGATCCCGGGATCGGCGATGGGCCCCGCGATCATCGCGGCCGGATCCTGCTGGCCGATGCGCACCAGCATGAAGGTGATCAGCAGGATGCCGAGCACCACCGGCACGCTGATCGCGATCCGGCGCAGCAGGAAGACGAGCATCCCCGCGGCTCAGGCTTCGCCGGTCAGATACTTCCACGCGACGCGATTGTGCGGATGCCAGACATAGCCGCCGGTGCCGCGACGGAAGACCTCCATCGTGCCAGGCAGGAACAACTCCACCATGGTCGCGTAATCCGCCTGGCGCTGCTGCGCCTCGCGCACCAGTGCAAGCCAGCGCGCGTCGTCGCGCTCAGCGATCGAGGCCTCGATCAACCGGTCGAGCTCGGGATCGGCGTTGCCGTTGACGTTCGACCCGCCGCGGCTATGGGTCGAGAGGAAGAGATTGTAGGACGGGTCGGCCACGAAGCTCGCGGCCCAATGGGTGAAAAAGGGCAGCGACCAGACATTCACCGCGCGGCGGGAGGTCATCTCGGTCGGCGGTACGCGGCGCGGCGTAGCGCGGATGCCGGCCCGCGCCAGCGAGGCCTGCATCTGCAGCGCCACGCCCTCTTCCCACCACCAATTTGTGCTGTATTCCAGCGTCAGGTCGAGGCCGTTCGGATGCCCGGCCTCGGCCAGCAGCGCACGCGCGCGATCATAGTCGGTCTCATAGGTGTAGGTCTCGGCGAAGCCGGGAATCTTCGGCGCCAGCACGGAGCGCGAGCGCGTGCCGAGGTTGAGGAAGACCGCGCTGCTGATCGCCTGGTAGTCGGTCGCGTGGCAGATCGCGCGGCGCACGCGAATGTCGTCGAAGGGCGCGCTGCGCGGGTTCATCCGCACCGTGGCACTCGCCGTGCCGGGCACCGTCTCGACATTCACGTTGCGGTCGCGCTGGAGGTCCACGATCTGCTGCAGCGGGATCTGTTCAGCATACTGCACCTGCCCGGTGCGGACCAGCGCGACCCGCGTGGCCGGGGACGGCACCTCGCGCCAGACAATTCGGGTGAAGTGCGGCGCGGCGAAGACGTAGTTCGGGTTGGCGACGAGCACGGCCTGCTGGCCCTGTCGCACTTCCTGCACATGGTAGGGGCCGTAGCCGGCGGAATTCATGCCGAGCCAGCGCGTCGCGAAGGGATCATCCTCGGTCGCGTGGCGCTTCGCCTCGGTGCTGTCGAAGATCGCCGGGATGTGCAGCGCCATGACGTTGAGAAAGATGCGGTTCGGGACGGCCAGGGTGTAGCGCACCTGGTCGTCCGCCACCTTCTCGACATTGGTGATGCGCGCGACGTTGCGCATGAACAGCCCGGTTCGCCGCTGGCGCTCCGACTTCTGCCAGGTCCAGAGCACGTCATCGGCGGAGAGCGTGTTGCCGAAGGGGCTGCGGACATCGCGGCGCAGCTTGAACAGGTATTGCAGCCCGTCATCCGAGACGGTCCAGCTCTCAGCGAAATGCGGCTCGAAGCGCGTCACGTCCAGTTCGCGCGTACCGTCCGGGCGGCGCACCAGCGGGTGGCGCAGCAGGCCCTCATAGATGTTGACCGTGCTCTCGATCTGGCCGGGCACCCAGACATCGGTGTCGAAGCCGCGCGGGGTGGAGTTCATCGCCATCACCAGCGTGCGCCCCTGCTGCGCCACCGCTGGGCGCAGCCCGACCAGGCCCGGCAAGGCGGGGGTGAGGGCCGCGCCGGCGACAAGTCCACGACGGGTCAGGCTCATGACGTTCTCCATCCGACTTTTCTGCACTCATCCCAACACCGTCGCCGGTCTTTCCGCAAGGCATCCCACGCTGCCTTGACAGGCCGGGTCGCACGGCCGCAGCCTTTTTCCCCTGTTAGAGGGAGCGCGCCCATGAACACAGCAATCAGCCCGGCGGCCATGCGCGGCTGCAGCGACGAAGAATGGGCCGTGCGGCGCGATCTCGCGGCGCTCTACAGGCTGCTCGCGCATTTCCGCATGACGGACATCATCTACACCCATCTCACGATGCGTGTTCCGGGCTCGCATGATCATTTCCTGATCAACCACTACGGCGTGCTGTTTCATGAGATGCGTGCCGAGGATCTGGTGAAGATCGACCTCGAAGGCCGCATCGTGGAGGAGGCGGAAGAACGCCGCTCGCTGCGCGTCAACGCGGCCGGCTTCACGATCCATTCCGCGATCCACATGGCGCGGCCGGACCTGGCCTGCGTGATCCACACACATACGGCCGATGGCATCGCCGTCTCGGCCCAGGAAGCAGGCCTTCTGCCGCTCTCCCAGCACGCGCTGAAATTCTACGGGCGGCTTGCCTATCACGGCTATGAGGGTATCGCGACCGACCTCGACGAGCGTGCGCGGCTGGCGCGCGATCTTGGCCCGCACAAGGCCATGATCCTGCGCAACCACGGCCTGCTCGCGGCCGGCGAGACCATCGCCGAGGCGTTCCACAACATCTACTACCTGGAGCGCGCCTGCCAGTCGCAGATCAAGGCGATGTCCGGCGGCGTGGCCCTGCACCTGCCGCCCGCGGAGGTCTGCGCCCACACCGTCGCCCAGTTCGATCGGCTGCCCGCGGAGCACTACGCCTTCTTCTGGCGGTCCTGCCTGCGCCTTGTAGAGCAACCCGGCAACGACGATCGCCATTGATGGCCCGCGTCACGCGGCACTTCGTCACGGTCGGCGACCGGCGCGTGCATTACCGCCGTGCCGGCGCAGGCCCGGCGGTGATCCTGCTGCACGCATCGCCGCGGTCCTCGACCGAACTGTCGGCGACGCAGGATGTCTTCGCCCGCCACTTCACGACGATCGCGCTCGACACGCCCGGCTTCGGCCTGTCGGACCCGCTGCCCCTGGAGCAGCCGGAGACCGGTGACTACGCCGATGCACTCGCCGCGACGCTGGATGCGCTCGGCATCGCGGAGGCCGCCGTGTACGGCCGGCACACCGGCGCCTCCATCGCGCTGGAATTCGCCGTGCGCCACCCCGCGCGCTGCCGCTTCCTGTTCACCAACGGCCTGCCCATCTACAGCGCGGCGCAACGCGAGGACCGGCTGACCCGATACCTCTCACCAATCGTGCCGGGTTTTGCCGGGGACCACCTGATCTGGATGTGGTTTCGCTTCCGCGACCAGCACGTCTTCTGGCCCTGGCACGAACAGTCTCTGGCGCATCGTGCGCAGGCCGAATTGCCGGATCTCGCGACACAGCATCGCGGCGTGATGGAACTGCTTGAGGCCGGTGACGCCTATCGTGTCGGCTACGCAACCGCCTTCCGCTATGATTCGCTCGCCGCGCTGGCGCAGCTGCGCGTGCCCGCCTGCCTCGGCAACCGGCCGAGCGACAGCCTGTTCCGCACCGTGCCGCTCTACCCCACCGGCGCGCCGGTGCGCATCTTTCCGGCAGGCCTGCAAGAGGCCGCCGAGGCCGAGCTCGCCGTGCTGCGCGATGCCGGCGACTGGGCTGCGCCGCCGCCGCCACCCGCGGCGCTCCCACCCGCCGATCGCACGCGTCTGCGCTTCATTGACGACATTCTGGTCCGCTCCGCCGGCGAGGATCGCCCGGGCGTGCCGCTCCTGCTGCTGCATCGGGTGCCGGGGTCCTCGCGGCTGCACGACGCGCTGGTCTGGGCGCTTGGGGTGACACGACCCGTCTTTGCACTTGACCTGCCCGGCCAGGGCGAATCCGCGCCGCGGGAGGGCGATACGGTCGCGCAATGGGCCGCGGCGGTGGAAGAGGTGCTCGATGGGCTCGGCCTGCCCTGCGTGCATGTCGTGGCGCAGAATGGCGGGGCGGCGGTGGCCGTTGAACTCGCGCTGCGTGCGCCGGCGCGCATCGCGTCGCTGGTGCTCGATGCCCCCATCGTTCTGCCCGAAGCGACGCGCGAGGCCTTCGCCGCGCGCTGGCTGGAGGAGCTCGGCAGCACCACGCCATGCCGCGAGGGCGCGCATCTGCTCCGCGCCTGGCACATGCTGCGCGACCTGGAGCTATGGTGGCCTTGGTATGCGCGGGATCCCGCCGCCGCCCGCACTACGCCGCCGCGCATCGCGCCGGAACGCCTCAACGACGAACTGCGCGAGGCAATGAAGCAGCCCGAAGGCTTCGCGCGGGGATGGGAAGCCGTGTTGCGCTATCCGCTGGCCCAGCGTCTCGCGATGCTGCGCCAGCCCTGCGTGCTGATGGCTGCCGCCGATGATCCCTTCGCGTCGCTGCTGCCCGAAGCCATCGCCGCGCGACCTGGCGCGGTGCGGCACGAGGGCGCGATGCTCGATCTACTTGCGCGGCTCTGACGCGCCTTCGTCGGACAGCAGCGGCCCGAAGACCCGCGCGGTGAAGGCGGCGACGCGCGCCTTGCGATCGGCCTCGAAGGCAGCGGGCTCAGCCGGCGCATCGAGCATGGCGAGGTCGATACCGCGCGCCGCCAGCACGGCCTCGAGCGCCGCCAGGCGGTCCTGCAGCGCATAGGTTTCGGTGGCCAGCGCGACGACGACGCGCATGAGGTCGGCCTTGGGGATGTTGGCCAGGTGGTCGAAGGACTCGGCCATCACACGCCCGCCTTCGTGCCGAGGGTGATGTGGTAGCGGAAGCGCCCGACATAGGCGCCCGCATCGCGCCCGCCTGCGCCCACCTGTTCCGCGACGCCGACCTGGCCGAAGCCCGCCTCGGCATATACGCCGGCGAGGTCGAGCTCATGATAGGCGCGCCAGAAAGGCTCGCCATTGTGATCGCTGTCCCAGTCCAGCAGCCAAGCACTGAGTGGATCGACCGACGCATAGCTCGGCAGTTCGACATTGGCGAAGATGCCGCCCGGTGCAAGCACGCGATGGGCGCTGCGCACCACGTTGCGGATGGCCGCCGTTGGCAGCTCATGCAGCAGCAGGATGCAGAAGACGAGGTCGAAATGGCCCTCGGGAAAGGACAGCGCCTCGGCGTTCATCTGGCGAAACCGCATCGCCTTGCCGTGCTGCTCCGCGCGCAGCGCCGCGTAGCGGAGCATCGGCGCGCTGAGGTCGATGGCGTGGAACTCGGCCTTTGGAAAGGCGTCGCGGATCGGATAGGCCTTGTAGCCCGGCCCGCAGCCCAGATAGAGAATCCGCCGGTAGTCACGCTGCGGCAGGCCGGCAAGGAGCGCCTTGCCCATCTCGTCCATGGCGCGGCCGTAGCGATGCATCGAATAGGCGGCGACGCCGGTCTCGTAGATCAGGCCCGCGAGCGGTTCCTCGGCGAAGCCTCCGGTCTGGAGGTGAAATTCGGTGCCAGTGAAATAGGCCGGCAGCGGCAGCGTGGGATCGAGCGCCAGCGTCACCGAATCCCCGCGCGGTCCCGCGGCCAAAGCGGCCTCCAGCTCCGCACGACGCGGCTCGAAGCCCCGCCGCACCTCCGCCCACATCGCCTCCTGGCTGATGCGCGCGAGCCCGCGCCCGGCCTGATAGGCTGCGTCGCTGGCGAAGCGCGCCGCGATCGCGCCCGGCGCGCGCAGTTCGGCCTCCGGCCGTCCGGCAGCCCAGGATTCGTAGCGGCGGCGGAGTTCCGGCGTGAAGCGGCCGGCGACGAGGCCCTTGATGCCCTCGATCACGTCGAGACGCGCCTGGGCGGGGCGCGCGAGTCTTGTGTGCATCGCCGCATCCTCCCTGCGCTGCCGGCTTGGCAGACGCTGCTGTGCCACGTCACTATGTCGCTCTGACCGCGAACGGACAAGGCGCGCGCATGGACTGGGACATCCTGGCTATCGACACCGTGGTCAATCCGCTGACGCCGGAGATCGCGGCCTCCCGCCCCTCCTGGAGCGCGGAGTTCCACACCGGAATCTTCAAGCGCGAGGAACGGGTTCGCCAGGGCTACACGCGCGAGCAGATGCTGGAGCTGATGGATGCGGGCGGCGTCGGCAAGGCGCTGCTGGTCGCGGCGAAGGTCGGGCAGATGGGTCTCGACGGCTCATGGCATCTCGATCCGCGCCAGGTCGCCGATCTGGTGCAATGGCGGCCGGAGCGCTTTCGCGGCCTGATGGGGATCGACCCGACCGAAGGCATGGCCGGCGTGCGGCAGCTGCGCCGCGCGGTGCGCGACTTGGGATTTGTCGGCGCGCATGGCTATCCGCACTGGTTCGACATGCCACCCGATCATGCGCGCTGGTATCCCTACTACGCCGAATGCTGCGAGCTTGGCGTGCCGATCCAACTTCAGGTTGGGCAATCGTTGGTCTACAACCCGCGCCGCCCGATGCGCTCCGTCGGGCAGCCCATCACGCTGGATGCGGTGGCCTGCGACTTCCCGGAGCTGAAGCTGGTCGGCATCCATATCGGCATTCCCTGGCATGACGAGATGATCGCCATGGCCTGGAAGCACAGCAACGTCTTCATCGTCGCCGATGCGCATGCGCCGAAGCACTGGCCGAAGAGCTTCGTGCGCTACATCGACAGCTTCGGCCAGGACAAGGTGATGTTCGGCACCGACTTCCCCGTGCTGCCCTTCGACCGCATGCGGCGCGAGGTGGATGCGCTCGGACTGCGCCCGGACTCACGCCGCAAATTCCTGCGCGACAATGCTCGCCGCATCTATGGCCTCGAGGATTGGTGAGCCGATGACGCGCTTCCTGCGGCCCGGCGCCGCGCGCTCGATCCTGATCTCGGACGGCATCCGCGCCGCGGCGGGCCGCACGCCGGACAAGGTCGCGATCAGCGAGAGCGGACGTTCCCTGACCTATGCGCGGCTCGCGGAACGTATCGCGCGGGTGGCGAACCTGGTGCATGTGGGGCTCGGGCTGCGGCATGGCGAACGCGCGGCGGTGCTCTCCGCCAATTGCCTCGAATATCTCGAGATCGTGGCAGGCATGGCGGAAGCGGGCGTCGCCGCCGCCACCATCGGCCCCGCAGCCGCCGCGCCGGAAATTCGCTTCATCTGCGAGGATAGCGGCGCGCGCGTGATGTTCGTCTCCGCAGCACTCGAGGACGCCGCACGCGCTGCCGCACCACCTGGCGTCACGCGCTTCGTGGTGATCGGCGCGCCCTACGAAGAGCTGCTCGCGCAGGCCGGCACATCGCCCTGCGGCGCGATGGTGAGCGAGGACGATATCTTCTCCGTCCCCTACACCTCAGGCGCGACCGGGCGACCCAAAGGCGTGCAGCTCGCGCATCGCGGCCGCGTGCTCTCGGCCTATGCGATGGCGGCTGCGCATGGCTGCTACAGCATGGAGGACCGCGCCGTCGCGACCACGCCGATGTTCCACGGCGCGGGCTACCTGATGACGCTGACGCCGGTCTTCTTCGGCGGCTTCGTGGAATTGCTGCCGCGCTTCGACATCGAACGCCTGATGGAGGCGATCGCACGCATCGGCGCGACCAGCGCCTATATCGTGCCCACGCATTTCGCAGCCCTCTTCGCGCTGCCCGAATCGCGCCGTGCGCAATGGGATGTGCGCGCGTTGAAGGCCGTCATCTCCGGCACCGCCCCGCTGCCGCAGGCGTTGAAGGAGAAGATCGTCGGCCATTTCGGCGAGGGCAAGCTCACCGAACGCTATGGCACCACGGAGACCTCCATCGCCACGGCGCTCGCCCCCGCCGACCAGCTGCGCAAGCAGGCCTGCGTCGGCCTGCCCTATCCGTCCACGCAACTTGCTATCTGCGATGAGGCCGGCGAGGAACTTCCACCCGGCGCGGTGGGCGAGTTGCGCGTCGCCTCGCCCTACATGTTCGCGGGCTATCTCAACCTGCCGGAAGCCACGGCAGCGGCGATGCAAGGCGATTGGTTCGCCACCGGCGACCTCGCCCGCCGCGACGAGGAGGGCTACGTCTATCTCGTCGATCGCAAGAACGACATGGTCATTTCCGGCGGCGAGAACGTCTATCCGCGCGAGGTCGAGGAAGTGCTGCTCGCGCACCCCGCCGTCGCCGAGGCCGGCGTCACCGGCGCGCCGCATCCCTATTGGGGCGAGGCCGTGACCGCCTTCGTCGTCACGCGCCCGGGCATGCATGTGGCAGCCGATGAGCTGGAAGCGGCGTGTCGCGCAAGGCTCTCACGCTACAAGGTGCCGAAGGAGATCCGCTTCGTGCCGGCCCTGCCGCGCAATTCCATGGGCAAGGTGCTGCGGCGCGAACTGCGCGCGCAACTCAAGGCCGAGGCCTGACGCCCCCAGGGAACCGCCAGCCTTCCTCCGCCTGCATCAGGGCCGAGGTGCCCACGATCTCGTCGCGCAACCGGGTGGGCGCGAGTTCCGCGGCGATGGCGCGGCTGTCGCCCGCCTCCAGCACCGCCGAGAAGGCCCGCGCCATGCCCGCGATCGCCGCGCGCTGCGCATCGCCCGGATAGATGACGATCCGCACGCCGAGCCCGGCCATGTCCTCCAGCGGCAGGGGCAGGCCCTGCGCGCTCATGCTCGCGTTGAACAGCAGCGGCACGGGCGCGAGCGCGGCCGCGGCCGTGCGGATGTCGGCGGCGCTCTCCAGCCCTTCGAGGAAGGCGATCTCCGCCCCGGCGGTCAGATAGGCCCGCATGCGGCCCAGCGCCGCCGCGAGACCTTCGGCCTTCACCGCATCCGTGCGCGCGATGAGGCGCGGACCGCCCGGCGGGCAGGCCTCCCGCGCCGCGCGCAGCCGGGCCACCATCTCCTCGGCCGGCACCACCTGCACGCCTTCGAAAAGGCCGCAGCGCTTGGGGAAAGGCTGGTCCTCCAGATGCAGCGCCGCGACGCCGAGCCGCGCGAAGCGGCGCACCGCATGCGCCAGGTTGAGCAGCCCGCCATAACCCGTATCGGCATCGGCGATCACCGGCACGCCCTGCGCCGCCTCCACGATCTCGCCGATCCGCGCTTCCATCTCGGCCAGGGCGATGATGCCGAGGTCGGGCTGCCCCGCCGCCCGCGCGATGGCCCCGCCCGAGGCATGCAGCGCCTTTGCCCCGGCCGCCACCGCCAGCCGGGCGGAGAGCCCGTCCCACACCCCGGGCGCGAGCACCGGCCGCGTTCGGGCCGCGGCCATCAAGGCGTCGAGGCGGGCCGCCGGGGTCTGCTCTGCCATCATGGCTCCTGGATGCGATTTTGGCGCTGTGGACGGGCGGGCGGTGCTTGCGGATGCGGGCGTTGTTCGATAAAGCGAACTCTGTTCGGGATTTAGAGAGCATGCCGCCCACCCCCGTCAAGTCCGCGACCCGCGCCCTGGACGTGCTCGAACTGCTCGCCGCGCAGCCGCAGGCGCCGACGCATGGCGAGATGGCGCGCGCCCTCGGCATGCCCAAATCCAGCCTCTCGGAGCTGCTCGCGACGCTCGAGGCGCGCGGCTATGTCGCGACGGAGCATGAGCGCTACCGGCTCGGCCCGGCGCTGCTCGGCCTGGCGGGCACGCTGCTGCGGCGGATGGATGTCACCCGCGTGGCGCAGCCCTTCATCGCCTCGCTGATGCTGCGCACCGGTGAATCCGCAGCGCTCGTGCTGCGCCAACAGGCCGATGTGGTGGTGGTGTGCAAGGAGAATTGCGACCAGCCGATCCTCTATTCGCTGCAGCTCGGCCAGCGCGGGCCGCTGCATGCCTCGGCCGGCGGCAAGGCGATGATGGCCTTCGCGGCGCCGGAGCAGCGCGAGGCCTGGCTCGCCGCTGGCCCCCTGCCCCGCGTCACGCCGCATTCGATCACCGATCCCGATGTGCTGCGGCGCGAACTCGCCGCCGTGGCCGCGGGCGGCATCGCCTGGAGCCGCGAGGAGATGGTGCCCGGCATCATCGCGATGGGCCTGCCGGTCTTCGACGCTGCCGGCCGCGCCTGCGCGGGGCTGTCGGTGGGCGTGCCGACGGTGCGCTTCGACGCGGCGCGCGAAGCCCGGGTGGAGCAGGCGCTGCGCGACGCGTCGGCGCAGATCTCCGCCGCCCTGGGCTGGCGCGCGGAAACAAGGAGAGCCGCCGAGTGACATCCCCGCAGACGATGGTCGAGAAGATCCTATCGCGCATCTGCCGCCGCCCCGTTGCGGCCGGTGAGATCGTGATGCCGGAGGCAGAGCTGGTTACCGTGCATGACTGGTACACGGTCAACGCCTTCCGCACCCTCGACGAATACGGCGTGACGAAGCTGCACGATGCATCCCGCGTGCTGCTGGTGACGGACCATGAGCCCCTCGCCGTCTCGCCGCAGGCCTTCGCGCGGCAGCAGGCGGTGCGCGCCATCGCGCAGCGCTTCGGCGTCGCGCATCGCGATGCGGGCCGCGGTGGGCTGGGCCATGTCTTCCCGATCGAGGAAGGCATCGTCGTGCCGGGCATGTTCGTCTTCTCCTACGATCCGCACGTCACGAATTACGGCGCGATCGGCGCGCTCGGCATCGCTGTGCTGACCGAGGTGCCGGAGGTGCTGGCCTGCGGCTCGGTCTGGCTGGAAGTGCCGCAGACGCTGCGTGTCGATCTCACTGGCGCGCTGCCCTTCGGCGTATTCGCCCGCGACGCGGCGCAGAAGCTGATCGCGGCGCATGACGCGGCGCTGTTCGAGGATGCGGTGGTGGAGTTCGGCGGGCCCGGCCTCGCCGCCCTGTCCATCGATGCGCGGCAGACGCTGTGCAACACGCCGGTGGAACTCGGCGCCGTCTCCTCCATCGTCGAGCCGGATGCGCGTAGCCTGGCCTATGCCACGGCGCGCGCGACGCGGCCGATGCAGCCCGTGCTGCCCGATGCGCAGGCGCGCTATCGCGCGCGCGTCACGCTGGATCTCTCGGCCCTGGCGCCGCAGGTGGCGCTGCCGCCCACGCCGGACAATGCGGTGGACGTGACCGCAGTGGCGGGAAGGCCGATCCAGCATGCCTTCGTCGGCTCCTGCGCCTCGGGCATGCTCGAGGACCTGCGCGTCGCCGCCGCCGTGCTGCGCGGCCGGCAGGTGGCGCCGGGCGTGCGGCTGATCATCACCGCGGCCACCCAACAGGTCGCCGCCGATGCCGCTTCCGAGGGGCTGATGGAGGTCTTCATCCGCGCCGGCGCGATGGTCACCGCGCCAGGCTGCGGCGTGTGCGCCGGCGGGCGCATCGGCGGCGTCAGCGCGGGCGAGCATTCGATCGGCACCGGCACGCGCAATGAGCCCGGGCGGCTCGGCGCGCATGAGGCGGTGCTGCATATCGCGGGCCCGGCCACGGTCGCGGCCTCGGCCATCGCGGGTGCGATCGCGGATCCGCGGCCCTTCTTGCGTGAGTCAGGCTGGAGTGCGGCGGCATGAGCGATCTGGTGCTGCGCGGACGCGCCTGGGTCTATCCCGACAATGTCGCGATCGATGGCGACCTGATGGCGCTGGAATGGGCGCTCAAGCGCGAGACGCGGCCCGAGGTGCTGAAGGAGCACGTCTTCGCCGGCCTCGACCCCGACTTCCCCAAGCGCGCGCGCCCGGGTGACATCGTGGTGGGCGGGCGCCGCTTCGCGCAGGGCAATGCGCATATCCAGGGCATGATCGGCCTGAAGGGCTGCGGCGTGGGGCTGGTGGCGGAGAGCATCCCCATCGGCTCCTTCCGCAACGCGCTCGCCGCCGGGCTGCCGGTGCTACCGCGCTGTCCGGGCGTGCGCGCCATGTTCGACAATGCGGAGGAGATCGAGGTGGATTTCGCCACGGCGCGCATCCGCAACCTCTCGCGCGGCACGGAAGCCACCTTCCCGCCGCTCGCCGAACATCTGGTGGCGATGCTGCGCGCCGGGGGGTGGGGGCCGATGTTCCGCCGCCGTCTCGACGCGATGGTCAATGCCTGAGGAAGGGGTCCAGAGATGACAACCGAGTTCCGCCGCCGCGGCCTGCTCGCCGCAACTGCCCTCGCCGCGCTGCCGCTGCCCGCGCTCGCGCAGACGCAGGCCTATCCGTCGCGCCCGGTGCGCGTGGTCGTGCCCTTCCCGCCGGGCAATACCAGCGACATCCTCGCCCGCCTGGTGGCGGAGGAGTTGGGGCGCGGCGGCGTGACCGTGGTGGTCGAGAACCGCGCCGGTGCCTCGGGCGCGCTGGGCGTGCAGGCGGTGACCAGCGCGCGGCCAGATGGCTACACGCTGCTCTGCACCACGCAATCGCCGCTGGTGGTCAACCCGCCGCTCACGCGCAACCTGCCCTATGACCCGATCCGCGACCTGACGCCGATCGGCGTCTTCGCGCGCAACGGCTTCGTCCTGGTCGTCGCGCCGAACTTCCCCGCCCGCACCATGGCCGAGGCCGCCGCCGTGCTGCGCGCCGCGCCCCCGGGCCGCTTCACCGCCGCCAATCCGGGCCTGGGCACGATGAGTCACCTGGCGATGGAACTGCTCGGCCTGTCGCTCGGCACGAAGATCGAATCCGTGCCCTATCGCGGCAGCGCGCAGGCGCTGACCGATATCGCCGCCGGGCGCGTGGACCTGATGATCGACGGCTTCGCCTCCGCCGTGCCGCAAGCGCGCGGCGGGACGATGCGGGCGCTGACGCTGATCCAGCCCGGCCGATCGACGCTAGTGCCCGAGGTGCCGGGCCTGGCCGAGAGCGGCGTGCCGGAACTCGCCGCCATCGAGGCCCTGTCCTGGACCGCGATGCTCGCCCCGGCCGGCACGCCGCCCGAGATCGTGACCTGGTGGGTCGAGGCGCTGCGCCGGGTGATGTCGGATGCCGGCGTGGCGCGGCGGCTGGCGCAGACCTTCATCCAGGCCTCCCCGCCCGAGGCCCCTGAGGCCTTCGGCCAGGAGATCGCGCGCGACCTCGCCAAGTGGACGCGCGTGGTGCGCGACGCCCGGATCGAGCCGCAATAGGCCCTGGCACTGCGCAACGCTGGCCGGGCGGGGGGGGCCGATCCCTTCGTGATTTCCTTCCCGCCCGGAATCTCTGCTATGGCTTCCATGTGGCGTGCTTGGCCGACTTGGCTCGAAGCCGATGTCCCCAGCCCGTATCGGCACCCGCGCTGCGCGAAGGCACGCGCAGCGTGATTCAACTGGAGATTCATGTCCGAGATCGACGATATCTTCGCGCGCCTCGGCGGCGGACGGATTACGGCCAGCGACCAGCGTGACCAACGCGACATCCCGCGCCGGGGCAAGGCGGGCGGCAGCCGCGTGGTGGAAGTCGTGCATGTGACGAGCCGGCGGCCCGGCGGCAGCGCGCCGGTCGTTCCCCGTCGCGCCGAATCCGGTGTGCGCGCCCAGAGCTGGGATGGCGGCTTCCCCACACGGCCCATGCCGCAGCCTGCCCCATCGCCGCAACCCGTGGTGGCCAAAGCACCCGAACCTGTCGGCCATGTCATCGCCCGGTGGGAGCCTGTCCCGGCGGCGCCGCCGATCGTCCAGCCCGAACCGGCGCGGGGCGAGACCCGGCGCCGGCCGATCGCTGCTGCGGCAGCGCGCGCTGCCGAGGGCAACGCGCGGCCAGAGGCACGGCCCGTGGCCGACCCGTTCAACCCGGATGACGACCGCGCGAACTGCCTGCGCTGTGGCTATGCGGTGGAAGCGGCGCGGGAGCGACGCGGGCTGATGACCTGCGCGGCCTGTGCGGGGCCGGCCGGGTAGCCTCCATCCTGCGTGCGACGCTCGTCCCGGCGCTCAGCGCCGCGCGCGGCGGCCCGCTCTCCGCTTGGCTTGCGCCTTGGGCCGCTTGCCCAGGGGCTTGGACGGCTTGGCCTTGACCCTGGCCTTCACCGCCGCGGCCTGCCTTGGCGGAGGGGCCGGCGGGATCGGCTCGGCCGCCGGGATGCCCTCGGTCCCGACATAGCGCTGGAGCGTCGCGTCCGCAGCGAGGTGGGGATACGCCTCGGCACCCTTCGGCCAGGTCTTCGCGAAGGCCGCGACCTCGGCGTGATCATGCCGGCGGATCGTCTGCACGAGGAAGGATGTCGCCTGGGCCGGCCGCAGGCCGCGCTCGCGCAGCAGGCGCTGATGCCATTCGCGCGCGCGCAGCGGACACCAATCGACCAGCGCTTCCTGCAGCGCGCGACGCACCTCGAACGGCAATTCCTCATAGGCGCGATAGCGATCGCCCTTGAGCTTGCTGAAGGGCCTGGTCGCGGTGCTGTTGTCCATCGGCGGCTTCTAGCGAAGGCGCGGCATCGGGGAAACCATCACCTGGGCAACCCTGCTCCCCCCGGCCGACGCGGCGCGCCGCGTCGGCCGAAGGGCCTCACCGTCAGGGCAGCGGCGTGAACTGCAGTTGCGACAGTGGCGTCACGCGGTCGGTGCGCTCCATCTTGAACTCGGTGTCGGGACCGAGCCAACGGTTCCAGATCGCGTTCAGCTCCCCGTCGCGCTCCATCTCGGCCAGCGTCGCATTGACGCGCGCGAGCAACTGCGGCTCATCACGCCGCATGCCGACCCCGATGGGCTGGAAGGCCATGGGCTCCTCGATCATGCGCATCGGGATGCCGGCCGTGCGGGAATCATTGACGAGCTTGGTGATGGTCATCGTGTTCGCCACGATACCGAAGGCGCGGTTCTGCTGCACGGCCATGAAGGCGGAGCCGGTATCCGCGAAGGTCAGCGGGTCCGATCCATTCATACGGATAGCGAGTTCCGAGGTCGAGCCGCGCGTCGAGGCCAGGCGCCGGCCGGTGAAGTCGGCGCGCGTGCGGCCCGGATCATTGGCGCGCACCGCCAGCATCTCCTTCGCCAGGTAATAGGGATCGCTGAACTGGATCTGCTCCGCGCGGCTGAGCGTATAGGCAAGGTTCGCGATGGTCAGGTCGACGCGGCCGAGCCGCACCTCCGGGATGCGCGCCTCGACCGAGACCGGCGTGATGCGCGCCTGCACGCCCCAGCGCCGCGCGATGGCACGGCAGAGATCCACATCATGGCCGACCATCTCGCGCGTGCGCGCATCCGGCGCCGCGAAGGGCGGCACATCCGCGAATGTCGCGCAACGCAGCTCGCGCCGCTGCATGATGTCGGCCAGCTGGTCGGCGCTGGCCGGTGGCGCCGCCATGAGGCCCAGGGCGGCAAGCCCCAGGGCAAGCATCGATCTACGCGTCGTCATGTCCGTTCTCCTCTACCCGTTGCAGGCCTGGTTCATCGCGTGCGCAGCTCCGACAGGAAGCGCTGCGCGCGGGGATGTTGGGGGCGGCCGAAGAAATCCTCCGGCGGTGCGGTCTCGACGATGCGGCCCTCGTCCATGAACCAGACGCGGTCCGCCACGTCGCGCGCGAAGCCCATCTCGTGGGTCACGCACATCATCGTCATGCCGTCATTGGCGAGGCCACGCATGACGGTCAGCACCTCGGTCACCATCTCGGGGTCGAGCGCGCTGGTCGGTTCGTCGAACAGCATGGCGGGCGGCTCCATCGCCAGGGCGCGCGCAATCGCCACGCGCTGCTGCTGGCCACCAGAGAGCTGGCCGGGGAAGGCATCGCGCCGGGCCGAGAGGCCCACCCGATCGAGAAGGGCAAGCGCCCGCTCCCGCGCCGCGGCGCGTGCCATGCCGCTCACCCGCATGGGTGAGAGCATCACGTTCTCCAGCGCCGAGAGATGCGGGAAGAGGTTGAAGCTCTGGAAGACGAAGCCGATGCGCCCGCGCAGGTGGTTGAGCTGCGCGCTGCTCATCTTCGCGTGCACGTCGTGGCCATCGAAGAGGATCGCGCCGGAGTGGATCTCCTCCAGACGGTTCACGGTGCGGATCAGGGTGGACTTGCCCGAGCCCGATGGGCCGCAGACCACCACGACCTCCCCGCGCCCGACCGATTCCGTAACATCCACCAGCGCGGGGAGCGCGCCATAGAACTTGTTGACGCCGCGGAAGCCGATCATCTCGCCCTGGGTCTCGCGCATCGCTCAGGCCTCTCCCGGTCGCGGCGTCAGGAAGCTGGGCGGGGCGGCCGCATCCGCCTGATGCGTGCGGCCCGCGGCGATGCGGCGCTCCAGCACGCCCGCGAGCCAGGTGAGCGTCCAGCAGACGATGAAGTAGGCGATCGCCAGGATCGCGTAGACCTCGAAGGGCTTGGTCAGCAGACGGTTGTTGATCTGCCCCGCCGCGAAAGTCAGCTCCGGCACGTTGATGATGTAGCCAAGCGTCGTTTCCTTGATGGTGGAGACGAACTGGCTGAGGATGCTGGGGATGGAATTGAACAGCGCCTGCGGCAGGATCACCCAGCGCATCGCGCCGAGATGGCCGTGGCCGAGCGCACGCGCCGCATCCATCTGCCCCTTGGGCAGCGCCTGGATGCCACCGCGCACGATCTCGCTGATGAAGGCTGCCTCGTAGATCGCGAGCGTGACGAGCATGGTCACGAAGCCGGGCACGTTGTGGCCGATCAGCAGCGGCAGCAGGAAATAGACCCACAGGATGATCAGCAGCAGCGGGATGCCGCGTGCGAGGTAGATCAGCGCGAAGACGGGCAGCCGCAGCGCGCGCCAGGGCGAGAGGCTGGCCAGCGCCATCAGCACGCCCAGCGGAAAGGCGCAGGCGATGCCGAGGACGGAGAGGATCAGCGTCGCCGCGATGCCGCCCAGCGGCCCGTTCGGGTACTGCCCGACGAGCAGCAGCAGCCAGTTGTCGCGCACGATGTCGACGATGGTGCCGAGCATGCTCATGCCGCCGGCCGCAGCCTGCGGTTGCGCCGCTCCAGCCAGGCGCCGAAGGCCATCAGCAGCAGCGTGCAGGCCAGGTAGATCAGCGTGCCGAGCAGATAGGCCTCGAAGGCGCGGAACGTACGGCTCTCGATCTCCTTGATCACATGCGTCAGTTCCGCCACGCCGATCGCCATGGCGAGGCTGCTGTTCTTGAACAGCGAGACGGTGTGATTCATGATCGCCGGGCTTGCATTGCGAACGGCCTGGGGCATCAGCACCCAACGCATGGCGCCGAAGAAGGAATGGCCCAGCGCGCGCGCCGCCTCCCACTGCCCCTTCGGCACGGCGCGCAGGCCGGAGCGCAGATCCTCGCTGAAATAGGCGGCCTGGCACAGACCCAGCGCGATGATCGCGAAGACCGCCTCGCTGTTGTGGTCGGCCAGCCAGATCTGAACCTCTGGCGGCAGCAGGCTCGCGATGCCGAAATACCAGAACATCAGCTGCACGAGCGTGGGCACGTTGCGGTGGTAGGAGATGTAGGCTGCAACACCCGCTTCCGCGATGCGGGAAGGCAGCATCCGCACCGCCAGCAGCAGCGCGCCGAGGCTCATCGCCAGCAGCCAGGAGCCGATGAAGACAAGGATCGTCGTCTGGACGCCGTGGATGAGCATCCGCAGGAATTCGGGCTTCGCCAGGATCGCCATGAGGTCGAAGCCCGACATCGCGCGTCAGCCCGCCCGGGGAGGGGATTGCGGCTTCGCAGTCGAAAGCCCGCCGGGCACCTGCAGCGTGGGCGTGATCTCGATATGCCCGACATTGACGGCGATGGGGGCCGCGACGGCGAAGGCGATGGCCTCGGCGATGTCCGCGGCCTCGGGCAGTTCGTAGCCGTCGAGGAACTTCGCCCTGGTCTCCGGCGTGTCGCCATGGACATGGGCGAAGATCTCGGTCGCGACCCGGCCGGGGCAGATCTCGGTGACGCGCACGCGCTTGCCGAAGGTGTCGATGCGCAACTGGCGCGACAACATGCTCACCGCGGCCTTGGTCGCGTGGTAGGTGGAATTGCCGCCGAAGTTATAAGCTCCCGCGATGGAGCTGATGTTCACCACATGCCCGCGATCGCGCGCCGCCATGCCCGGCACGACCAGCCGGCACAGATGCAGCACGGCGCGCAGGTTGACGTCCACCAGCAGGTCGATGTCGGCGGCCTCGGCCTCGAGGAATTTGCGCGGACGGTCCACGCCGGCGTTGTTGACCAGGATGTCGGTCTCGATCGCGGCGGTCAGGGCCGTGATGGCCGCGAGGTCGCTGACATCGATGGCATGCGCGATGCAGCCGGTTTCCGCCGCGAGCGCGGCCAGCGCCCCGGCACTGCGGGCGAGCGCGTGCACCACGAGGCCCTCGCGTCGGAAACGGCGCACCACGGCCGCGCCGATGCCCGAGGAGGCACCGGTGACAAGCGCGGTCCTGTAATCGGCGAAGGGCATGCGTGTCCTTTCTGGCTGCTCACGCTAGCCGAGCGTTTGGCGCGCCGGCCAAGAGGGTTTCGGTTTGGTGGGATAAGACACTCTTATGTCCAACCGGCACGGGATCGAGGGCGGAGAGCGGCATCACCGCCCCCCCCTCGGCCAGGATCGCCGCGCGGATGGCGCGCGCGAGATCGACCGCGCCCGGCGTGTCGCCATGCACCAGGATGGAACGCGCCTGGGTCGGCAGGCGCGCGCCACTCGCGGTGATCACGCAGCCCTCGCGCAGCAGCCGCAGGATGCGCTCAAGCACCGCCGCGCGCTCATGGATGACCGCACCGGGCAGCCGGCGCGGGACGAGCATGCCCGCATCGTCATAGGCGCGGTCCGCGAGGAAGCTCACCGCGCTGC
>Ga0315900_10003918_pt1 | contig 21396 bp, 32 predicted proteins | sample LakEriMetagenome_FD_203521 | JGI IMG/M metagenome (GOLD analysis project Ga0315900, IMG submission 203521) | Freshwater fungal communities from buoy surface, Lake Erie, Ohio, United States - Buoy 12 MA114 | ecosystem: Environmental > Aquatic > Freshwater > Lake > Lake biofilm | place: USA: Lake... | reverse complement strand
GCCCGCACGTTCAGCGGCAGCTCGCGGAAGGCGCGCGCCAGGAAGCCGAAGATCGTCTCGCCCTGGCTGGTGATGCCGCGCGTTGCGCCGCCGATGATGTCGACGGCGGCCTGCACGTCGCTGGTGATCAGCCGAAAGGCGCTCGACCACGTCGCGGCGAACTCGACCACGGTGCCGAGGGCGGCGTCGCTCGCCAGGAAGTCGGCTAGATCCTTGATCACCGACGCCAGGCCCGCGGTCGCGCCGGTGCTCTCGTTGAAGGCGCCCAGCAGCTGCAGGCTGGAATTCCGCAGAAGCGTCACCGACTGGCCGACGGTGAGGGGCAGCTGCGCGAACTGCCGGTCGACTTCTGCGCTCTGCGACTGCAGCGCGTTGATGATCTGCTCGGCGGTGATCTTGCCCTGCTCGCCGTACTCTCGAAGCTGCGCCCGGGTGATGCCCAGGCCTGCGGCGATCACGTCGGCTAGCTTGCCCGTCTGCTCGAGCACGCTGTTCAGCTCTTCGCCGCGCAGCGTGCCACTGCCAAGGCCTTGCGTGAGCTGCACGAGCGCGGCCTGCGCCGACGCGACGTTCACGCCAGACAGCTGCACGGCTTTGTTGATCGTCTCGACCGTCTGCAGCAGAACTTCCTGGCCGACGCCGGCATCCTTGACGGCCTGCCCGATCTGCACGTATGTGTTGATCGTGTCGCCCAGGCTGCTGCGCGTGCGCTGCGCGAGGTCGAACAGCGCGACCTGCGCGCGGTTGTATTCCTCGGTGCTGCCGGTGACGAGCCGGATCCGCGCGTTCAGCGTGTTCAGCTCGTCCGCGGCGCCGATCAGAGCGATCGCGCCGGCCAGCGACGCGAAGCCGGCCACGAGGCGGCCGACGGCGCCCGCAGCACGGCCGGCGCTGGATTCGAGGCCCTGCAGCGCGTTGCGGCCGCCCGCCTGGCTGGCCGCCTGGCCTACGCGAGCGAAGTCTTGCCGCAGGCTGGCGAGCGCACCCTTGATCTCGGTGAGCTCGGCACCGATTCGGAACTCGAGGTCAGCCGCCACGTCGCAGGCCCTTCACGTAGGTCTTCCACGCCTTGCCGTCAGCCTGGGCCATCCTGGCTGCGATTGCGTCGCCGAGGCGCCGCTGCCGCTCCTGCCTCTCGATCGCGGCCAGGAAGGCGCCAACCTGCGCGAGCGTGAGGCCCTTGACCTCCTCGAAAGACCAGCCGGCCGCGACCAGCGCGACTACGGTGTCGGCCCAGCCCCAGGATTCTGCGTCGCGGCCGTCCGCAGGGCTGCCGCCAGCCGGCCGCGCAAAAAATCCTTGTTCGCCGCCAGCACCGCCAGCACCGCTCCGAGCGCCTGGTCGAGCGTGGCCTCCTTCACCGCTTCCACCGGCGCGCCGGTGGCGACGTGCAGCAGCTCGACCACGCGGTCGAAGTCCTGCTCGATCAGGTCGAGCACGGCCTCGGCCGTGACGCCGCCGGACAGCAGGCCGCCGATGCGGTCCGCAAGCGGGCGCGCGGCCCTCGCGAAGGCCGGTAGCTGGCCGATCTTCAGCGGCCGCACCTGGCCGCTCCAGGCCGTCGCGCCCTCGCCGAGCTCGACGCCGCCAAGCGCATCCGGCGCCAGCACGCTCAGATCGTCGCGCGCGCTCACTGCTCGATCACGGCGTTGAAGTACTGCGAGATCCCGGCGCCGGTCTTGCTGGTGTCCTTCAGCAGCTTGCCGGTCACCTCGAGCGCCGCGTACTCCTCGCCGATCAGCGCGATGGACTGAGCCGCGCCGATCTTCACGCGGTACGCGGTCACGCGGGTGCGCTTTCCGCTGCGGGCCTCGTTCAGGCCGTCGAAGACGAGCTCGTACTCCTTGCCCGAGTTCGTCAGCGCCTGCACCACATCGGCCGCCGCACGGGTGTAGCCGCAGGTCAGAACCTCGCCGGCGATCAGGCGGCCGAGGAAGACGTAGATGCCGCCTTGACGGATCTCGTAGTCGGTGCCGGCCACCAGCGTTGTGCGGCCCGCGCACGTCCAGGTGACCGTGCCGTCGGTCACGGTCGCGCCGATGGTCGTCGGGAAGGTCGGGATCGTGCCTCCGCTGGTGCCGGCCGTCGTGGCCTTGTAGTAGAAGCCGTTCGCCGTGGCCGGCGTGACGTAGGCACTCAGCGCGTAGGCCGCGGTGTTCGCGCGAGCCGGCGCGGCGGCCTGGGCCGGCACCACCGTCGGCGTCGGCGTACTCAGGGGGAGGTGCGCGAAGGACGAGAAGGCGTCCGGGTAGACCGTGACCGCCTCGCCGCTCACGACGCTCGACTGCACGACGCTCGAACTGCCGTACACCGCGCGCGCCAGATTGACCGGCGACAGCTCGTTCATCGTGATCGTGCACTCGACGGCGGAGATGCGTCGCACCTCGTTGAAGGTGCCCCCGCCGGGTTGCGTGAAGTCCTTCTGCTCGATCGTGTCCTCGGTCACGGAGAACGCCAGATTCGAGGCGTTGCCGACCTCGATCAGCCCGCCGCCGCCCCCGATCTCGCGAAGGTAGGCCCTGCCGCTGCCGATATAAGAGTAGTCCATGAGTCGATCTCCGCTTCAAATGGTGCACGCGGCATGAACTTGCCGCTTGCGTTCGACATAGGCCCTGTGCGCGGCCTCCTGGGTTGAAAAGGCGCCAATGTGCTTGAGCGCGCCGTCGAGCCGCAGGATCATGTAGTCGTGCCGGCGACTGCCTGCGGGCTGGCTAGGCTTTGCCCCGTTCGGGCGCGCGACGCGCCACGTGAACGCGCCGGTGTCGGGCGCGTAGTTCAGCAGCTCGCGCGCGCGATCGGCAGTGAGTTGCTGAAGGAAGTTCATGCTCAGGGTTCGCCCTTGAAGGTGGCCGCGCAGGTGAAAGCCAGCGGGACGTGACAGTAGCCGGCATCGTACTCAGGCCCCGGCGCATCTCCGAGACGCAAGTATTGTCCGCCGCCGGCGTGGAAGCCCAGCAGGGCCTTCATGACTCGCCCGGCCAGCGCCGAGGCCATGTCGCGCGCTGCCTCGACGTCGCCGGCGCCCTTGGCGCTCTTGGCCGCGACCACGACGAACCACTCCAGGCGCACCTGCTGCACGTGCGGCACGTTCGCGATCGTATCCCCCACCGTCAGCCCGTCGTAGATCACCCACACGGCCGGCGCCCGCTGCCGTAGCTGCGGCACGCGCTCGAGCTCGCGCAGCGGCTCGATCGTGACGGTCTGGCCGTCCTGCTCGTCGATGCGCGCCCGCAGGCGGTCGAGGATGCGCTGCTCGATCTCGGCGTACATGCTCAAGCTCCGGCCTTGGTGGCGGCCTTGGTGAAGTAGGCCTTGAGGGCGCTCACGACCAGCACCGACCACGCGGGCGGCAGCGCTACGGCGGCCTGGCCGCGGCGCAGCGGCAGGAACGGGCGCGCCGGGATGACGGCCTTCTTGGCGAATATCAGCTTGCCACCCGGGCCGGGGAACACCAGCCGCTTGGCCTTCTTCGGGGTGATGGTGGCGCCGAACTGGTGGACCGGTGCGTAGCGCAGGCTGGTGCCCACGGTGACGCCCTGCGCGTCAGGCTGCGAGGTGATGGACCGCTGCAGCCGCCCGGTGTCGCGCAGCGGCTGGCCCTGCCGGATCTTGAGCGCTGCCCACGGCGCCGCCCATGGGTCGACGCCCAGCTTGAAGCCGAGCCGGATGCGGTTCACCAGTACCCGCCCGATCGTCTCGTAGACCGGCCGCATGTCGCTGGTGGCGGCCTGCAGCGCGGCGAGCTTGGCCCGCGCGCCGCCGTCGTCGATCTTGAATGACAGCTTGCCCACGGTTCAGAAGTCCGAGAGCGTGGTCATGGTGAAGACTCGCTCGGCGCTCTCGCCGCCGTAGTTGAATGCGGCGGCCGGAGGCGTGCCGGCCACGCCCGGCGGCAGGTCGATCCTGCGCGCCGCCAGGTCGCGCAGCTGGGCTAGCGCGTCTTCGTAGCGGCGCCGCACCTCCTCGGGCGCCTGATCGCTCCACAGCCGGTAGCGCAGCACGTCGAGAGCCCAGGCCCGCAGCATGTCTGGCACGGCCACCAGCGGCAGCACGTATCGGCCGGCCAGGTAGCCGTCGATCAGGCTGGCGGCGGCCGCCTCCTGGCGTTCGAAGTCGACGCCGCGGGCCAGCAGATCCACCAGCTCGGCGGCGCTGAAGGCCTCCTCGTAGTCCTCGCGCGTGACGTAGATCATCGCCCCTCCTCAGGCCGCCGTCGGGCGGCGCATCACCGGCAGCAGCGCCGCGATCAGCAGGCGATCGCCGCCCACCGTCGCCATGCACCGCACCTCGTACTCCGCGCCCGCCACGCCGCCGCCTATGCGCTGCATCACGCGATTGCCGGCGACCTGCGGCGAGCCGATCAGCATCGCGGCGGCGGACGGATCGGTGCCGATGCGAACGGCGATCGTCACAGCCGGCAGGGATGGCGCGCCGGCGCCGACAGCCTCGTAGTCGAATGCCGCCGTCACCTCCTCGCCCGGATCTTTCGTCGGCCATCTGGTCGTCATGGCATGCCTCGGTCAGTGCGCTGCGAGGTCGATTGTCGCTTCAAAGTCCGCTGGCTGGCGAGCGGCCTCGAAGGCCGCGCGGCCGCGGCGCGCCACGAAGCCGCGCGTCGGCGTGAAGATCGGCCCGAAGGCCGATCCCCACATCCCGGAGGCGGCGGCGGACAGCACCGCGCCGCTGGCGGTAGCGCTGGACGGGCCGAATGCCGCGCCGGGGATGAACGCCGCGGCGGCGGCCAGCGTGACGCTTGGCGCCGCGCCGCCTGCCGTCGCCACGCCGGCCAGCAGGCTCGCCCCCGCGGTGAGTGTGGCCCCGCCGGCGGCAGCGCCAGCGCCGCCAGATGCGGCACCGGCCACGAGCGCGGCCGAAGACTGCACGACGACGCCCGAAGCCGTCGCGTTGCGCTGCCCGGCCGCCGCGCCGGCAATGAAGGCAGCGGCCGCGGAAAGCGTCGCGCCCGAAGCTGTGCCTGCCGCAGCGCCGGACGCCGAGCCCGGCACCAGCGCCACGGCGCACGTGATGGTCGCGCCGGCGGCGCTTGCGTTCTGCTGCCCGGCCGCGGAACCGGCCAGCAGAGCGCCTGCTGCGATCCACGTCGCCCCGCTTGCCGTGCCGCCGCTGGCGCCGGATGCCGAACCGGCGGTCAGGGACGCGGCGCCAGCGACCGTCGCGCCCGCGGCCGTGGCGTTGCGCTGCCCGGAGGCGATGCCGGCCAGCAGCGCCGCGACGGCGGCCAGGGTCACGCCGCCGGCTGTCCCAGCGGTTTGCCCGCTGGCGGCCCCGGCGATCAGCGCGGAGGCGGCGGAGACGGTAGTGCCCGCGGCTGTGCCGCTCGTCTGGCCGGTGGCAGATCCCGCAATTAGCGATGACGCGGCGGAGACGGTGGCGCCAGAAGCCGTGCCGCTCGTCTGCCCAGTTGCCGCTCCGGCGATCAGCGCCGCGGCGGCAGAAACGGTGGCGCCGGGGGCCGAAGCGCCGGCCGCCGACGTGCTGAACGCGTCACTGACGGCGACGTTGCTGTCGCTGGTGCCGGTCGACCAGACGATGGCGACGCGGTAGCTCGTGCCGCCCGCGAGGCCGGTGGCGGCAGAGGGCCAGTCGAAGACACCGCTGGCGGTAGGCGCAGCGGTGCTGCCGGCCCAGGTGGCGGCGACGCTGCCGGAATCCTGCCCGGCCTTGACCTGTGCGGCGCTCGGCGCGGACAGCGCCGAGGGGTAGATGACGGCGTAGAGCCGCGGCCCACCCGCGCCGAGCAGGGTGAGCAGCATGGGTTACTCCAGCGGGCGCAGCGGGGCGTGCGTCACGGTCAGATCACCATCTGCCGCAGCATGACCGTCGACGTGTTGTGCGCCATGTGGACGTAGTAGATCTCGGCCGCGCCGTCCTTGTAGATCACGTCGAACGCCGTGTCGCCGACGATCGCCGCGCCCTGCGGATACAGCATCGTCCCCCACGGGAACAGCTCGGACCGCACGAAGTCGAGCGCGAACCAGCGGCCCGTCGCGTCCCGCTGGATGTAGAGCATCCCGTTGTGGAGCGCGTACTTGCTGCCCGTCGTGAACGTCTCCGAGGAGGGCGAGTACGTCACGGTCTGCCACGTGTTGCCCGCGATGTCGTAGCGGTGCAGCGCGCCCGTGGCCGCGCCTTGCAGCGAGTAGATCCAGCGGCCGTTAATGATCGCGGACTCGTTGTTCCATTCCGTGCCCTCGGCACTGTGGACCCAATGCGCGCTCATGCCCGCGCCCGGAGCCGCCGCGCGCGCCGCACCCGGCGTCAGCGTGGACCACGTGTTCGCCGAGATCGAGTAGCGATACAGCGTGACCGCGTTGTTGCCGAGCAGGTAGAGGAAGTCGTCGTTCCCTTCGATCGCGTACTGCGACGTGGCGTCCGGCGTCGTCGTCCACGTCGCGACGGTCAGCGTGTCGGCCGTGTTCGCGGTGATCGTGCGAATCTGGCCCGCGCCCGTGCCCGCCGTGATGCGCACCTGCGAGTTCACCCACTGCGACGCCGTCCACGTCTTGCCGGTCTGCACCAGCGTCGTCGTCGTGGCGCTCGTCGCCGTGCCGGTCGCAAACGACCGGAACGCGCCGTCCACGATCGAGGGCGTCGCGACCATCTTGGCGTCCGTGCCGAACGAAATCGGCATATTGGCGAGCGTCGTCCAGGTGTTCGTGGCGTAGTCGTACTTGCGGAACGACGCGGCCGCGGTCGAGCCGTTGACGCCGACGTACCACACGGGCGTGAGCAGCCGGTACACGGTGGACGCGGTGAACGCCGACGCCTGCGTCGCGACGGTGATCGTGGCGTTGGTGGTCACGGTGTTGCTCACGATGTCGAGCACCGCGCCTGCGTTCGGCCCCGCAAGGATGTGGACGCGATAGCCGCGCAGGTCGCGCGCGAGCGTCTGGTTCGTGACGATCGTTGAGGTCGTGCCGCCCGTCGCGGTGAGCGACGCCGCCGCCGTCGTGGTGCCGGTGCTCCACGCGCCGGCGACCCCGGACGTGCCCGCGCCAACCGCGGCGGCGAGCGCGGCGGCGGGGAGCGTGACCCATCCGTCCTCGGCCGGGTTGTAGATGTACGATTCGTTTTGCCCGCGGAGGTACATCTGCTGCTGGCGGAAGTGGCGCGACGACGAGATGAACGATCCCACCACGGTCGCGGCAGGCAGCGGCGCGCAGAACTCCCAGCGCTTGAGGTCGAGGATCTTTCGGTTGCCGTTGGTGGTGGGCATGTCAGGTCACCGTGATGTTTGCGCGCAGGCCGTCGGCCTGCAGGTGCAGAAAGGCGGGAACCAGGTCTTGGGCCGCGAAGCCGCCGAACTGCAGAGAGTTGGTGACGTTCCAGACACCAGACTGCGCCGCGTTGACGCCGGGAGTGCCGCTGATCGTGGCGGTGACCTGCAGGTTTGCAGCCGTCGCCTGCCTCGCCTCCATGATCGGCTGGCCCGATGTGTTTGGCAGCGCCATACCGATGGTCCGCGTAAGCGAGCCGACCGCGAAGCGCAGCGCTTCGACGGCCTCGATCAGCTCGCCGTAGCCCGCGTCTACGGGGAGCGGATTGTTCTGGCCGACATCGGCCGCGGTCTTGGCGTCATCCGCGCCTGCGAACGTGAGCAGGCCGACGGCCTGGGCCTGGGCAGTCTCGCCGGAGTACACGACCTCGCGCGTGGCGACCTTGCCTGAGGCTGCTGGTAGGGTAACGTTGTCGGGCATCGCGTCCTCAGAAAGTCACGGTGACGCGCGGCTGCGCGGAGTTGGCGGTGATCGCGAACACGGTGGCGGCGGACAGCGTGGGGATGCCGCCGCCGGCCGCGACGGGGACGAGGAGGCGGCGGGGGGCGAAGAGTTGCCAGGGGTTGGCCGTCAGCCGCGTCATGACGGCGGCAGGCAGTGCCTCCCGCCACGCGGCGACGAGATACACCGAGCCCTGGCCCTGTCGTGTCGTCACGTCGGGTCTGCAACCGATGCCAAGCGTTCCCGCGTGCGCAACGCGCGAGCCAGAGGGCGCGGCGTTGACGGTCAGCGACCGCGCGGCGCCGTTGATGTAGAGAGCCGGCGTGTTTGCCTCGGACGACGCATCGTGGGACAAGCCGACAACCGCAGCCCTCTCAGACGTTGGGACGGCGTACACCCAACTGGCTCGACCGCTGCCGACAAACGTGGCGCCGTAGTCCAACGACACGCCGTCGAAGAACAGGTCGTAACCGTTGGCTCCGTCGAACGTGCTGACGATCCGGCCGAGGCTGCTGCTGCCGCCCCCCCGCAGCTCGGCCACAACCAGCACGGAAAACGCCGCGGCGTCTGGGAACGCGTGCAGCACCTGCCCCGACCCGGAGCCCGTGAACTCAAGGCCGCGCCCGTACAGCCCTGCGATCTCGGAGACGCCGGACGTCGTGTACGTGGACACATCGCGGCCAGACGCGAGGTTCCGGCGCCCGTCCGACGCGCCCACGAACGCAGGGCGCAGCGCGCTGGACACTGGCGCCGCAAACTGCGGCTGCCTCGTCCACTGCTGATACCTCACCCGAGTCGGCATCGTCGTCGCTCAGTAGTACGCCGGGAGGATGTGCATGGCGTGGTTGCCGGCGGTCGCGTTCAGTGCGACGCCGCTGTTGTGCGCCACGAAGAAAGCGACGTCTTTCGGCGGGTAGCCGAACAACGCGGCGACATCCTGCGGGCCGAACGAGTGCGGCACGTTGCTCAGGCTCGCCGCCACCGTCATGCTCGACACCAGCCGCGCACCTGCGAACAGGATGTCGCGGCTGCGGATCGTGAACCCGCCATCAGTGCCCGCGTAGCTCGTCGTGAACAGATCCGGCCAGGTGCTGTCCGCCCTCTGCGCAAACGCCCACACCTCGATCACGCCGGCCGTCGTCGTCGCGCCGACCGTGATTTGGCCGGCGAGCCCGATGATCTCGTCCTTGTTGGTGGCGTTGCTGTAGCTCGTCGAGCAGCGCCCGACCGTCAGGCCGCTGGACGACGCCAGCGAAGCCAGCGTGATCGTGAGCGCCGATGACGCGCGGTAGGTGTTGAGACTCACGCGTTACTCCAGTCGGCCGTCGGTTATGGCCACCCACACGGCGGTCCGGTCCACCGGATCTGGCACCTGCGCCAGCGACGCCAGCGCGTCAGCGTGCTGCGCCTGGAACGTCACGCCGGCCGCGATCTCAACGCCGACAAGCTGCTGCAGCGTGGCGCGCACCATGGCGCTGTCCAGGCGCAGGCGGCCCTGCTCCAGCAACGGCTTGACGTGCCGGTAGGTGAGCTGCGTCTGGATCAGGTCGAGCAGCGCGTTGCCCACGCTGAGGCCTAGCACCTCGAGCACGGTGCCATTGCCCACCTCGCGCGCCACGTAGCGCGTGCGGCCGGCAGACAGCGCGGTCACCAGCGCGTCAACGTCACGCGCGTCGGCCAGCGCCTGCAGCGCCGAGTCGGCGGCGATGGCCGCCTTGATCTGGTCCACGGTCATGCTCACGCCGTCACCTCGCCATGTAGCTCTGCGCGACCGTGATGCGGTGCTCGGGACGCCGAAACCGCGGCCGGCCGGCCATTCGGAGGGCCGTCTCTACAAGCTCGACGCACTGCCAGCGGCGGGGGCGCTCCAAGGGCTCGCGCAACACGAACCCGGCAATCGCGCCGTAGTCGTAGCCGCAGCCGATCTGCTCTCGCGCCCAGGCGATGGCGGCGGCGGGCTCGGGTACATCGACGCGAACGCGCGTGTGCGCGCTGTAGCGGGCCATGAACTCGTCGGCCGGCGTCTCGACCACGCCTGCAAACGCCCGCGCCTCGATGACCGTGCCGTCGTCGGTGAGCAGGCCGCAGTGGCTCCACTGGTCCCACCAGCTCGACGCCCGGATCAGCCAGCCGCCGACGGTGCGGCTGCGGGAGTAGACGACGTAGAGGTGCGCTGCCATGGGCGCAGTCAGCTGCGATCAGCGCGCCATCGCTTCGATCGCGGCGCCGGGCGCGGTCGCATCGCCACTGGCGTCGGACCGCGCGGCCTCTACGCTGGTGCGCTCGCCGGCCGCGAGGCGCGCGTCGATCTTCGCCCGCAGGTAGGCGCGCCGCTCGCGCAGCTTGTCGATCTGGCGGCCCAGGCCCTGCGACACCTGCACCAGCTGCTCGAGGCTCATGTCGGCCAGGTTGACAGAGAAGGTCGTGCTCCCGTCGGCGTTGGTCGTGACTTCGTGCTGCATGCTGTCCTCCGGTCAGGTGTTGGTGATGCGCAGCGTTGAAGCGTTCAGCGTGAACGTGCCGGCGCTAGTCACGACGTCCGAGCCAAAGTCGTTGACCACAATCAGCTCGTCGGCCGCAGCCGCGCCGCCGCGGCTTTTGTAGTACACCGCTTTGCGCGCCGTGATCGTGCTGGCCGGCCACGTCGTCCCGCCCAGGCTGATATCCAGCCGGTCGTTGACCGTGTCCAGCGTCACCGTCACCGTGACCGTGTTCCCGCCTGCGGTGTAGCCCGTGCCCGTGACCTCGTTGGTCACGTCGTCGCGGAAGTCATGGGTGTCCTTGTTCTCGGTGTACGTCGCCGTCGTCAGGAGCACGCGGAAGGTGTCCGTGTCGAAGTCGATCGATCCGCGAGCCCACAGCTCGAGCGCCCGGTTGTAGATCAGCGAAGGCATGCCGTGCTCCTGGTAGAAGAAAGGGGCGCCCGCGCGCCCCCTCCGTGATGGGCCTACTGCGTGCCGTCAGCTATCAGCTGAACGCCAGGCCGCGGATGGCGGCAGGGCGGCCGCACACCATGCGCGGGTGCGTGGCGATCGCCACCTGCATGGCCTTGGTGCCAAGCGCGTCGGTGACGGGCTTGCTGCCCATGTAGTAGGGCTGGCCGAGGCCGCCGGCGCCCACCGACTCCATCGTGTCGTTCGGCGCGAAGGCCTGCCAGAACGTGTCGGGCACGCCCAGCGGGAACGCAACGGCCTTGTTGGCGGTGATGGCCACCGAAGCCGTGCCGCGGTAGCGCTCGAACGTGACGCCGCCGAAGCGGAAGTTGTCGATGTCCTTCAGTCCGGCGCGCAGTTCCGCCGCGGCCGTGAAGTTCAGGTAGGTGTCCCGCACGGCCTTGTTCTCGATCAGCGCCGCCCAGAAGCCGTCGCTGCAGAAGCAGTGAATGCCGCTGAACTCCAGGCCGTCGAGCGCGCTCTCGATCGGCACGACGATCTTGTTGAAGATCTCCGCGCGCGTCTTCGTGGCGTCGGTGTTGAAGGCGATCGACTGCTCGGCCGGCGCGGCGCCAAACTCGGTCGAGCCCGGCGCGAGCAGCACACCCATGCGCAGCGACTCGAGCGTGAGGTCGATGTGGCGGCGCAGCCGGCGCACCAGGCGGTCGCGGCGGTCGGTGATCACCTCGACGGCGGCATTGGGGCCGGCCCCGCGCGCGTTGAGCGCCTCGTCGGCGTACACCGCGCCCTCGTCGCCGTAGCTGGCGGTCGTGAAGGTGTGCACCTTGCGCTTCTCGAGGCCCGTCTGCGTGCGCGGTGCGCCGCGGGCGATGGCCGACAGCACCTTCGCCCCGTCGGTGGTGCTCTCCTCGACGGCGAACGTCGTGGCGGTCAGGCCGACGGTTTCGAACAGACCCAGCTCGCCGAGGCGGCCTGGGATGAACGGCGCCTTTTCGAGCGAGCGCACGAGGTTCTCGCGCGTGAAGTAGTCGCGGAAGATGTCCATGATCGGGGTTCCTTCGGTGGTTGCTCGAGGTGCGTTGTCAGGCGGCGCGCAGGAGGATCTCGAGCGCCAGCAGGTCGGCCGTGCCGTTGGTGATTGCGCCAGCCGCCTGGGCGTTCCAGTTCAGCTGTGCCGCCTTGACCTCGGCGTGCCGCGCGATGATCGTGGCGATCTGCGTGGCCGCGACGTCGGCGACGTCATAGGCCAGGATGCCGCGGGCCACCTCGGTGCCGTCCGCGGCGCCGTCGTTGTAGACCGTCCACTGGCCCGACGCGGTGATGCGGCCGAGCACGGTGCCGGCGACCATCGCGGGCGCGGCGACGGCGATCGTGACCTGCTCGCGGCTGATCGACCCGTTCGCCTCGGAGACGAGGAACTCGAGCGGGCGGGCGGGTTCGTTGAAGGTCGGCATGATCTACCTCGACAGGGTGATGGGGTTGCGTGGTTTACTTCTTGGCCTTGCCGCCGCTGGCGACCTGGTCCATCAAGCTCTTCTGCACGGCCTCGATCGGCTTCTCGTCGTCGCCCTTTCCGGCGGCCGCCGGCGCGTACTGGCCGAAGTCGACGACGGGCGGGCGGCCCTCGATCTCGAGCAGGTAGGCCTCGCGCTGCGTGACCTTCTTCGCCTGGTCGCCCTCGCCGAATTCGATGGTGGCGTCGGTGTCGGCCAGGCTGGCGGCGAACGACACCAGCTGCGCGCGCTGGGCCTTCAGCACCTTGCCGGCGGCGATTGCGGCGTCGACGCGCTGCTCGATCGCGGCCCGGGCGAGCTTGCCCTCGGCCTCGGCGACATTCGCCTCGCGCCGGGCGATGCCGGCCTCGCGCTCGGCGAAGTCGGCCGGCTTCTGATTCGCCTTGAGCGTGGCGTTCTCGGTGGTGAGCGCGGCCACCTGGGCCTGCAGTTCGGCGATCGTCATGGGGTTGTCCTCGGAGAATGCCGGCATGACGCCGGCGGTGCTTTCGGCCTTGCTCTGCCTGGCGTCCTCGGCGGCCTGCTTGGCCGCGTCGTCCACGCTACCGATCAGGTAGCCGGGCACGGCCTTGTCGGCCGCGTCGACGCCCTTCTCGGCGATGATCCACTCGCGCAGGCCGCGGAAGAGCGAGGCGATCGAGCTGAAGCCCCAGGCCTCGTAGTCGCTGAACTCGACCACGCCATCGGACTCGCTGAAGCTCACGTCGCGCAGGCCCTTCACGGCCGGAGGCTGCGCGCCCAGGAAGCCGACGTGGCGCAGGTACAGCGTGCCAGGCTTCGGGTTGCCCGGCGCGTCGGGCAGATACCACGAGGCGCTTCGCTTCTTGAAGCGCCCGGCCTGCACCATCTCGGCGAATTCGGCGTCGACCTGGGCCGGATCGGCCACGATCTCACCGGTGGCCTCGTCGAATGCGATCGAGCCGACCCAGCCGTAGGCCGGGTGGTTGTCCTTCGGGTGCCCGACGACGATCGGCGCCTCGTGCACCTTCGGATCGTAGGCGGCGACGGCATCGCGCAGCGCGCTCGCGCTGAACTCCAGCGTGGCGCCGCTGCTGGCGGTGTGCCGTCCCTTGCGGAAGATCGTGAACCGCTTCATGCGGCGGCACTGTATTCGGGCGGCCAGGGCGCGAAAACCCGCAAGTAGTAGCCACGGAGATCACGGCATTAGGGTTTGTCCCATTGTCTGCACCCTGCGCCGCAGGGTTATAGTGGACCAATCGCAGCACCCGAAGCACGGAGCCAGATGATGATCAAGTCCCGCTCAGCCGAAACCAGCAACATCGCCGCCAGCGCCATCCGGCAGGCGCTGCGCGAAATGTTCGGCACCCGCCGCTACCGCATCACCCGCGGCGGCGAAATCCACGCCTACGGCGTCATACCCAACAGCAACGTCAGAGGCTGGTGGCTGTACGGCTGGGTTGGCGACAGCGCCACCATGCGCCGCCTCGGCGTCGACGCCTGACCGACGCATCGATCTGATCACACAGGAGAGACCATGTCAGCAGACATTTCCCGTCAGACGATCCGCCCGCAGTACGGTGTGCAAGAGATCCACGTCTACGCGCGGCCCGAAGACGATCAGGAAGGCGTGTGGCTGCGCCTGATGTCGTCCGGCATCTATTCCGCGTCATACCTCACCGTGCCGCAAGCTCAGGCTTTGGTGGCAGCGCTGGGTGACGCGATGCGCGCGAAGACGGAGGGTGCGTGATGGCGGCGCTGTATTGCGAGGCGCTTTACAACGAGCGCAGGCTTGCCGATGCCGAGGCGGCCGCAGATTGGGCCGCAGATCGCGTGCTGCAGAACATGACCCTGTACACGGAGTGGCTGGCCGATCAATGCGGTCACGCCGAGTTTGTGCCGATTGGCTACGTTCCGCGAGACGCCGTCGACCTTGACCTGATGATCCGCTCTGCCGACGTGCCCATGCTGGCCGCGCTGTCGCTGTACCCGCGCGCCGACGTCGCTTTTGCTGCCTGCCAGGCCCTCCGGGACAGATACGCCAACGACCCCGGGACGAAGGCGAACATCCGCTCCGCTGCCGGGCGCTGGGAAGGGCATCTGTGATGCCCGGCACCAGCATCGTCAAGTCGATCAGCATCGAAAACCTCGTCAACCAGCGCGAGGCTGTGCGCGCACGCCTAGAGGCAGCCCGCGCCGCGCTGGCAGAGGTCGACGCGATCGTGAGCGTGATCAACCAAGGCGGCCAGCGCCACCGAAGCCTGTACGCCGGCGCAGCTCACCTCGTCTGCAGCCGCGGCGACTCGCACGCCTTCAGGCTGCTAGGCGAGGATGGCGTGGCCGCCGGCATGCGCGCCTTCGACGCCGAGGCCTGGCGCTACCTCATGCACGAGAGCGGCCTGCTCACGCTCATGGACTCGACGGCCCGCGAGCGGTGGAGCAAGACGATCGACGATGGCAATCACCCCGAACTCACCGCGGCGAACGTGAAGGCCACCTTCGAGCAGCTCTACGGCGCCCGCGGCGATATGTTCGAGCGCGGCGTGATCGAGTGCTTCCGCAGGCTCTCGTGGCACTACAAGACAAACCTGCCGCAGAAGTTCGGCAAGCGGATTGTGCTGACCTCGCTGATTGGCTGGAACCAATACGCCAGATGCAACGAGCTAGACGACCTCGTGCGAGTCATGCACGTACTCGACGGCAAGCCAGAACCGGATCACAGAGGCGGCACGAGTACCCTGCTGTCGCGGGCTGGCCTCAGCTACGGCAGCCGCACAGGATCAGTCGAGACGGACTACCTGGCGATCCGCACCTTCAAGAACGGGAACGGCCACGTGACGTTCAAGCGGCTAGATCTGGTGGAGGCGATGAACCGCATCATCGCCAAGCACTACCCGGGCGCGCTGCCCGAACCGAAGTGAGGAGGGACGCGTGACAACCGACATTCAGACCGACATCGGATGCGAGACCGGACAGCGCATCCCCGTCGGCGACGCGCGCGAACTGCCAGAGCAGGAAGCCCTTCGCGCACTCCGCGATGTGTTCGGTGTGCTTGAAGATCCGATAACGCAGGCGATGCCGCTGAGGCTGGAGCTTCAGCCTACGCCGGAGTCCGAATTCGCGTCCATGGTGCGCCGGGTGTTCGGCGCCACGGCATGACGCCGGCCCAGCGCCGCCGCGCCGCGAACGGCCTGCTCGACGCCCTGCGGCGCGGGCATGACGTGCCGGCTGCCGACGTCGACGCCGCGCTCACGCTTACCGGGGACATTCCCGAAGTATCGGACGATGAGGCCGACGACTACAATACCCTTCACCGCAGGGCTGCCGGCGGAATTCAACCGACCGAGGAGTGATCACATGAAGACCCAACCAAGCACAGCCGCCGGGCGCCGGCTGCCGGCCACGCCTGGCGACCTCGAGGCCCGCGCCTTGAGACTCTGGCCAGACGGCGAGCCGTGCGCCGAGCACAACCGCCGGGAGTGGATTCGCGCAGTCTGCATGGTGCGCGCTACCCGAGGCGGCTGGGTCGCCGATCTCCGGGCGCAGGGTGTGGCCTCCTGATGGCGATCGCACCGACACCGCGGCGCGGCGCGAAGAGCACCGCAGACGATCTGCGCGAGATCATGGCAGAGCACAGCCTCACGCAACGCGACGTAGCGGCGCTGGCCTGCGTCTCGATCAAGACCGTCGAGGGCTGGCTGGCCCACAAGGCCGCGGCCAGCTTTCGCAGCATGGCGCCGCGCCACCTGGCGCTGATCCGGCACAGCCTGCCGGGATATCTGTCCGCGCGCAGCGGCAGGAAAGGAATCTGACCGTGTGGTTATTCACATCTGGCGGCTGCAAGCTTGTGGCCATGGAAGTCTGGACGACGCTTCATCGCGCCCAGCGCGAACGGCTGTCGATCTCCGCGAGGCGGGGCGGCCGATGACATACAGCCGACCGTGCAGCGCCGACGACTTGGCGCCCATCCTCCGCCACACGGTGACGGACCGTACCTTTCTGAGACTGCACCCAGCGACAGCGCTCTGGTGGCGTCAGCGCCCCAAGTGCATGGCCTGCGCGCACTACATCGCGGACGTCCAGCACGACCGATCGAACAGCGGCGAAAGGTGCTCGGCGTCGCGGGTCCGAATCAACGCTGGACTGCGATCGCGCACCATCACCATGCACTGCATCGATGCGCGAATCGATGGCGCCCCGTGCGGCCCTGCAGCCGCGCTGTTCGAGCCGAAGAAGGTAACCAGCTGATGATCACCGCCTACGCTGTCATCACCCCGGGCGTCGAGCTTCCGGCGCTGCTGCGCGACAGGGCGCGGGCGGAAGACTACGCGGCCATCGTGCGCGGCACCGTGCACACGCTGGTCGACGAGGCTGCCATCCTGCGCAAGTTCGACGCCTACGTGCCGGCCGACCAGGCGAGCAGCATGCGCTACCGCATTGCCGAGCTCGAGGCCCAGGTCGAAGCGCTGCAGGAGGAGCTGGGGCGCCAAGTGCTGCCGGCCGTCGGCAGGAGGCTGGCCGGGCCGCTATTGCCGGACGCCGAGGTGATCACTGACCCGGCCATGATTCAGTCCGCCTTCGAGGCCGACGCGGCCGTCGATCGCGGGATGGCCGACCTGCTCGACGATCAGTGCGACGGCTGGGCCGGGATGCCGCAGCGCACGGAGCTTCTGTCGTGAGCGCGGGCGCTGCAGCCCTGGCGCCGGCCGTGTCGCGCGCCTACACCATGGGGTCGAACATCATCACGTTCTACGCGCAGTCGGTCGGCCGGCCGATGAACCTGTCGCGTGAGCTGTCACTGCTGCTGGAATGGGAGGAGGCCTGTCTCGCGGGCATCCGGGCGGCGCGCGAAGCAGGCCGATCGATCGACATGCGCATGCTCGCGCAGCAGCTGGCCGAGTGCCGGGTCTACCTGGCGATCAACGCAGAGGAGAAGCCGCGATGATCCGCGCACGCCACTTCCCAGGCGACGACACCCTTGCGGTCGTCGAGGCCAGCACGATCGAGGAACTGCAGGCCGCGACCGGCACTCAGGTCTTCATGCACACCGGCGACGAGGCTTGGCCGGTGTCGGCGATCGTGCCGGCCGACAGCGTGCGTCAGCTGCTGGGCTAGGCCCCGAGCGCGATGCGCCGCTCAATGTCGGCCCGCTGCGCCCGCGTGAGAGCCTCGAAGGCGGCAAGCTCCACGGGCGACGGCTGCGCGCCGATCAGCCGCGCTTCGATGTACCCCACGATCGGGCCTGAGATCAGCGCGTTCAGCTTCGACGCCGTCTGCACGTCGCCGGCCAGGTCGACAACGATCACGCTGGCCCTGCCCGCGGCGCTCTGCATCGGCTCGCTGGCGAGGCCGGCCTGGGCCGCCGCACGCATGTCCTCGGGTAGCTGCTGCACGCGCTCGGCTGCCAGCCTGCGCAGCTTCGCTAGGTACACCTCGCCGCTGTTGTGGTCGAAGCCCGGGTCGACGCCATCTGGCACACGCTCGACGATCTCCGTGCGCGGGTTGCGCCAGCGGTAGGTGCCATCCTCGGGCGGCTCGTTCGGCGACAGGCCCATCGCGCCGAGCTCGTCCTCTGACAGCTGGATCACGCCACAGCGGCAGTTGAACCCGAGGGGCGGATAGTGGGTCTTGAACCACGGGTGATTCCACGGCAGCACCGTTCGATCCCAGCGCCGGTGCTGCTCGCGCGTGCGGAAGTCGTCGACGGCGTCATACATGAGGAACGGCGCGAGATCGGCCTGGGCCTCAATCTCCTGCCATGCCTGCACGCTGTAGGCCGTCTGCATGTTGGTGCGGAAGATCGTCTCAAGGCGCCACGGGCTGCCCAGCTGCGCCTGAGTCGGGAGCCCGCTCTGCGGGTCGACCACCTCACGCCGGCCCCACCATCCGCCCGACTTGAGCACAGGCTCGATTTCCTTCCGCCAGTCGGCGAAGGTTGTGCCGTTCGCCAGCGCCGAGTCGAGCGAGGCCCGCACCTGGCCCAGCATGTCCACGTCCATCATCTTTGCCACCGTGAAGGCGTGGTCGTGCGCTTCGCCCAGCATGTCGGCGTAGCTGAATGTCGGCCGCAGGCCCTTCGCGCGGAAGAAGTCGATCGCACGCTCGGGTGCCACGTCGAAGGCGCCGCCGGAGAGCACGTCGAGGAAGTCGACGACGCCGGTGTCGGCCTCGTGCTGCGCGGCGAACTCGGCAGCCTCGGTGATCAGGTCGTCGACGGCCTCGGCCGCGGCGATGGCCTCGCGCAAGTCGGCCATCGTCACGCGCATGTGCAGGCTCACGCCGGCCGGCGCCGCTGATTCCGCCAGGCGGCCAGCAGGCGCGAGGTGACGATGGCCCGCGTCAGCTTCTGCATCGTGCCCTCGGGCGGCTTCTCGGCCAGCAGCTCGTCGAGGCCGCGCGTGAACACCTCGGGATCCTCGGCGAACTCCGCGGCCTGCAGCAGCTGCTCGACGCGCTTGCCGGTGATCGACTGCGCATCGCGGGCGAACATGCGGGCGGCCTCGTACAGCGCGCGTTGATCGGCGCGGCGCGCGGCGCGCAGGGCTGCCAGAGCCACGGGCTCGCCCTCGGCAAACTCGGGCGGCGGCTCGGAAGGCCCGCCGCCCATCGCGGCGACGATAGACTGCAGCGGGTTGTCGCGCTTCTTCCACCCCGGGCCGTAGGTCTTGAGGATGTAGTCCTCGTCAGGGTCGAAGCCGAGCGCGTGGATCTTCGTGTCGCGGTCGGCACGCTGCGCCAGGTCTTCCGGCACCTCGGTCTGCCGATACACCCGCGGCGGCGTCGCGCCAGGGAAGTTCCACTCGCACCACCACTTCACCGGCCCATGGTTGAAGCTGCCGCACAGCAGGTCGGCGTCGGCCTCGACAATGTCCTGGCGCACGCTCAGGTGCACCTCGGCCTGAGCCCGGCTGCTGCCGTTCTCGGTCGTCATCGTCTGCCCGAGGATCACCTTCGCGATGGCCTCGTCCATCGCCCGCTTCATCGCCTCGTAGTCGGCGGCCCCGCTGCGGGCGGCTTCTAGCAGCTCGATCAGGCTCTCGCCCTGGTCGTTCGTGGGCACCACGACGCCGGCGTCGGTGGCGATCAGGCGCAGCGCGGCCAGCGCGTTCTTTCGCTGCGTCTCGTCCTCGAGCTGCGCCTTAGTGAGCTTCGCGATCGCCGTGGGCTGGCCAAACTTCTCCAGGAAGATCAGCCAGAACTTGATGTCGTTGCGCTTGAAGAAGCTCGGCCAGTAGAGCGCGTGCGCCAGTCCCAGGCCGTAGGGCTGGTCGTGATGGTCGCCGCCGAACTTCACCGACCAGAACTTGCGCGGCGGCACCTGGCGCCAGCCGCTGCCGCTGGCGAAGAGGTAGGCGTTCCCGTCGCGGTCGAAGCGAAAGCGCGCGCGGTCGCGCACTACCACGCGGTCGAAGCTGACGCTCGGCGTCAGGCTGCCGGCGGTGGCCGGCTTCCACAGCACCTCGGCCACGCCCCAGCCGTAGAACGCGGCGAAGAGGGCCTTGTCGGTGACGTCGTCCCAATTCATGCCGTCGAGCTCGGCCTGCAGGGCCTCGGCCGCGGCCTGGCTGGCGGCATCGTCGGAGCCGGGCTCGACCACGGTGTCGCAGCTGGTGAGCGCAAGGCGCCGCTGCGCCCAGCACGTCGACACCTGATCGTCGCGCAGCAGCTCGGAGTAGACAGACAGGTTCCCGATGCCGCCCTTCTGCTGCAGCACGGAGTCGGTGGCCGACAGCAGGGTGACGTAGGGCGAGACGGCGCGCAGGCTCTCAAGCGAGAGCGGCGAGGCTGGATCCTCGGCGCGCGCGATCTCGCGCAGGTCTGCTTCGACCGGCGGGTCGATCGGCTCGGGAATCATCGGTTCGGTCGCCATCATCACCCCCGCTTCATGCGAAGCCGTCCATGTTCTCGCCGGCGCTTCCGATGCCGAGGCTGCTGGCGCCGCGGTTCTCGCGCATCGCCTGCTCGGCCATCGGGCGAAGCACGCCAGCGCCGGCCGATTCTATGCGGCTGGCCCACGTTCGCACCCATTTGAGGAACTGCGTGACGCTGTCCACCTGGTCGTCGTGCGTGGAGAGCGGGAAGCCGAAGAACTCGACCTCGAAGTCGACCAGCCAGGGCGCTGACTCCGGCAGCAGCAGCAGCCCGGCCTCGACCATCGCAGACACCTCGTTCGCCCGGAAAACCTTGTCGCGCAGCGGCTCAATCGCGATGATCGGCAGGCTAGTCTCGCTGCGCAGATCCTGGATCAGCGACTGCCCGCTCGACTTGTCTTCGATCAGGATTGCCGCGGGCCTGTCGCGCTCGGCGTAGGCCCGCACCTTCCGCTTCAGCGTAGGGTAGTCCATGCGGTCGCGGCAGACTTCCCGCAAGTGATAGCCGGGCACGTCCTGGCCGAACTGCCACACCGTGCCCACCGTCGGGTCGTTTATCTCCTCGGGCTTCTGTGCGGTGTCCCAGCTGTGCACGATGACGTTCGCCTGCCGCGGGATCTGGCGCCACCGCTCGCGGCACCAAGCCTCCTTGAAGATGCCGCCCTCGTCGGGGCGCGGGCGCTGCTGGAAGAGCGCTGCCCAGGTGCGCGACTGCAGACGGAAGGGCTCCCAGTGCGAGGCGTCGAACCACTCCGGCCACAGCATGCCGCCGATCGGCCGGCCCAGCGGGTCGTCGGCGCGATCGCACTCGGCCGGCAGGTTGATGATCTCCCACACCCGCCCATCGGTGCACTTGATCGGCCCCGACTCGCCGGCGTAACCCTGCGGCAGCAGCCGCCCGGCTAGGTCGTTTTCGTGCCAGCGGGTTTGCACCAGCCCCAGCCACCCGCCCGGTATCAGGCGAGTCTGCAGGTCGTCGACGTAGGCTTCCCAGGTCTTCTCGCGGATCGTCGGGCTGTCGGCCTGCTCGCGGCCCTTGATGGGGTCGTCGATCAGCGCGCCGTGCGCCCGGTTGCCGGTCAGGCCGGCCAGCAGGCCCGCGGCGAGGTACTCCGAGCCGTTCGTGAGCGCCCATTCGTTCGCCGCGCTGCTGTCCTTCGAGATCGTGCACCCGAAGAGGCTGGCGAACTGCGGCGAGCGCACGATCTGCCGGGCGCGGCGGCCGTGCTTGCGCGCAAGGTCGCTGCCGTAGCTGGCGAGGATGATTTTCGTTCCGGGCTGCTTGCCCATGAAGTAGGTCGGCGCGACGACGCTGGCATAGGTCGACTTCGCCGATCCTGGCGGCATGAAGATCATGAAGCGGCCGTAGCGCGTAGCAGCGGCGCGCTCGATCGCCTGCAGCACCAGCAGGTGGTGCGCG
>Ga0315900_10003917_pt1 | contig 21398 bp, 17 predicted proteins | sample LakEriMetagenome_FD_203521 | JGI IMG/M metagenome (GOLD analysis project Ga0315900, IMG submission 203521) | Freshwater fungal communities from buoy surface, Lake Erie, Ohio, United States - Buoy 12 MA114 | ecosystem: Environmental > Aquatic > Freshwater > Lake > Lake biofilm | place: USA: Lake... | reverse complement strand
CGTAAGTTTTAGACTCAATCAAGTTAACTGCTGAACCTGTGTTTTGAACGTTTTCAATTTTACGTTCAATTGATTCGTTCATTGGTTGACTTGTTTTAATTGAAAGTTCATCTTTGATTGTCTTGTACAAATTTTTAGATTCTTTAAGAGACTCCACACCGTCAAATCTTTTCAAGATGTTAATTTTTTCTTGTTTAGATGTTGAGTGTTCAGTGAACAAACGAGTTGCGTAAGCTAAGTTTGAATTAAACACAGCCACTTCGTTTAGTTTGTTTCTGAATACGTTAAGTGCTTTTCTGTACTCTTCATTTTTCTCTCTTAGGATTTGTACTTCCTCACCGTATACGCTCTCTTTGATTGGGAATTCTAAATTTCTGTTAGGAGTGATTCCTTTTCTTAGACCACGACCTTTTTTAGAACCCGAAGCATAAGTACGAGACGCTTCTTTTGTTTCGGCTTTTTTACCTTTTACTATTTTCATTTTACCATCAAGAGTTTCGTCATCTTTGTACACGTCAACTTTTTTAGCTGAACCTGTGCCCATAGTTGTGTTTGCTTTCTTTCTTTTTGGTGTTTCAAAACCACCGTCCATATTTGGTTTAGTGCTATATTTGAAACTTGACGCTTTACCTGTCTTAGGGGTTTTAGCTTTTTTAGATTCCATCATGTAAGATTCATCTTCTTCACCTTCCTCTTCATCTTCTTCAGAATCAGATTCTTCGTCTAAAGTGATTTCATACATAACTTCCTCACCCTCTTCCATGTCTTCTTCGTCCATTTCCATTTCTAACATTCCAAACTCACCACCGTATTCTCCACCTGTTGGAGATTCTGGTAGGTCGGATTCATCGTTGAAAACTGAATTAATGATATCTTCAATAGATTCTTCAGAATCATCCATGTCCATTTCCTCTTCTGAGTCCATGTCCATTTCTTCTTGTTCTTCCATATCCCAAGTTTCCATCATATCTTCTTCCATGTTCCAACCTTCTTCTTCTTCAGATTCTCCAACAATCATATACTCGTCTTCATCAGTTTTTAGGTTGATATTACCAGCATCGTCTTTTGTAACGATGATGTTATCATCAGGACCCATTAACTGAAACACACGGATGATTTCGTCGTTAGATTTTCCTCTTAAGTCGATTGGACTCATGTCTTCAACTTCGTTATCTGTATCCATATCTTCTTCAGAATCTTCCATGTCCATATCCATAGACATTTCATCTTCATCGTCAGACATATCAACATCTGTATCAATCTCTTCTTCTTCTTGTTCAGATAGAGATTCTTTTACTAATTCTTTAATTTCTTCCTTCATGGTTGAAGCAAGTATTTCTTTTGCGTTGTTAGCAACAGCTTCCTCAAGATTTTTCATTGAAAGGATAGCTTCTTCTACTAAAGATTTTTCTTTTGCCATTTTTAGTTGTTATTTTTATTTATATAAATATTGTTAATTTTAAAAAAAAATTAATTCTCACGTAATTGAGGTAAAATAATTTTATTTTTTTGCCAATTTTTGTTTTTCTAATTCGATAAGTTTTTCGATTTCTGATTTTCTGAATTCTAAATTTTGAAGTCTTCTCTCTCCCATTTTAAATAAATCATCTTCTAATGGTTTGTTACGGTATTGTTTTGTTTTTGTTTTTCCTTCGAATTGCATGTTGGTCATGAGGTATGGTTCATAGAATCTTGTCATACCTGAATTTTCTTTTTTGATTCTACTTTTCTTGTTTGAGAACGCCACATATTCATTTGTTTCTGTGTTCACGTAAAGAAATACCTGAACATTTTTTTCTGAATATTTTGTGTGGTCAAAGTTATAAGATGATACTTCAAAGAATGTGTCACCATCTCTATCAACAAAACTTGTTGCTTTTGTAAAAGGTTTTACTTGAACGAATATTTGTTTTCCGTTAGCTTCAACCATAAGGTCCATACCTTTTTTGGTATCTCTTACATCACCTGAACAGAATCTCATTATGTTTGTATCTGAACCAAAAAAATCTTTTAAAATTTTTATTCCAAACATTTCATTTTGATTACCCTTTTCAATTGTTGCTCTGTTAAGGTTAACAAGTTCTTCGGTATATTCTCCATTAAACAAACTATCTTTATTGTCTGTAATAAAATCTATTAAATTTTTGTTTGTTATTTCTGTACCAGGATTTTGTGATGTAAAAAGTTCTTTGATTTTATCTCTAACTTTTGAATTGGTATCGAAACGATTTAAGACCGACCAATGGTCTACACCAGGAATATGTTCCCACACATAGATAACACCTTCGTTAGTGTCACAGTTACCATCAGGGTTCGGTAGTTTACCGTATTTGTTCAACGGTTTATATACCGCACGTAACATCTGACGTATGTGTTCTGCTATAGGGTCAGTTTTTTGCTTGAAATATTCTAATATTACTTGGTATTGTGTTTCTGAAACTGAAATTTTCATATTCCATAAATACTCGGTAAAACAAAAAAGGAGGGAAAACCCTCCTTTGATGTATTATTGAAAATTGTTTTATTATTCTATCACTTCATCAATTTTACTTTCAACAATAGATGTTATTCTCCAATCTTGTGAATAACTCTCGTAAATTTTGGTTACTTTTGCTTCAACATCAGTTGGGTTGTAACCTCTAACCAACTTCTCTTCTTTTTGTTTTTTTACCTTACCTGATTCTGAATCTACAATATCAGTGGTAATTTTTGCTACGAAATATTTCTCATCCATTTCCATAAGTTTTTTTTTAAAAATATAATAAATAAAACTTATCTATCAAGGTATGCGGACAATTTTTTCATCAGTTCTTTTTGTTTATCAATAGAATCTCCGCTCATACCTGTTGTTCTTTCTGCTCTCATTTTGTTTTCTTCTTCTAAATTCTCTTCAAAGTTGAATCTTTCATTAGGTTCTGTAAACAAATATGCTCCAGGTGTTGATGGTGAAGAAACAAGGTCAAAACAAATAAGTTCAAAGTCATCTTGTACTTCATTTTGTTCACCAACTTTTTTTAATGAACCTACACCACGAGAAGAAATACCAAGAGTAACTCCTTGTCTTAAGTAGTTAGCTGCCAAATCACCTTTTGTTGAACAGATTCCTCTTTCGTGAAATCCTGGTGATGTTAACAATTTCAACTTACCCATTAATACTTTTCCATCCCACCATACTTCGGTGATGATGTGTGAAACTCTATCTAAGTCAATTAATGACGATTCAGGGTGATTTAATTCAGAAAGGGAAGTTCCCTTCTCAATCATTTTTTTATAATTGTCTGCTTCTCTTTTTAATATTTTTTCAGGGTATATTCTACCGTTTCTATTTGGAGTGTCATACTTTTGTAAAACTGCGTAAAATTCAAATGGTTTTGAGTGGTCTAAAAAATTTTTAGATTCTTTAATTATCTTCTCATTACCGTTCTCTTTTGGATTGATATATCCCGCATCGTACTCGATAAGAATTCCTTTCCCAACTTGACCAGGTTTTATTATTTCTAAGTTCATTTCAATGGTTTATATAATAAATATTGAAAAGATTAACTTTGTGTCGTTATTGGTTTCGTTTTATTTGTTTTTGAATAGTGAAACGAAAAATATTTGTTATTTGAAAAATTATTTTTGAAGATACTTTTACAAATTTCTTTAAGAGAATCTTTAACTTCTTTTGATTTAAAATCTAAAGTTGTATCTAACAAATATAAATTTACTTCTAAATTTAAAAATGATTTTTTCCCTTTTGATAATCCTGATGACCTTAAATCTAAATCAACAATAAATTTATTGTCATATATTCCCGTGTTTACCGACTCGTATACTGAATGTCTTATGGCTCTACTTAAGTTTGATACTACTCTTGTCCAATTCTCTAACTCTTCTTTTGGTTCAACCCATGTTTGAATGTTTAAATACAGTGATTTTAATTCAAATGAATCTACTGTTCCGTAAATTGTTTTAGCTGTTTTAAAACCATGTATTTTTGAGGTTTTGCCTTTTTTCATTAATTTTCATTTTTCCTAAAGTTTATTTTTTAAAAAAATAGGTATAAATGTATTACAAGTCAAAATTTTTTTATATTTGCAGATATTTGTAAAATATGTTAATAGTTAAATTAGATAAAAACACATCAATAGAGAAAGCCTTAAAACAATTGAAAAATAAGGTTATTAAGACTCGTCAAAGTCAGGAATTAATTAACCGTAAAACTTTTGTTAAAAAATCTACTAATCGTAGAAATCAAATCAATAAGGCAATTTACGTTCAGAAAATGAAAAACGAGAATTAAAGATTATCGTTTAAATCCGATAATTTGAAGTAATTAAGTTTGTCGTATTTTTCTGAATTAACCGTCTTAATTGTTTCATCAATTTTGGTGATAACTTCTGAATCATTTTCAGATTCTTTAATTACGTTTAATTTTTTTACAACATTCTCTTTTAAAGTTTCAAATTTTACTTCCAATTCTTTTTCATCAGTATTCAAAAATTTAATAAGTTCTTTTTTTTCAGTCTCATTTAAATTTTCAATATAATTTTTAATAGTGTTGTTTGCAACATTAATCATAGAAGAAATTGGAATCTTGATAGGTTCTTTTTTATCTATAGATTTTTTACTTAAAGATTCTTTAATAAGATTTTTACTTTTGATTTTAGATTCAATAGTAAGAACATTTTTTGAGAATAAATTATCAATATCTTCATAATCATTTTTTGAATTGATATTCTTAACCCAACCTTTGATTTTTTCAATAGATTGTGGTTTAATTTTACTAATGGTGTTCTCATAAATTTTAGTACACTCATTAATATAATCTTCAAGAACAGATTCGTTCAAACCTTGATTAGTTTTTAATTCATCATACAAGTAAAACAATTTACTTATGTTTGAATTTTCCAAAACTAATTTTTTGAATGTTTTCAATTCTTTTTGGAAAGTTTGATTAGAGTAAGATTCTAATAATCTTCTATCAACTTTTGATTTTAAAATACCGAATTTCATTTCTTTTTATTTATAAATATCAATCTCTTAATATTTTACTCAATTGTTCTTCAATCTCACCTAAATAATTTTTTCCTCTTGATAAATCAATGAAAGAATCATCATCAATGAAACCGTCAGATTCTAAAAGAATATTGTAATTATCTTTTTTCTCACTTTCAGGTAATCCTCCTTCAGGTCCTCCTGCCGGTGGTGGCGTTGGTGTTCCTCCTAATTCACCACCAGGTGGTGGTGGAGGTGTGGTTCCCGCAGATGAGGTACTACCTGACTTAGTTCCATAAAGTTTATCAACGTTATCAAATATTCCAGTGTGAGCAATGATTGTTGCGGTGTTAGTTAACTCAGCACCAACCGCTTTTTCAATACGTTGTTGTTGTAAATCAAGTTTAATTTCTTCATCTGAGAATCCTAAAACATGTTTCTTAGCCCAAGAAACAGATACAGGAGCAATACCCTCAATAGCGGTAACTGCGTCTTTGTATAGAAGTATTTTTTCTTTCCAAACGTCAATTTTAAGTAAGTCAGCTTGTGTCGATGGATTTGTAAGTGCTAAAGTAAAATTATTTAACTCATCTTCAAATCCTAAAATAAATAAATGAACAATTGCAATTTTATTTAACTCTGCAATCATACATTTTTGAATTCTGTTAATTGTTCTTGCAAAACGAATATCCTGTAATGATAAATTTTTACCATCACCAACTACTTCTTCAAACCCTAAAAACGCTTTAGGAACACGAAGAGCTGTTAATAATTTCTTTTGGATATATTCGATATCGGCAATCTCAGAAAGGTTCTGAGCACCAGGTAAAGTATCAATAGGACTTGCTGCCGCAGCATCACGAACAGGTATAAAGTAATCTTGGTCAACCGCCATTTGGTTGAATCTCATATCTACATTACCTGTGTTACTATCAACAACTTGAGACCTTTTGAACTTATTGGCAACTCTTTGTACATACGGTTCAACATCTTTATCATCCATGTTACCAACAAAGACTTTAAACACCCTTCTTTCAGGTGCTCTTGACGTTCTATAAATCAACATCGCATCTTCAGACAACAATAATTGTTTCCAAATACGTCTTGCTTTTTCTAACATAGAAGTACCATAAGGAAGTTTTCTATCATCACCTAATAATCTAAAGTGAGCCATTTCCCATGAATTAAATTCCATGTCTTTAGCCTTCCACTTAAATCTTAAACCTTTATTTTCTTTTGGTTCGTCAACATTTTGAGATTTTGCAGCCATACCCCTTTCAAGACGTTCAATCTCAATGTTTGGTAATTGCATACATCCAACAACTCCCTTATCAGCGTCCAATTTTAAGTAAACAAAGTTATCACCATACTTACATGTGTTTCTTGTCCACATAGGTAAATTGGTGTTTAAGTCTAATGCGTTGTTAAATAAATCCGCCAAGATTGATTTGATACGTTTTGATTCAGAATAAATCTGTAACATATAACCATTTTGGTCAACAGTTGTTGATTCTTCACCATAGATATCTAAAGCTGCAGATATCTCAGGAGTATATTCCATTGACTCGTAATCATAGAACGACGCTAAACGAGTTGGTTCGTAATATACTGCTTGAGTATATAAATTACTTTCAATTTTAGTCCACTGATTTGCTAAATAATATGTTTGTTGAGCTTGTAAAAGTTCTTTATCAAATTCTTGTTTAGAAGTGGTTTTTAATAATTCCTCTTTATCGTATTTGTAAGTTGGATAATCTTGATTCAGTAAAGAATTAGGCCCAAATGCTTGGGATAATTTTTGCCAAACCGTTAATTGATTATTTTGATTGTTTTCCATATTATAATTTTAATTCTAAATCTTTATATTTAAATATTTAAATAATATTTTAAGGTGGACAAGTTCCCCAAATTGGTCTAGGTAATACCCAAGAAGTTGCGGCGGTATCAAAGTTTGTTGGTAATGACGGTATTAATGGAACACACCACCCACTTAAATCTTGGTTAAATAATGTGTTAAGAAAAAACATACCATTCATATTAGTTACGTTTGACACATCCCAAGATGTAATACCTGAATCATTAAACTGATTACAATTTAAAAACATATTACCCATAAATTGAACACTTGACACATCCCAATTATTTGAGTTGTTTATTGTAGTTAATGAAGTACAATTATTAAACATTGAAGTTAAATCAGTTGTAAAACCTAAAGTAATAGAGTCGGTAACTCCAGATAATTTTAAATTTTGACATCCTGAGAACCAATAACCTTGTAAAGAAGTTCCTTGAAAAGTAAAATTTCCCCATTTAGTTATTTCAATCAATTTAAGTCTATCACCACCATTATTAAATGGACCAAATCCAATACTTGTCCCTGATATGGTTATTGTATAAACACCTGGTGATGAATACGTATGAGTTTTATTTGCGAAAGTATTCGCACTAATATTACCATCACCCCAATCAATAGTACCATTATAAATTCCAAATGAGTCTAAAGGTAGAGACACCTGATTAGAACTTGATGACCCTGCTGAAGTTTTAGTAGTGTCCCATATACTAATAAATGGAGGTGTGGGACAAGTTCCCCATACTGGTTTAGGTAATACCCATGAAGATGCTCCTGTGTCAAAGTTGTCAGGTAATGAAGGGATTAATGCTACACACCAATAAGATAAATCTTGATTAAATGATGATGTATTATAAAACATGTAATCCATATTGGTAACATTAGAAACGTCCCAACTACTAATGTCTTGGTTGAATGGTACACAACCTTGGAACATACCATACATGTAAGTAACATTTGAGACATCCCATACTCCAATATCTTGGTTAAATAGTGTAATCGCAAACATAAATGAAGTATTAGTAACTCCTGACACATTCCATAAACTTATATTTTGATTAAATTGAGAAAATGAGAACATACTTCCCATATCTGTTACACTTGAAACATCCCAACTACTAATGTCTTGGTTAAATAGTGTACCTAAAAACATTGCTGTCATAATCGTAACATTAGAAACATCCCAACTACTAATGTCTTGATTAAAACTAGTTGCATTAAGGAACATTGAATTCATATTTATTACATTTGAGACATCCCATTCATCCATTCTATTAACAGTAGTTATTTGACTACATCCTACAAACATACTTGTTAAGTTATCTGTTCCTTGTAAATTTAATACATCAGTAACACCTGTTAAAACTAAATTAAAACATCCCGCAAAATAATATCCATTATTACCTAATCTAAATTTGCTACCCCATTGAGTAATTTCTCTAATTTTTGTATCATCACCACTATCGTTAAATCTAAAACCAACACAATCACCTGATATTGTTATTGTATAATCACCAGGTGTTAAATAAGTATGTGTTCTATTTGAATATGAATTACCTGAAGTGTTACCGTCACCCCAATCAATAGTACCATCATATGTTCCTGTATTTTCGTATGGTAATGTTATAGTTTCATTTGGTGAAGTTGTTCTCCAAATACTAATAAATGGTGGACAAGTTCCCCAATTTGGTCTAGGTAGTACCCAAGAAGGTGTGTTATCGTCAAAAAATGGAGGTAATGAAGGTATTAATGGTACACACCAACTACTTAAATCTTGGTTAAATGACGTGGCACTAAAAAACATACCATACATACCGAATATACTTGTTACATTACTAACATCCCAACCACTAATATCTTGATTAAATGACAATGCTGACCAAAACATGGAACCCATATCTGTAACTCCAGACACATTCCATTTACCAATATCTTGATTGAATGATGAATTTTGAAACATTTGACCCATATTTGTTACCTTTGAAACGTCCCATCCACTAATATCTTGGTTAAATGGTGTTGATAGGAACATAAAACCCATATTTGTCACAGAGGATACATCCCATCCACTAATGTCTTGATTAAATGGTGTATTATTAAACATACCTGACATATTAGTAACGTTTGAAACATCCCAACCACTTATATCTTGATTAAATTGTGTACCTTGGAACATACTAAACATATCGGTAACTCCCGACACATTCCATCCACTAATATCTTGATTGAATGATGAATTATAAAACATACCTCTCATATTAGTAACGTTTGAAACATCCCAACCACTTATATCTTGGTCAAATTGTGTATCTTTAAACATAAATAATAGATTGTTAATGTTACTAACGTCCCAATTATTAATATTTTGTATTGTCGTAATATTACTACAATCCGAGAACATTGCCATGATATCAATAGTACCATTAAGATTTAATGTATCAGTAACTCCTGTTAAAGTTAAATTTGAACATCCCATAAAACGACCATAGTTATAATCACTACCTAAATTAAATTGGGCCCCCCATTGTTGAATCTCTATTAATTTTAAAGTTTCACCACTTCCAATATCATCAAACACATATCCAAAACCATTTACCACTCCGTATATTGTTACAGTGTAGTCACCTGGGGTATCATAGATATGTATTCTATTACCATATGAGTTAACTGATGTATTACCATCACCCCAATCAATTGTTCCACTATACGTTCCACTAATTTTGAATGGTAATGTAATAGTTTCAGAAGACCCTGTTGTTCTCCATATACCGATAAATGGTGTTGGTGGTATAAATGAAGGACTTGGTGTTGGGGTTAAAGTAGGTGTAACTGAAATAGTTGGTGTTAAAGTAGGTGTAACTGAAATAGTTACTGTTGGTGTTGGTGTTACACTTACAGGACTTGTACTAGGAGTTGGTGTCGGTGTAGGAGTTGAACTTACCACCGGTTTTGGTGTTGACGATGGTCTTGGTTCTCTATTAGTTTGTATGTTAACTTGAGTCTTTTCAGACGGAGTTAATTTAGCCGTATATATACCTTGACCAGGGACACTTAACTTTGACCCCATGTAAATACTTTTTGTTCTCTTTCTTGATGAAAATCCCATTAGTCATAAATATTACCTAACTCCAAATAGCCAACCGTATTTCATATAATCCTCTTTTGAATAACTATTCCTACTTGATTGATTCATATTATCAGTAAGAGTTGGTATTACAGGATTGAATTCAATTTGTTTACTAACATTATCGTTATTGGCAACACTCCATGAATCCAACATCGCCTTTGTTTGTTCGGTAACTCTTTTTAAACTTGTAAATGAAGATTCAGCAACATAACAAGCCATAGCTAGTGACATAATCAAGTCATCATGTTGTCCTTTTTGGTGGTCAGGTCGTCCATTAACATAAATAAATGTATTCATTTCGTTGAACAATCTTGAACTATAAATTTTAAATTCATGTCTCAATGCCTCTTCAAACGACGCAATTATTTGAACACGTTTATTATTAAAATTGATTCCAGGAATTTTTTCAGTTGCCTTTGGGTCGTATTTCCATTTATTTGCTGTGTCAACACCATCAACATATAAATCTTTATAACCCATTTCTTGTAATTTCCTTGACGTGGAAACACCCATACCACCCGTAATATCTATCACGATGAAACAAGAATACATATTTGCCCACTTATAACATATCTCAGCCATAGTATCAGGAGGTAGTTTTCCAACAAATTCCGCAACCTGTTCTCTCTCATCAAAATCAATGATTTGGAAAGAACTAAAGTCCTCACTATCTCCCCTTGAAACGTCAACACCCATAACATACTTGTGACCTAATACAGGTTCCTTCCATATCCATAATGAGTTTCCCATCATCTTGTTTTGTGGTTCACGAATCATATTTTCTCTAATATTTTGCATCATATTAGAATCAAATACGTTATCACCCGAACCTAAGAAATTACACTCTAACTCTTGAGAAACCTTACGTTTGTCGTACTTAAGTTTTTTCACCATACTTTCAAACCAAGCCGAACATGGTTTGTAACCGTCCTCAATAATTTTTTTTAAATCATCATAGTTCCTATCTGAAAATTCTATTGGTTCCCAACTAATAATATCACTAACATTATATTCTTCTTTATTCAAAAGATAATGAATAATATCTTTTGTCTTAACCATATATAAATCTCTTGTGTATCTTGGGTCACGATACCAATACATTTCAGAAATTTTGAAGTCATTCATATTTCTGTTTGCTTGGTCGTAAATTTCATAATAGATTGGGTCATACCCGTTTGGTGTTGACACAACTATTACTTTACCACCCGTAGATAGGGATGCCATACAAGCCGCCCAAAAATCACTATCGGCCTCAATGAAGGCCGCCTCGTCAAAAATCAATATGGTCGGAGTAAAACCTCTCAAGGCATCTTTAGATGTCGCAACCGCCTTAACTTCACATCCATTATTTAATTTATAATGTTTTTGTGAATTTTTTTCAGCGGCAAAATCAATACCAACCCAGTCGGGCCATTGACCAATAAACGCTCTGATTTTGTTTGCCATTTCTTGTGATGTATCAAGTTTATTGGCAATAATCAAAATCTTTTCAGGTTTTATTTTTTTAGCAAATGCTAATTTTTTTGAAACCCAAGCAGCGGTTACTGTAGATACACCCGCCTGTCTATATTTTAAAGCAATATTTTCGTTATAATCTTCATAATCTTTTAACAAACTAATTTGGTCAGGAAATAGTTCCAATGGAACATATCTTGACACAGTATTATCGTAAGTTTGTAAATACGTTTTAAGAGCATAAGGTGTATCTTTCATACATCTTACATACTCAATCATTACTTGTTCTTTAGTCATACCTTTATTAATAAATATAATAATGGTTCATTAATAAGAAACCCCTCTATTGAGGGGTTTATTTTTTTAGAATCCTAAACTTGAAATGTCTATATCATCAATATCATCGTCATCAGAACCATATTGTTTCATTGTATCTTCATATTCTTGTTTTTTCAAATCAGAAACAATTTCATCAACCAATCTTTGAATGAATGTCATACCTTCAGGTTTACCTGCTAAAATAGCATTACTCACTTTAAAGAATTGTTTAGCGTCTAATTTAGAGAATCTGAAAAACAAATGATGTTGTATGTGTTTCATATCATCTTCAAAAAGTTCTAATGGATAAGCTTCTTGGAATTTTTCCCAAAAAATTGGTCCCAATCTTGAATCCCAAATTTCAGAAGGAAGTGTATCTTCAGCACCCATAACCATTTCAGCAGCTTTTGGGTCATCAGGTAAACCGTGAGTACCAAATACTTCATAAACACCTTTAACTAATTCATGAACTAATAATGGAAAAGTTAATGCTCTTGCTCTAACAGTCGGTGGGTCAGTTTGAGTATCAACCTCTTCTTGACCCATTTGACCACTACCACTTCCAGCCATAGCTTCCATGTCAGGAAATAACCAATATGCGTGTTCCATTAATGCTTGTGAAACAGTATATAAGTTCATCAATCTTGGGTTAATCTCATCAAGTTCACTTGATACTAAATTGAACATATGTCCACCTTTAAACGCCGCTCCTTGAATTAAAGAATTAATAAATCTTCTTTTAGCTCTTTCTAAATTAAAAGTTTCAACATCACCCATGAATTCTTCAATCTCTTCTTCTGATGGTATTTCAGGTTCTGGTTTCATTCCTTCAGCAGAACCCATTGGTTGCATAACAAGTTCAGCATCAAATTGTAAACTTCCTTCAGGAATACCTAATTCTTTAACAACTAAATCGACTGCCAATTTTTCTAATGCTTCCTTGTTGTTCATTTGAATACTGACAATCTGTTGTAAAGATTGCATAACAGTCATCATTAATCCCATCAATGGATTTGGTCCTTGAATTGCTGCGGTGTTACCCATAACTCTTCTAACCTTGTCAACAGAATCTTTAAACCTTTTAGATGAAATTAATTCAATAAAATCTCTATCACCTACAGGTAAACTTGGGTGTTCTTTGTAAGGAGTTTCTTTTGATGTGATTTTTCTTTCAATACCAGGTTCCATTCTCTCAGGACCTTCGTAATCAATCGGAGCTTCATTCAGTGCTTCATACACCGATTCCAAAAGAATTTTTTCATTCTTACTTAAACCTTCATTTAAAGATTTTTTTTCCAATTTGTTTTTTATTTTGAAAACAGTTTCGTAATTGTAATTTGCACTCATATTATTTTAAATTAATACCGATTGATTTAAACGACAACCATGTAGGTAATTTTTCTTTTTTCGCCTTTGGAGCTGGTTGATGTTTTGGTTGATAAGGTGTACCAGGTTTAGGTTTTGATGGTGTATCAACACCCGGTTTAACAGGTGTTTCAACTTCTTTACCCGCTTTAGGTGCCGGCTGATGTTTTGGTTGATACGGAGTGCCAGGTTTTGGTTTCGACGGAGTGTCAACACCGGGTTTAACAGGAGTTTCAACTTCTTTACCCGCCTCATTCATTGATTTACCTTTAATTGTTTCTAATAAATCTCTTTTTGAGATTTTTGCAGAAACGTATTTCTCAACCAAGTTTTCAATTTTACTTTGTAATTGACTTTCAAATTTTAATCCCGGTTTAATATCTGATATTTTATTCATCATATTTTTATTCATCGCTTTTCCAACCATATCTAAATAACCTTCTTTATTTTCTTTCTTTACAACTTTAACAGTTTTTTCAGGATGAATTTTTTCAGGCATTTTTTTGTATTCTTTTTTTGATGTACTATCAGAAAACTCTCTTGCTAATTTACACCATTTTTTTTGTTCTTTAGTTTTTCCTTCACCACATTTTGCCCAAAATAATTTTTGTTGTGCTTTTGACTCAAATTTTTCTTGTAAATCATCACTCATAGCCAAACCTAAATTAGGGTCTTTTTCACTAACGGCTAATGCAATATCATTATTTTCTAAATCATCACTTTCATTTGTAGTACTAACTACTGCCTTACCACCTTGATTTTTAACTACATAATTACCAAGTGCCATTTCTTTACCAGGGTCGATTTGATACTCTTTAGTTGTTTTTTGGATTTCCTTAACACCTGGTGGTGTTTGTTCCTTAGTTTCTTTTTTTGATTCAGTTAATCTTTTGTGTAATGAATTTATCTGACCCTCATTTAATTCTGAAATAAGTGTACCGCTAAATCCGTGATTTACCAAATCTAATATTTTTCTGTTAGTGTTCATAAATAACTTTTTTTTCAAATTCAAGAACGATATCTCGTTCATAAAGTTTATTTTTTACAGATTCTTCGGGTTCTCCAAATCTGAAAACTAATCTTTGTTTTAAGTCAAAATTAATATCTTCTGACTCGTTTTCCCAACCCAATGCTATAACACCATCCTGAGCATCAGTCATTGAAAAATAATCAGAGTTTTGAATTACTGACAATGAAATTATGTCATTCTTCAAAACTCCAACTTTATCTATATGTTCTAAATCAGGTGGTGAGGGGTAACCGTTTGCTGGTTTTGATTCCCATGAATCACCCCACACATTTTCCAAACTTTTTGAGAAAATAAATTCGTAAATATTATCTCCTTTATAGTTTGGTCCTAATTCGTTAACATAAATTAAATACATTATAGGATAGTTCCTTTTGGTGTTATACCTTTTCTACCTTTATTGGTTTCAAAAATAATATTACCTAATTTATTTTTACCAATCAATTTAGCTGAAGGGAATTTATTAATAAAACTCTTAGCTGATGATTCTTGTAGTGTTGTTTCAGAAATTCTTTCAATCTTTGAAGTTAAATCTACTTGGTTTTTAATTTTTGGTTCAAAATATTTTTCTAATACTTTGTCTATTTTCGATTCATTAAACATTCCATCAAATACATCGTCAGTATTCATACTTCTATGTCCAACTTTATTTCTAAATCTTGGTCTGTGAGGTGTGAATTCATCTTCCTCATCAAACATTTCTCCCATTTCCATTGGTGCTGGTGGAGGTGTTGGTTCTTGTCCCATTTCTTCTTCCTCACCACCAATTTCTTGGTCTGCCATATCATCTGAAAAATCCATATCTTCTTCACCTTGAGAAGATTCTTCAGAACCTTCCATATCTTCTTCACCTTCTAATTTGTCGATAATATCTTCTTTATCATCTTCTTCCATAGATTCTAAATCAATGGCTGAAAGTATTGAATTAATTACATATTTTTTATCTTTAGAAGAAATTTCTTCTTCGTCTTCACTGTCCATTAATTCTCTTAATTTTTGAGCTAACTTACCTGTTAACTTTTGAATTGACTTAAAAGATACTTCCTCTTCGTTGTTGTCTTCTTCACCACCAATTGGTTCGTCTGCCATGTCATCCATTTCAGAAGATTCTTCACCACCCATATCACCCATTTCAGGTTCAGGGGCAGGTGAGGGAGCTGGAGCCGGTGCGGGAGCAGGAGCTGGGTTTTCCGCCGGAACATCCTGTTCATTAGTTGTGGTCTTTAAATAATATTTAACTTCATCGTTATCACCTTCGTTAAATAATGAAATGTTTTTTTCAAAACCTTCATTAATATTAACTTCTTTAGCAATTAAATTTAAACGTTTAAATGCTTGTGAATATGAAGAATAATATTTTCTACCTTTCATAGGTTCAACATAATCTGAAGTAGATTCAGTCAATCCTTTTTTAATAACGTATCCTGATTTTTCTTTAACTATATGGTATCTATTACCATCAGCTAATTTAATATCGTATTCGTGTGATGCAGTCTCATTTAAAGGGTTAGGAATGTTCTCTTTATACGTAGCAATTTCAATCATACGTTTGATTTTATCCATACCTTGTAGTTTCTCACTACCAATTGGTTTTAGTTTTCCCATTTTTTTTTTAATTTAAAAAATTATTTTATATATAAATATATTGGCAATTGAAAAATTACTTTTAAATCATTGAACCGTATGTGTCGTAGAACGATTTTAAAATACCAAAATTCATATGCCATCCACCTTTATCAAAACAAGTTACGTGACCAGAATATTTTTCTTTGTTATCACAATACCATTCTAATTTTTTCCTTGTCTCTCCGTAAAATCCTGTTTTCCCCCAGTTTTTAGGGTCGCAGTATAAATAAGTACCACTACCAAACTGAACATCTGTCTGATATGTTGATGGGTCAATTAACCCAACTAATTTATATGAACTATCTGATGCGTGTCTCCAAGCTTCTTTACCACCTTGTGAAAACCCTGCGAGAGATGTAACATTTGCACCGTATTTTTCACTAACATATTTTTGCACATTACTTACGGTATTCATATGATGTGTTACCACAATTATAGTGTTAGTAGCATAAGGTTTCAAAATATTACCATATTTTTGTATAGCTTCAGTTTTAAAACTATTTTTTGAATACCCTGATGTATGAGAACCTCCAAATAATACGTGAACATTTTTACCCTGATAGTTTGGTGGAATTAAAACAACATATTCATCATCATTAGTTGTAGTTGCAACAACTTTATCTTTTTCCACTTCACTTGGAGTTACTTGTATTTGTTGGTCATCAGTTTTTTCGTATCCTGAACTAATTAACTTTTTAACTAAAATTTCCGCATCTTCAGAATCAAATTTACCATCTTCTTCTAATCCATTTGCGGATTCAAATTTCTTTAATGCTGATTCTGTTTCATTACCAAATTTACCATCAGCCCCCCATTTTGGTAAAGAATATTTTAAAAATTGTAAAGCTTTTTGTAAATTTTGAACTTCCTGATTGAAAGATAATCTACCACCTTCTTTTTTTAAATTAGTTAATACTCGTGAACTTTTTGAAAAATTTGTTATGTCGGATATTAAATCACCTTTTTCAGTTTTAACTATTTCAGATGATTTTTCTTTTTCTACTGTTTTTTCTTTCTCAACAGTTTTTTCTTCTTTATCTCCACCACAAAATTGTCCAGTATAAAATAAATGCCAAGGTTCGGCACTTCTTAAAACTCCGTCCGTTGGATAAGATACTTTAAATCCATACTTACACACGTTATTAGCAACCCATGATTTAATGTCAGAATTTTTATTCCACCATGATGGTTCAACACTTAATATGTCAAATCCTTTACCTGTGTGATGTTGAGAAAATCCTGGTAAAGCTGAAAATTTTTGTCTATTAGAGACACCACCATCTCTACTGATTTTACTACCAAAAGTTTTAACTTGTGTAGAATATCCTCTATATCCTGAAACACAACCCTTAACTCCATCACAATTACTGTTAGAATCTTCAGGTGCATTTGGGAATTTAGAATATAAATCAGATAATAACTTTTTTAATTGGGATAACGCTGAAGAATCTATTCCTGAATTATCGGGGTAGATTTGTTTTTCTTGAGCTAATTCATCATTGACATTATCATCAGTTATTTTTACTCCGTAAGTAGTTTCAACAGATTGTAACGCTTTTAATACACTTGGGTCTAAACTATCTTTAGAACCTTCAAGTATTATTTTTTTCATTCTACTTTCATTTAAAGAAAGTTCTTTATCCTCCATTTCAACCTCAAAATCAAATAACTTTTGAATATAGTTATTTCTTCTTAAAATTTTAAAAACTAAATTTTCATCAGAATATTCCCCACCTGATTCTAACCCACAGGTTCTATATTTTTTTAATTTATCCTTATATTTTGAAATGATTTTTTTAGCTTCATCAAGTGGTTCATCCGATGCGTTTTCAATAACACCGTCAATAATTTTCATCCATTGTTCTGCCTTATTTTTTATTAAACCAATATCAATTTTTACATCTTCTTTTTTTGGTTCAACAATCCATTCATCGTTTAATACTGAAAAAACTCCACTACTAAAATGAGATTCTGATTCATTTTGAACATATAATTCAACCTCATAACCATAAATTGTGATATCATGTTGGTCATTGAATAAGGTCTTTTTTAATCTAAAAAGTTCTTCATATAATGGTAACTGTTCTTTACTAAATTGTTCAAAATCAACAACAATATGTAAATCAATATCTGAAAATTCTGACCAATTATAATTAGCCAAAGAACCTGTCATAATAATGTAAGAAACTACAATATCAACTTTTAGGAATTCAATAAATTCATTAGCAATTTCCAAAAGTTTTTTTCTAACTGTAGGATTAATAGTTATGTCATTTCCACTTTCTTTCCAAATCTTAGAATTAAGATTGTCTTTAGAATGAAAACTTTTTAATATAGATTCAAATTTACTCATTACTCATAAATATTTGAGTTAAAGTATTATTTAAATTTTTTTATATTTGAAAACTTTAGATATTTTACTATTAAAAAATTTACCTTGTGATTCCGAAGTTCTAAATGATGTATATAATTGGTGTGGTACCTCATCATACTCATAACGATGACCGTTATTGAACTCAACAATTAGTTTTTTAGTTTCAGTATCATATTCAGATTTTCTGATGTTACTTGATTGAATCTCGTTAAAGATTTTAGTTCCTTTAATTTCTTCTTTTAATATTGCCATAACTTTTTTATTTAAAAATATATAATTTAAACTTATGGTAAATAATTAACAATGGGTTGATATTTCAAAGATAACATCATATTTTTGTGATATATAATATTTCTTATGATTGAATCTGTAGATGGTGACGGTAAAAAACAAAATAAAGCGGGTGACTCGTCAACACCTGTACTTGATAATTTTAGTAGAGATTTAATCAAGTTGGCTGAACAAGGGAAATTAGACCCTGTTGTCGGACGAGAAAGAGAAATCCAAAGGATTGCTCAGATTTTATCCAGACGTAAAAAAAATAACCCAATTATTATTGGTGAACCAGGTTGTGGTAAAACAGCAATTGCTGAAGGATTAGCAATTAAAATCTTCAATGGTGAATGTCCAAGAAATCTAATGGACAAACGTATTGTATCGTTGGATATGACATCAATAGTTGCCGGTACAAAATATCGTGGTCAATTTGAGGAAAGGATGAAAGTCATTATTGAAGAACTTCAAAATGCACCAAACATCATTGTATTCATTGATGAAATCCATACAATTGTTGGAGCGGGTAACTCTTCGGGTTCATTAGATGCATCTAACATCTTTAAACCAGCACTTGCTCGTGGTGAAATCCAATGTATTGGAGCAACCACATTAGATGAGTATAGAAAAAACTTTGAAAAAGATGGAGCGTTAGAAAGACGTTTCCAAAAAGTAATTGTTGACGCAGCAACTAAAGATGAAACTTTAGAAATCTTAAAAAACACAAAAGACAGATATGAAGATTATCATAAAGTATTATACAATGATGAAGTTCTAAATGTTTGTGTTGATTTAGCTGAAAGATATATCACAGATAGAGAATTCCCTGATAAGGCATTTGATATTATTGATGAAGTAGGTGCAAGAAGTCAGGTTGATGTTAAAATGCCAGAAATAATTGAAAAATTGAAATTGGAAGCTTCTGATATTAAGAAGTTAAAAATTGAAGTTGTTAAAAAACAAAATTATGAGGAGGCGGCAAATTTAAGAGATAAAGAAAAGAAAATCTTAAATAAATTAGATGAAGAGAAGAAAAAGTTTGAAGAAGAAATGTCTCTTCAAAAGAAAGAAGTAACATTAGAAATGGTATATGAAGTTGTATCTAACATGACCAAAATTCCTATTTCAAAGTTAAATTCTGACGAAACAAAAGTTCTATCCTCAATTGAGGATAACTTATCTGATAAGGTTATTGGTCAATCACCAGCGGTATCTAAAATCGCAAAAGCTATTAGAAGAAATAGATTAGGCATTAAAGACCCTAACAGACCTATCGGTTCTTTCATCTTTTTAGGTTCTACAGGTATTGGTAAAACATTATTAGCTAAAGAATTGGCAAAACAAATTTTTGGAAGTGAGGACAATTTGATTAGAATTGACATGTCAGAATTCCAAGAGAAACATACAATTTCAAGATTGATAGGAGCTCCTCCGGGATATGTTGGTTATGATGAAGGTGGTCAATTAACTGAACAAGTTAAAAACAAACCATACTCAGTAATATTATTTGATGAGATTGAAAAAGCTAACAAAGACATCTTCTCAACATTACTTCAAGTTTTAGATGATGGTCATATTACAGATGGATTAGGTAGAAAAATCAATTTCAAAAACTGTGTAATAATTATGACTTCAAATATTGGAGCTAAAAAATTACAAGAGTTTGGTGTCGGTATTGGATTCAAAAATGATACAAATACTTACATTCAAGAAGAATTAAAAAGAGACATTCTAAAGAAAGAACTTCAAAAGTTTTTCGCACCTGAATTCCTTAACCGTATTGATGAAGTAATTGTATTCAATAGTTTACAAAAAGAAGATATTAGAAAAATTGTTAAACTTGAAATTGACAAACTTTGTAGTAGATTGGTTTCATTAAAATACAATATCAGTTATGAGGACTCAGTAATTGATTTAATCTCAGAAGTCGGATTTGACGAAACTTACGGGGCTAGACCGTTGAAGAGAGCAATTCAAGACAAAATTGAGGATTATGTATCCGAAGAAGTTCTTAAAGGTGACTTGAAAGAAAATATTCCATATATCCTATATGTTGAAAACAATGAGATTACAATCAAAATTGTTGAGGAGAAACAGAAAAAATCAAGAAAGAAAAAGGGGGAATAAACCCCCTTTTTTTATTTGAAATATGGATTATCGTTACATATTTCCTTGTAGAATTTATTCCCTAATTTTTCAATTAGTTCCCTACCTGTTTTAATACCATTAATAACATCCTCAACTACCACATATTCATTTCTTGTATGGTAGTCATAATAACCTATTGAGAAATTAATACAGGCGAAATCAAAGGCGTTTTTAAGAGCGTAAACATCGGTATAAGGATGTGATTCATATTTCTCCCTTCCATTGAAGTTTTCATTAATTACCGATTTACAAGTTTCAAAAAACTCGGAATCTCGTTTGAACAATCGTGTACCCATACAGATTTCTGTTACCATCCAATTTTCAGGTGCATCAAACTGAATAGCGTAACCAACATCTTTGAAAAAATCTTTATCTGCCATTCTTGAACCATGACAACCTGTTTCTTCAGATACGAAAAATGCAACTTTAAGATTTGGTAATTCCTTTAATAACTCCAAACAAGCAAAGACCCCACACTTATTGTCACCACCAATACCTGTTGGTTCGTCAAAATTATTGTAAGCCTTTAACGCTAACTTTAATTCATTCTGAGCATTCGGTAAATTTTCTTCTCGGATATTAATTACGTCCAACTTGTGAACGGTATCCGTATGAGCAACAACACAAGGAAAATAAAAATCCTCATCAACTTTTTCAGTTAATTTTGTTACGTAGATGTTTTGATGTTTATCTGTGAAAAAAGGTAAATTATTTTCTGTTAACCAGTTTTCCAAAAATTCAATCATTAAATCTTCTTGATAAGTTTTTGTCGGAACAGACAAAACTTCTTTTAAAAAATCAATATTTTTTTCCATATTACAAATATAATGAAAAAAAAATTAAAATAACTCAG
>Ga0315900_10003915_pt1 | contig 21401 bp, 25 predicted proteins | sample LakEriMetagenome_FD_203521 | JGI IMG/M metagenome (GOLD analysis project Ga0315900, IMG submission 203521) | Freshwater fungal communities from buoy surface, Lake Erie, Ohio, United States - Buoy 12 MA114 | ecosystem: Environmental > Aquatic > Freshwater > Lake > Lake biofilm | place: USA: Lake... | reverse complement strand
CGGGCACCAGATGTTCCTCATGCCCATTGCGCCAGCAATCCGCGAGCCGCACTTCGCGCACGCGGTCCATCGGAATGCCCGCCACCCAGGCAGCGACACCATCGGGCATGAGATGCGCATGATTGGCAGTGAAGGAAAGCGCGAAGGCAGGCGAATGGATGGCATCGTAATAATAGCGCCATTCTTCTTGCGTATGGGCCAGATAATGCACTTCCGCCGTTGGGGGTTCCACATTCAGGTTTTCGAGTAACAGAAGCGCGCCATGCTTTTCCGCGTGGTGCACCATGCGTTGCAAACGATCACGCCCCGCTTCCATGCGCATCGGCACATCGGCGGTGAAGTGATAGCCGGCATGAACGACAATCCATTCCGCTGCGAGCTTCGGCGCCACTTCAATATAGGCGCGCATATAGGCATCCACTGCTTCCGAAAGGAAGGGCGAGTATTCGCCGACATTCACTGCGGAAAGCGTGTGCAAGGCAATCGTCACACCATTGGCGCGGGCCGAGGCGACAATGGCGCGGCAGCGTGCATCATCGAACATGGTCACCTTATTCTCGCCGGTGTCCAATTGAATGTCTATGTGGCGCACCTGGTTGCGCGCCGCCCATTCAATGGCGTCTTCAAGCTTCAGCTTGCGCCCAACATCCACCCCGATCCGATCAATCAACGCCATGGCATGCCTTCTTTGTTTCGGCGTGATTTACAGGCTTCGGGCGGGGTGGCAAGCCTTGGCTAGTGCAGGGGCAGGCTGATCGGCGCGATTTCATCGCCGCTCCGCCCGCGATAATCGCGCCCCACTGAATCGCGCAGCATCTTGGCCTGGCTTTCGGCCAGAATGCCGGCGGCCTCTGTCACATTCAGCCTGGTCGGCTTGCCATCCGCGTAAATTGTCTCACCCCCCACCATCACGCGCTTCACGGCACGGTCAGCGGCGTGGAAAACAAGCGCACGCAAGGGATCACGCGGCGGGGTCATCAACGGATGCGCCAAATCCACCAGCACCACATCCGCCGATGCACCTTGATGTAAGCGCCCCAGATCGGGCCGGCCGAGCGCGGTCGCACCGCCAATTGTTGCCGCATGGAAAACGCTGCCGGTATCGGCCGCAGCAATATCACGGCAGGCATTGCGCGCCAGAATGATCGCCAAGCGCATTTCCTCAATCAGATTATGCGGCGCGCAATCGGTACCAAAGCCAAGATTGACGCCGCGTGCGCGATACTTGCCGAAATGGCGCAAATGCTCCCCATAACGCGCAAAGGGTGATGGGCAATGCGCGACCGTCGCGCCCGTATCGGCAATCAGCCCGACATCCTTAGCGGTATGCCAGCCGATTGAGATATGCTCATCCACAAAAATCGCATGGCCAAGAATGCTGCGCGGCGTCAGCAAACCAATGTCAGCCGCCCATTGAATGGGCGTGATACCATGGCGGCGAATAATCTCCCGTACCTCCACCACGGATTGGGAGATATGCGTGGTGAAGGGACGACCGGTTTCGGCAGCATAGGCGATGCTTTCGCGCAGCATCTCCTCCTCCACCGTGTCAATCTGCGCGGGGAAGACGATACCGGTCAGGCGGCCAGAGGGATCAGCTTCGGCTTCCTTCATGAATTGCTTGGCAGCATCGAATTGCCGGCGCGCATCTTCGCGATTCCACATCCAGGTGACGGTTTGCGGCGCTTCCATGCCCCAGCGCGCCGCGGCATAACCCGCACCCGCCCAACCACGGAGCCCGCTTTCCGCCATGATGGAAAGCCAGGATGGAAAGGGCGGCGATAAATCCACCACGCTGGTGACACCCGCAGACATCAACTCCGCATAGGCAAGGCGCATCGCCGCCGCCTGGCCTTGCTGATCCAGGCGAAAGGCCTGCAGGCGTTCAAACAGCCCCGTCATTTGCTGTTCCGGCACGCCGTGGTCTTCACGCACGCCGCGCCCGGCGGGTTCCGTTGTCGGGTGAGTGTGGATATTGATCAACCCCGGCATGACCAGAAGCTTGGCGCCATCAATCACCTCAGCGCCGGCGGGTGGCGGGGCAGAAGGATCATGCGGCGCAATGGCAGCGATGCGCCCTTCGGCCAGCAGCACATCGCGGCCCTGGCCATAGACATGCCGCCCCGCCGTTCCGTCCCATTCGGCAGTCCAGGCGGCGTTGCGGATCAGGGTGGATGTGGGCATGGTGGCCTCCTGGCTTCTGGATCGCAGCGGATACCGCAAGCCAAGCGCTAAGCGCGCTGTCTTTCAAGCAAAAAGAAAGCCCCGTTCAGGCTTCCGCATAGGCCGGTGCGGCGCGGGCAATGCCGCCATAGGCATCCAGCATTCTCTCTCGCCAGGCGTAAACCGCATCATCTTGGGTCAGTAGCGGGAAGGCGCTGACGCAGCGCGCCCATTGGAAGCCACCAAACGCGATCATATCCGCATAGCCCGGCGCATCGCCGTGCAAGAACGGCGCAGAGCGTAACGCGATACGCAGCGGCATCAGGCTATCGCGAAAATCCTTCACCCGTTCCGCGCGATCCGCCGTCACGGCTTCCAGCTTCATGCCAAAACGCTTTTCACGATCCGGCACGAAATAGGCCGCATCTTCCGGCGCGAGGTGCTGCGGAATGTCTGAGACCACCAGCCGCGCAATGCCGGCATGCAGCACCGCATCGCCCCAGGCATTGATGAAGCGCGCCAGCGCGCGGCCACCCACACCGCCGAACAACGAAGGCGGATCCGGATAGGTATCTTCCAGATATTCTGCAATCACCCAGGAATCGACAATCGCGCGACCATTGTCCAGCATCACCGGAACCTTCTGCGCCCCATGCGCGCCAATCGTCGCTTTTTCCGTGAAGCGCCAGGGGAGAGTCTCAACCGCCAGGCCCTTATGGGCCAGCGCCAAGCGGCTCCGCCAGCAATAGGGGCTGAAGCGCCGCGCCGGATCGGCGCCGCAGAGTTCAAAAAGCTGAATGGCCATCGCGCAATCTCCTTTCCCGCATTATGCTACGCGCAGGAAGGAAAGGCCACGGCATGAAGACCCCCCTGCTGCTTGCGCTCGATCAGGGCACCACCTCCACGCGCACCATCGCCTTCGGCGCTGATTTGGCGCCGCGCGCGACAGCGCAGCTGGAATTGCCGCAGCACTTCCCCGCACCTGGTTGGGTGGAGCATGAACCGGAAGATATCTGGCAAGGTGCCATCACAACCTTGCAGCAGGCTTTGGAGAAGGCAGGCGGCAGCGCGGCTGACGTCGCGGGCATCGGCATTACCAATCAGCGCGAAACCACGCTGCTATGGGACCGCGCCACGGGCCGCTGCCTGCATCGCGCCATTGTCTGGCAGGATCGCCGCACCGCGGATGCCTGCGCGAAGCTCCGCGCTGAGGGGCATGAGGCACTGCTGACGGAACGCACGGGGCTGCTGGCTGATCCCTATTTCTCTGCCACTAAGCTTGCCTGGATGCTGGACAATATCGCAGGCGCGCGGGCGGCGGCGGAACGCGGTGCGCTGGCTTTCGGCACGGTGGATTGCTTTTTGCTCTGGCGCCTCACGGGCGGGCGCGTGCATGCAACCGATGCCACCAATGCCGCGCGCACCATGTTGTTCGATATAGGGCGTGGCGTTTGGGATGCGGATTTGATGCGGCTGTTTCGCATCCCGGAAGCCATCCTGCCGGAAGTCCGTGATTGCGCCGGCGATTTTGGCGCGACCGATCCCGCTTTGCTCGGTGCCGCCATTCCCATTCGTGGCATGGCGGGCGATCAGCAGGCGGCGACCATTGGCCAAGGCTGCTTCGCGCCGGGCATGGTGAAATCCACCTATGGCACGGGTTGCTTTGCGCTGTTGAATACGGGCGAAACGCCGGTCGCGTCGCGCAATCGGCTGCTGACCACCATTGCCTATCAATTGCAGGGCAAACGCCATTATGCGCTGGAAGGGGCGATTTTTGTCGCGGGTGCGGCGGTGCAATGGCTCCGCGATGGCTTGGGCATCATCAAGGAAGCGAAGGAAGCCGGGGTTCTGGCCGCGCAAGCTGATCCCGCACAGCGCGTGGTGCTGGTGCCCGCCTTTGCCGGGCTTGGCGCGCCGCATTGGGATGCCAGGGCGCAGGCTGCGATTTATGGCCTCACACGCGGTGCCGGCCGCGCCGAATTATGCCGTGCCGCGCTGGAAAGTGTCGCTTTTCAAACGCGCGATCTGATCGAAGCCATGCATGCGGATTGGCAGGGCACCAAGGAAACCGTGCTGCGGGTTGATGGTGGCATGGTCGCTTCCGATTGGACCATGCAGTTCCTGGCCGACCAGCTGGGCGCGCCGGTGGATCGCCCAACGGTGTTGGAAACTACTGCCCTTGGCGCGGCCTATCTGGCCGGCATGCAGGCGGGGCTTTGCGCGCCGCCTGGGGCTGCGGGGGCCACGCATTGGCGCCTGGAACGCCGTTTCGTCCCGCAAATGAACCGCGCCGAAGCGGATAGTCGTTATGCGCTCTGGCGTGATGCGCTGCGCCGCACCCTTTCGGAACAACCCGCATGATTTACGATGATTTGGGCGTGCCGCGCATCATCAATGGCTATGGCACCAATACGCGGCTTTCCGGCGGGCTGATGGCGCCCGAAGTGCTGGCCGCCATGGCGGAAGCCGCGCGTGCCACGGTTGAAATGCACCATTTACAAGCCGCCGCCAGCCGAGAGATCGCCAAGGCCACCGGCGCCGAAGCGGGCATTGTCACTTCCGGCGCTTCTGCCGCGGTGTTGCTTGGCGCGGCGGCCTGCATGGCGCGGCTTGATCCGGGCGCGATGAACCGCTTGCCCGAAACACGCGGCATGCCCGATGAATTCGTCACCATCCGCAGCCAGCGCAATATGTATGACCGTGCGTTGCGTGTGGCGGGCGGGCGCATCATTGAAATCGGCATTCCGGATCGCGTTTCCGGCCCCGGCGTGCGCGATGCCGCGCCTTGGGAAATCGCCGATGCCATCACGGATCGGACGGCAGCGATCTATTATTTGGCGGGCGCGCAAAGCGAACCACCGCTACCCGATGTGGTGCGCGTGGCGCGTGAACGGCATATCCCCGTATTGGTGGATGCGGCGGCGCAATTGCCACCCGCTGAAAACCTGAAGCGTTTCATTGCCGAGGGTGCCGATCTGGTATGTTTTTCCGGCGGCAAGGCTTTGGGTGGGCCGCAATCTTCCGGCATTCTCGCCGGGCGGCGTGATCTGGTTTCCTCCGCACTCGCGCAAATGCTTGACCTTGATATGCCGGAAGCGGAGTTCATCGCGCCGGCGGAATTCGCGTCACTCGCGCAAATGCGCGGCCTGCCGCATCACGGCATTGGGCGTTCTTGCAAGATCGGTAAGGAAGAAATCATTGGCCTGATCGTGGCTTTGCGGCGCTTTGTCGCGGACAACCCGGCTGAGCGCAGCGCGCGTTGGCAGGCGCGACTAGACGCCGTGTTGGCGGCGGCGGGGCACCCGAAAGCGCTGCGCCTTATCCCCGATGGCGCGAAGCCTGGCCTGCCCAGTCTGGAATGGCGCTTGCCCGATGCTACCACAGCCCATGCCATGGATGCGCGGCTGCGCGCCCATCGCCCCGCCATTCATCTAGATGCCGGGCGCATCGGCCAGGGCCTGCTTGCCATCAACCCGATTGCCTTTGACGATAGCGACGCGGCAATACTCGGCGCCGCGATCAAGGAGTGCTTGGCGTGAGTGATATCTTCCTGGTTGGCAATGGCGCCGGTTTTTCCGGTGACCGCGTGGATGCGCCCATTCCTGTGATGCGGAGCCTGATCAAGCGCGGCCTGCCGGCGGCAATGTTCTTTGAATGCCTGGGCGAACGCACCGTAGCACTCGCACAGCTTGAACGCCGCCGAGACCCCGAAGCGGGCTATGAACCCATGCTTGAACGCCTGTTGGAACCAATCCTCGCTGATGCGGCGCGTGCGGGCATTCCGATCCTCGGTAATTTCGGCGCAGCCAATCCACTGGCCGCCGCGCGGGCCATTGCGCGGCTGGCGAAACGGCTTGGCTTGCCGGAACTCCGTATCGGGCTTGTCACCGGCGATGATGTTTCCGCCAGCATCAACCTGGACAGTATGGCGGTGCATGAGGCCGATGTCGGCCTTGATATGTCTTCCTGGAAACTCGTTTCCGCCAATGCCTATATCGGTGCCGCGCCTTTGGCAGAAGCGCTTGCCGCCGGCGCGCAAATCGTCGTGGCAGGACGCACTTCGGACCCGGCGCTGGCCATAGCACCACTCATGCATCATTTCGGCTGGGCTGAGGATGATTGGCAGGCGCTGGCGGTTGGTGCGGCAACGGGGCATTTACTGGAATGCGGCAGCCAGGTGACGGGTGGCGTATTCTGGGACCCGGGCTTCAAGGATATTCCAGACCCCGCCAATATCGGCTTTCCCATCGCCGAGGTTGCGCGCGATTTATCCCTGCTGATCACAAAGCCCGAAGACACCGGTGGCATTGTTGATCTGCGTACGGTGAAGGAACAGCTTTTGTATGAGGTTCATGATCCCGCGTGCTACATCACGCCCGATGTAACTTTGGACATCACCGCCGCGCATCTGAATATGGCGGGCAAGGATCGCGTGGCGGTGCATGGCCTGCGCGGCAACCCGCGCCCTGATCTGCTGAAAGTCACCGCCTGCTATGAAGGATCATGGCTGGGTGAGGGTGAAATCAGTGTCGCCGGCCCCAATGCTCTGGCGCGCGCCAAGGCGACCGCGGATGTGCTGCTGGAGCGCGTCAAGCGCCGCGGCCTTGCGCGCCGCGCGCGGGCTGATCTGATCGGTGTCGCTTCGGTGCATGATTCAGATGATGGCGCGCTCTGGCGCGGCTATGCTGGGCCGGCACCGCAAGACATTCGCATTCGGCTCGCGGTGGAAGCCACCACGCGCGATGATGCGGATCAGGCATCGCGTGAAGCGCTTGCCTTGCTTTGTTGCGGCACGGCAGGCACCTCCGGCGCGCGTTGGCGTGTTACGCCACGCATCCTCACACGCAGCTTTCTGGTCCCGCGCGACCAGGTGCCCACCGAAACACGCGTACTGCCGGCGCGGGAGTGGAATTGATGAGCAACACCACCTCCATCACGCTTCATGAGATCGCCCATAGCCGCGCGGGCGATAAGGGTAATCGCGTCAACCTTTCCCTCATGCCCTATGATCCGGCGGATTATGATCTGCTCGCTGAACAGGTCACGGCGGAAAAGGTGCTGGCGCTTTTTCGCCATCGCGGCGCCACCGGTTGCACGCGTTACGATCTGCCGCTGCTGCACGCCTTTAATTTCGTGATTGATGATGTGCTGGAAGGCGGCGTGAATGGCAGCCTCAATCTTGATGGCCATGGCAAGAGCCATTCCTTCCGGCTGCTCGCCATGACCATCGAAGTGCCGCGCGAAAGGCTCAACCGCCCTTGACGCCTTCCGTATTCACATACAGCGCATAAAGGGACTGCGCTGCGGCCATAAACAGGCGGTTGCGATAACGCCCGCCGAAACAGACATTGGCGCAGCGTTCCGGCAGATGGATATGGCCGATCGGCACGCCGGCATTGTTATACACACGCACGCCATCAAACTCGGCGGTCATGCCCCAGCCGCACCAAAGATTGCCATCCACATCCACGCGGAAACCATCCGGCGTTTCGCCTGGCTGACACGCCACAAAAACGCGGCGCTTGCGCAAGCTTTTGCCATTCGCTGCCACGTCATAGGCCAGGATATTGCGCGGATCGGTACGGCTTTCGATGACGTAAAGGATCTTCTCATCCGGGCTGAAGGCCAGGCCATTCGGATGGTTCACCTCATCCGTCACAAGCGTAATCTCACCGCTTTGGCCATCAATGCGATAGACATTGGTATGCGGCAATTCGGGTGTCGCGCGTTCGCCTTCATAATTCGCCATCAGGCCAAAGGGCGGGTCAGTGAACCAAATGGAACCGTCAGACTTCACCACAACATCATTCGGGCTGTTCAGCCGCTTGCCCTTATAGGTATCCGCCAGCACCGTGATCGCGCCATCATATTCAAAGCGCACCACACGGCGGCCGAAATGCTCGCAGGCAATCACGCGGCCCTGACGGTCCCGCGTATGGCCATTGGCGTTGTTGGAAGGCTTGCGCCAGGCGCTGACAGCACCCGTTTCCTCATCCCATTTCAGCACGCGGTTATTGGGGATATCAGACCACAAAAGGCAGCGCGCATCACCAAGCCATACCGGCCCCTCACCCCAGCGCGTGCCGTGATACAGTCGCTCCACGGCCGAAAGCGGCAGGTGATATTTCTTGAAGGATGCATCCAGCGCCACAATGGAAGGGTCCGGATAGCGCAGGCTTTGCTGCCAACGGGGGTCTTGGTTCATGGCGTTTCTCCCTGGGCCATTTGCGCCAGCATGCGCCAAACGCAAGCAAAGGCCAATCAGGCGCGCAGCAAAAGATGCATCTTTCGCCAAAGAGACGGAATCATTAACGGCCGGAGGCGGGCTCTTGAAAATACTCACCCGCTTCATACCCTTAATTCGGGATAAAAATAGGAGATTTGAAATGCAAGTGCCTCGTTCTGCTGTGCTTTTTGAGCTTCTCGCTGGGTTGTTTGGCTGGGCATGGATTATTGCATCAGTTGCACTTCTTTATTTTCTTGTTTCTGCAATTTTCTGGGAAGGTAGTTGGTGGAACGTTCTCTACGCGTTTTTGACCGGCGCTTTAGCAAAATGGATGGCACGTGGTTTCGAGGATAACAAGCGGCGGGTACTATTCGTAGCGCAGATGGTTGCGCAGGGTATGTCTCCCGCCGAAGCCAGCGAGGCTTGGGCCAAAGCCTATATTGGGAAACGGCCGCCCTCGGCATAACTCCGCCGTCGCACTCGTACCGCGCCGGTTGGTATCACGGCGAAGATATCTTTCGCCGCCTCAATCAGACAAAGCCCTGCCCAGCGCGCGGGGCAGATGGTGCGCCCGGCTTTCTCCCAAGCCGTGCCGGCGCGCATCAGCGGCGTGAAGGGCGGCACGTAAAGCGCGGCATCGCGGCGTTCCACGCGAAACATCTGCGCCTGCAAAAGCCTTGTGATTTGTGATGGCGAATAAGGCCGACCATGGCCGAAAGGCGTGTGGTCGAACTGCGCCCAAATGCCGCGCCGATTGGGGGCGACCACCAGCAAGCGCCCATCATCGCGCAGCACGCGCCAACATTCGCGCAGCAACCGTCCGGCATTCTCAGCCGTTTCCAGCCCATGCACGAGCAAGATGCGATCAAAGCTCAAATCCGGAAATGGCAGCGCATCTTCCTCGGCCAGGACGGCAGCGGAAACCCCGCCATGGGCGAAGCGCGAAGGGCCAAGCTGCGCGGGGGCCAAAGCAATGCAGCGCGCCGCTTCGTCGCGCCATAGCGGCAAATAGGGCTCGGCATGGCCAATCCCCAGCACATCAAGCCCCGTCAGCCGCGGCCACAGCATGGCCAAGCGCCGGCGCAGCAGCCGCGCGGTCAGCCCGCCCGCCGGCGCGGCATAGAAACCGGCCAGGCCATGGATTTCCTCTCCCATACGGTTAGATATAGTCGCTTCCGGGCCCGCATGGGATGGCCCCCTCATAAGGTACCCTCATGGCACTGACCGCGACCCCTATCCCCTGCCTTTCCGATAATTACGCCTGGCTGCTCCGCGCCGCCGATGGCCGCCTTGCGGTCTGCGACCCGGCAGAGGATGCGCCCGTGGCCAGGGCGGTGGAAGCTGCGGGCGGCAAGCTCGACCTGATTTTGCTGACGCATCACCACGGGGATCACGTGGCCGGCGTGCCGGGGCTGGTCGCGCGCTATGGCGCCAAGGTGGTGGGCGCGGCGGCTGACAAGCACCGCCTGCCGCCGCTCGATCAGGCGGTCTCACCGGGCGATACGGTGGATGTGCTGGGCAGCAAGGCGGTAGTGCTGGCAAGTGATGGCCACACGCGCGGCCATATCGCCTTCCACATCGCCGATTCGCGGATTTTGCTTTGTGGCGACACGCTGTTTTCTCTCGGTTGCGGGCGCTTGCTGGAAGGCACGGCAGAGCAGATGTTCGCCTCGCTCGCCGCGCTTGCTGCGCTTCCCGGCGAAACGCTCGTTTGCTGCGGCCATGAATATACCGAAAGCAATGCGCGCTTTGCCCTGACGGTGGAACCGGATAATGCCGCGCTCAAGGCCCGCATCGCCGAAGCCCAGGCGCAACGGGCAGCCGGCCAGCCGACGCTGCCCAGCACCATCGCTTCCGAACGCGCCGCCAATCCTTTTGTCCGTGCGCCGGATATCGCGACACTTGCCCGCATCCGTGCGGGCAAGGACAATTTTCGTTAATATCACACAAGGAAACGCCCGATGAAACTGCATTACTCCCCAGCCAGCCCCTATGTGCGGAAGGTCATGGTCTGCGCCATTGCGCGCGGCATTGGCGGGCTTTTGGAAAAGGTCTCGACCAATCCCCATCAATCGCCCGCTGATCTGCTGGCCGATAATCCGCTGTCCAAAGTGCCCGCCTTGGTCACCAAGGATGGCACGGCGATTTATGATAGCCCGGTGATTTGCGAATATCTGGACACCATCGGTTCCGCCGCGCCGCTTTTCCCGCCAACCGGCAGCGCGCCGCGCCTCAAAGCCATGATTCGGCAAGCCACCGCCGATGGCATTCTGGATGCCGCCGTGGCGCGGCGCCTGCAAATGGGCCAACCGCAGGATGATGGCCGCAAGGCCTTTGACGCGCGCCAAAAGGCCGCCGTCGAACGCGCTTTGGCCGTGCTCGAAAAGGACCCGCCGCGCGGGCTTGGCGATATCGGCGCCATCAGCATTGCCTGTGCGCTCGGCTACCTCGATTTCCGCTTTGCCGCTGAACCCTGGCGCGATGCCTGCCCTAAGCTTGCCGCCTGGTTTGCGGAGGTGTCCAAACTCGCGCCGCTCGCTGAAACCGTCCCGGTCGGCTGAACCATGATTGACCTGCGCGATCCAGGCGTGACCGCCGCGCAGGTCATTGCCGCCCTGGCCCTTCAGCCCCACCCGGAAGGCGGCCATTACCGCGAGATCTGGCGCGATGCTACGGAAGCGGGCGGGCGCGGCGCGGGTACGGCGATTTATTTCCTGCTCGCCGCCGATGAATTCAGCCATTGGCATCGCGTGGATGCTGCCGAAGCCTGGCATTGGTATGCCGGCGGGCCGCTCGCGCTGAGCCTTTCCCCCGATGGCCATGATGCGGAGGCGGTGCATCTCGGCCCCGATCTTTCGCGCCATCAGCGTCCTTTCGCTTTGGTGCCGAAGGGCTGGTGGCAAAGTGCCGTGTCGCTCGGCCGCTGGACCCTGGTGGGCTGCACCGTCAGCCCCGCCTTCGATTTCGCCGGCTTTGAATTGGCGCCCCCCGATTGGCGCCCCACCCCCCGAGGAAAATCATGAGCACAAGCCTGGCCTGGGATGAACGCTACCAGAATGGCGGCTTTGAGTTTGGCGAAGCGCCGAACCTTTATTTGCAATCCCAGGCGCATCGCCTGCGCCCGGGGCTGCGTGCTTTGGCCGTTGGTGATGGCGAGGGGCGGAATGGCGTCTGGCTGGCCGGCCAAGGTTTGGAGGTAACGTCCCTTGATTGGTCCGGCGTTGGCTTGGCCAAGGCAGCCTCCCTCGCCCGGCAGCGCGGCGTGGCGCTGAACACCATCACGGCGGATGCCGCCGCCTGGGATTGGCCGCGCGCCGGTTTTGACCTGATTGCCTGGATTTATCTGCATCTGCCGCCCGAAGATCGCGCGAAAGCCACGGCAGGCGCCATGGCGGCGCTGGCCCCTGGTGGCTTGCTGACGCTGGAATGTTTTACGCCGGCGCAGGAGGGCCGCCGCAGTGGTGGGCCCAAGCTGCGCGAATTGCTTTGGAGTCGCGCGATTGTCGAGGAATGTTTCGCGGGGCTTGAGGTGCTGGAATTGCTGGAAGGCACCGTGCTGCTGGATGAAGGCCCACGCCATCAGGGCCATGCCGAAGTGGTGCGCGCCTTATTGAGGAAGCCCTGAACCTTCACGCAAGGTTGTCCCGGCAGGTTCGCAAGGTTACAAGGGGAATCGTGCATCCCCCGCCGCTCATCACCCCGTCGCTTCTCGCCGCCGATTTCGCCAAACTCGGCGAAGAAGTGCGTGCCGTGACCGCCGCCGGCGCGGATTGGCTGCATCTCGATATCATGGATGGGCATTTCGTCCCGAATATTTCCTTCGGGCCGGGGCTGATCAAGGCGCTCCGCCGCCACACTACGATCCCCTTTGATGTGCATTTGATGATCGCGCCAGCGGACCCCTATTTGCAGGCTTTTGCGGATGCCGGCGCGGATCTGATCTCGCTGCATCCCGAAGCAGGCGCGCATTTGCATCGTTCGCTGCAAACCATCCGGGGCTTGGGGAAAAAAGCTGGGGTGGTGCTGAACCCGGCCACACCCATCGCTACTATCGAACATGTCCTGGACCTTTGCGACCTAATTCTGGTCATGTCGGTCAATCCTGGCTTTGGCGGGCAGAGCTTTCTGGAAAGCCAATTGCCGAAAATCGAAAAGCTGCGCCGGCTGATCGAAACCTCGGGCCGCGATATCCGGCTGCAGGTGGATGGCGGCGTCACGGCGAAAACCGCGCCGCTTTGCCTGAATGCGGGCGCCGATGTGCTGGTGGCGGGCACGGCCGTATTCGGCGCGCCGGATTACGCCGCCGCGATCCGGGCTTTGCGCGGGGGTGCGGCATGATCAACCTGCTGCGCGGCGCCCGGCAGAAGCTCGCACGGCTTCGCCCCGTGCGGGTGCCCGATGCCCCTGCCCGCCCCTTTCGTGATCTTTGGCCCGGCGACGCGGCCCGCGGCGCGCGGTTGCTGCGCGGAGAAGCCGATTTCGCCGGCACCATCCGCCCCATGCGCCTGCTGGCCGAAGGCGGCGAGCCCTGGGGCGGCATTGGTGCCTCCCCCGCTTGGCGCGCTGCTGCGCACGGTTTTGCCTGGATGCGCGATTTGCGCGCCTTGGGGACGGATGCCGCGCGGCTCCGCGCCCGCGCCCTGACCGCGGATTGGCTGCAAAGCGGCTGGGAAGAAGACATCGCTGATGCGCCGGAAGTGGCGGGCGCGCGCATTTCCGCCTGGCTCGGCCATTGGGATTTTTTCGCCGCGACGGCCGAGGATGTCTTCCGCCGTCAGGTGATGCAGCGGCTCGCGCAGGATGCGCGCGATCTGGTCGGCGCGCTGCCGGCGGAAGAAGACCATCGCGGCGCGCTGGTGGCGCTGAAGGGCGCGCTGGCCGCCGCCGTCGCCTTGGAAGAAGAAGCCTATCTGCAACGCGCCATCCGCTTCCTGCCGGCCGAGATTGAACGCCAATTCCTGCCCGATGGCGGGCATGTGGAACGCTCCCCCGCGCAGCAACTCGCGGCGCTGCAAGACCTGATTGAAATCCGCAACCTGCTGCATGGCGTGGGGGTGGAAGCGCCGCCGCATTTGATGGCCGCTTTGGACCGTGCTGCCCCCGCTTTGCGCCTGTTCCGCCATGGCGATGGCGGCCTGGCGCTGTTCAATGGCGCGCGGGAAGAAAACTCGGCCTTGCTTGACCTGGTACTGACACAAGGCCAGGCGCGCGGGCGCGGCGCGCTGGAATTGCCGGAAACCGGCTTTCAGCGCCTGCAAGCCGGGCGCAGCGTCATCATCATGGATGCCGGGCCGCCGCCACGCGGGCGCGGCGGCGCCACTGGGCTGGGCGGCTTGCCGAGCGGCGCGGATCGCTTTGCCCATGCCGGCACGCTTTCCTTTGAAATGTCCGTCGGGCGTGATCGGCTGATCGTGAATTGCGGCGCGGCCCCGGCGGGTGAGGAAGGCTGGCGCGATGCTCTCCGCGCCACCGCCGCGCATTCAACCCTGGTGCTGTCCGACACCAATTCCAGTGAGCTGCGCCCTGAGGGCCTTGGCCGCAAGCCCGAGACCATTGAAGTGGAACGCCAGGAAGCCACCGGCGCGCAATGGCTGGAAGCAAGCCATGATGGCTGGCGCGGCCCCTTCGGCGCGGTGCATCGCCGGCGGCTTTACCTCGCGGAATCCGGCGATGATCTGCGCGGTGAGGATGTGTTGGAACTGCCGCCCGATGCGCCCATTCCGATTTTCGTGGCGCGGTTTCATTTGCACCCGGCGGTCACCGCCAATCTCTTGCAAGATGAAAGCGCTGTGCTGCTGCGGCTTGCTTCCGGTGCGGGTTGGAAGCTGCGTGCCAAGGGAGCGCGTGTTGCGTTGGAAGACAGCATCTATCTTGGCGGCGAAGCGCGGCGCAGCCTGCAAATCGTGCTCTACGCGGAAGAAAATGAGGTTTCGCTGCAATGGGCGATCACGCGCGTGAGCCTGCCCGGCGCCGTACCTATCCCAGACGCGTGAGCGCTCAATATTTTTCATGAAAATCTGCTTCATCGCGAATGTGGATTTCGCCATGCGGCATTTTATTCTGCCGCTGATGCGTGGTGCCCGTGCGCGCGGGCATGAGGTTGTGGGGCTTTGCGCCGAAGGCCCTTTGCTCAATATTCCACGCGCCGAGGGTTTTCGTGTTGAAGCCATGCCCATGGCGCGCAGCATGAACCCGCTGCTGCAATGGAACGCCTATCAGGCCGTGCGTGATTTCCTGAAGCGCGAGCATTGCGATCTGGTGCATGCGCATATGCCGATCAGTGGCTTGATCGGGCGCGCGGCGGCGCGGGCAGCCGGCGTGCCGCGCATTGCCTATACCTGCCATGGTTTTCTGTTCAATCAGCCCGGCCCCTGGTGGCGCCGCGCCCTGGCCTTGCAACTGGAACGCGCTGCTGGGCGCATCACGGATGTTTATCTGACCGTCAGCGCCGAAGAAGCCGAAGATGCGCGCCGGCTTGGCATTCATCCAAACGCTACTGCCGTCCTGAATGGGCGCGACCCGGCGCTATTCCATCCCGATCCTGAAGCGCGCCGTGCTTTGCGCGCTGAATTGGGTGCGGCTGAGGATGATTGCGTGATCATCGCGGTATCTCGCCTGGTGCGCCACAAGGGCTACCCGGAATTGCTGCGCGCCATGGAAGCAACGCCCGCCAATGCGCGGCTTTGGGTGGTGGGCGAACGCCTCGCTTCCGATCATGGCGAGGATATGGAACCGCATTTCGCCCGCGCTGCCGCAGCGCTCGGCCCCAGGCTGCAACGGCTTGGCTATCGGCATGATGTGGCGCGGTTACTGGCAGCGGCGGATGTTTTCTGCCTGCCATCACATTTCGAAGGCCTGCCCATGAGCGTGATTGAGGCGATGCTGACGAGCCTGCCGGTGGTGGCCACCGATATCCGCGGCCCGCGCGAACAGGTGGTGGGCGGGGAGACTGGCTTACTGGTGCCGCCGGCGACCATAACGCCTTTGGCCGAGGCGCTGTCTCAGCTTGCCAATGATAGGGCACGCCGCACCCGCATGGGTGAAGCGGGGCGCGTGCGCGCTTTGGAGCACTTCGATGAGGCGAAGATTATCGGGCGTACGCTGGATTTGTTGGGGCTATAGGCGCTTCAATCCGCGGTCGCGCCGGCATCCTTCACAATTTCGGCCCAGATCGGCATTTCCGCCTGTACGAAACGGCCGAATTCTTCCGGGCTTTCACTCGGCAGCGCTTGCAACCCTTCCTGCGCAAAGCGCGCCTGCACAGGCTGCTGCGCCAGCACGGCCCGAAAGGCATTGAACAAGCGGTCGCGAATGGGCGCCGGCAAACGCGCCGCGGTCCACACGCCCCACCAGCCGGTGATATCCAGCGCGGGAAGCCCGGCGGCTTCGCTGCCAGGCACATCGGGAATGACGGGGGACGGCAAGCGCGTGCTGAGCGACAGCGCCTTCAGCGTGCCGGCGCGGATTTGCGGCAAGGCGACAGGCGGTGTGCCAACCAGAATTTGCACATCGCCAGCAAGCACGGCTTGCAGGGAAGGCGCACCGCCGCGGAAGGGCACATGGGTGATGTCCTGCCCTGTCACCTTCGCAAGCTTGGCCCCCACCAGATGGCTTGGCGTGCCAATGCCAGGGGTGGCGTAATTCCAGCGGCCAGGTTGCGCGCGCATACGGGCCGCGAGATCAGCAAGGTTATTGATGCCGGCATCGGCGCGCACGGCGATGATCAGCGGCAGGTCACTCACGCGCGTGATCGGCGTGAAATCATTGATGGGATCAAAGGGCAGGCGACGATACATGGCGGGGTTCACCGCATGGGTGAAATTGCCGCCCAGCAAAATCGTGTAGCCATCGGGCTCGCTCCGCGCGACATGCTCGGCAGCGATATTGGAACCGGCACCAGGGCGATTATCCACGAGGATTGTGGCGCCGCCCAATTCGCGCGCCAAGGGTTCGCTCAGCGTGCGCGCCAGGAAATCGCCAGACCCACCCGGCGGAAAGCCCACCACCAGCCGAATGGGCCGCCCGGCGGGCCAGGCAGCACCGGATTGCGCGGCGGCGGGTTGCGCCGCGGCGGCCAGCGCGATGTGTGCGGCGAGGAGGGTTCGGCGGTGGATCATTAATTCCTCCTGTTGTAGTTTGTTGGGCTTTTACGCACGGCTCACACCACGATTGGCACACTGGCGATGAGGCCAATACAAATAAAATTGTTGCATCTTCCTGAAAATTCTTCAATGTTCTTTCTGCTAATTTTCAGGAGCGCCTGTATGTTTTCCTGTCTGCGACTTCCACTAGCATTGATGCTGATTACAGCTTTACCGGGATGCTCGGCGGTGATGCATGCAAGCCGCCCCGATCCCATCGATATCAATAAATTCGTGATCGGACAGAGTAGAGTTTCGGTATTGGCAGAATTAGGCAATCCGCGCGCTACAACACCAGATGGTGACAAGTCCTGCGACATTTACAGGCTCTACACGCGTGGCCCTGGCCCGGCGTTAAAAGGGGCTATCGTCGCCGGCCAGATTGTGGCGGGTGTGCTTACGTTAGGATTATCCGAAATCGTTCTTACGCCCGTGGAAGCTGCTACCAAAGCAACGCCCCGGACTGTTCTTTTTTGTTACGGGTCAGACAACAGGTTGGCTGGGGTAGTGGAAGCGCAAGAGGCTGTACATGGCTGATCGATGTAAGCCTTAGTCGTTCTATTACCGCTTACCGCTCCAGTTTGGTTTTCGACTCGACTGGCTGACAGAGGCCTGCAAGAAGTTAAGCACCTTCACCCCGCCCCCAACCGCTTCCAAACCCCATCCGCATGGGCAATCAGCCGATCACCTGCGGTCAGGCGCCCGCGCACGAATACGATGGAACGCGTCACGCGCATCACCTCACCCTCTGCGATCAGGAAATCCCCCTGCTTGGCGCCGGCGATGAAATGGACATTCAGCTGCACGGTGACATTCGGCCCGCGATCAGCGGCTTCCCAAACCGTATAACCAAGCGTCTGGTCCAAAAAGGTAGAAATCATGCCACCATGGACAATGCCGTGGATATTGCTGTGCTTTTCTTCCACCAGCAGCCCATGCAGGCGCCGGCCATCCACGGTTTTTTGCCAGAAGGGACCAACCAGGGCAGGGAAGCCATCCTCATGCCAGACGAAATCGGTCCAGCCATCGGCGGCGGGGTCATATGGGGGCTTCGCGTTCATGGTCGCGGGTTTAACCCAAAGCACGCGGGGGTGAAATGCCAGGCCTCGTCAGATGGGGCGTGACGGGTTAGCCTTGCCTCATGCAGCTTTTTCATTCCTCTGGCTCTCCCTATGCCCGCATCGCCCGCATGGCGGTTCTGGAACTTGGCCTTGAAGGCCGCGTCAGCTTCTCCGAAACCACCTTGCGCGATCCGGCTTCCAGCCTGTTGCCGCATAACCCGGTCGGGCGCGTGCCATCCCTGGTGCTGGCGGATGGCACCACGGTCACGGAAACCACGCCTATCCTGATGGTGTTGGATTCGCTGGTAGCACCCAACAAGCGCCTATTGGGTGATGGCGCGGATGGCTGGAAGCGGCTTGCAGCCTATGGCCGTGTGCTTGGCATGCTGGATGGCATCGCAGTCTGGAACCGGGAATTGCGCCGGCCGGTGCATGAAAGATCGCCGGGCGTGATTGCCTTGGAAGAAACCCGCGCCGCACGCATCGCCGCCGCGCTGCAAGATGATGTTGCGCGTGGTGTTTATGCTGCGCCTGATGCCGGCTTCCTCGCGCTGCTGGCAGTGCTTGGCTATTGCGAAAGGCGCCATCGTGTTTGGGCTTGGCGCGATGGCTTGCCCGGCCTTGCTACTTGGTTTGATCGCGCATCGGATCGGCCTTCCTTCGCCGCCACCATGCCGCCCGTGAGCGGCATCTGACATGCTGCCCCCAGCGCCGCGCCACAATGGCGGCCCGCCGCTGGATGAAGAAGATGTCAACGCTTCCTGGCGGGCCTGGCATTGGCGCCGCGCGCATAAACGCGCCTGGAAGACCCCGCCGCGGGAGATTGCCTTAAGGCGCCTCGCGCGCGCTGAGGAACTCGGCATTACCTACAAGGAATACACGCTCGAAATTCTGGAGCGCGGCAAATATCTTTAGCATCGCGTCAATTCCGCTCACGGTGAGGAATTATGTAGCCTGGGCTTTCCCATCTTGAACCAAGCCTTGGAAATTTTCCCGCCTTCGACCTCATAGATGGCAATCACGTCAACCTCACCAGGGCCTTCCGGGAAGCTTCGCGTCACAACCTCCTGATCAATCACAAGGTTACCTACGGATAATCGCGTGATCAAACGCCCGTGCAAATTCGGTTCACGAAAGCGTATCAGATGCCGCTCCCGGATCTCCGCAGTTCCTTGAGCCAGAAGCTGGTCGGGGAAGCCATAATAGCAGCAATCCTCGGCCCACCAGCGCATAAAGGCATCAATGTCGCGTGCGTTATAGGCTTCAAGTTGTTGCTGCACGCAGTACTCTGGCTGGGTTGATAGGTCGTCCTCCACGCTAATCTCCTTTCGCCATATGACCATGAGGCGCCTACGACAACAAAGCGTCGATCAGTCCGGCGTCAGCACCGCTTCCAGCGTCATCAGCACAGGATTATCGCCGGGCGTCAGTACGCCTGCGCTCAAATGCCCAGTCAAATCCACCATCGCCACATCAAGCCGCGTGGCACCTGGGCGGATCACGCCATCGCGGATCAGCATTTCGGTCGCGAAATTATCCACGGGCGGCGCATTGGCATAACGCGCGCCGATGATACTGCCGACACCGCCATGCAGCCGCGCCGCGCTAAAGCCCGCGCCTGCCGCCGCCGCTTCAAGCGCAGCCGTAATGTCCTGATTAGGGCAAAGGCGGATTGCGATGCCATTGGCGCTGGCCGCACTTGGCGGCGAGGTGGCGACAGGTGTGAATAGCTTGAAGCCGGTTTCCGCATCTTGCCGCGCTTCAAACCGAGCGCCCGAAATCAACACGCCTTGCGCGCGGATCGGCGCGGCGATGATGGTTTCTTCCGGCAGCATATGGCCCCCGCCGGCACGGCCATCGGCTTCGGTCCAGAAGCCGTGGCAATGAAAGAACGGCGCGCCATCGCGAAAACCGACGGTGATGGAAGCCACATCAAGCCGCGTGGCGCCCGCTGGGCGGAAGGTGTCGCTGTAATAAGCCGCATGGGATGGATCAGGCGCCAAGGCCGGGATCACATAGGCAAAAGGCTCAAGCGCGCCGCCCGAGAGGGTCAGGCACCCGCCCTCGGCCCCATGCGCCCGGGCCAGATCGTGCAAGGTGCTGAGCACGCTCGCCCCGCGCGGCAATTCAACGTCAATCGCCTGGGCGCGCACCGGATGGGCGATGATGCGCGCGGGCCCGGCAGGCCCCGGTTGCAGGATGTGGCGCATGACCTGTCTATCCCCCCCTGTCAGTCGCCAACTAGTGTCGAGGGGTTTCAGTGCAGCGTAAACACCCCGTTGGCGTAACGCAGCTCCGCCGGGCGCGTCAGCGCGGCCGAGGCGACCCGCACCGAATGGAGCGGCCCATCAATCTCGCGCTGCCAGAATGCAAGGAACCGGTCCAATTCCGGGAAATCCGGCGCCCGATCCAGCTTCTGCCAGATGAAGCTTTGCAGCACATGCGGGTGATCGGGCAGATGATAGAGCAATTCGGCCGTGGTCAGCCGCCAATCCGGGATACGCACCACGCTTTCCAACCCCTGAAGCTTAAGGCTCATCTTCCTTTTCCTATGCCGTAACAAGCCATCCTGCCCCGGCGTCCCGCCGGGACAGGGTGGAAGCTTGCCATGACGACTCCGGGGCTTTGCAAGAAAAATATTTGATATCAACGTATTAGCACTAGCACCGCGTGAGTGCTGCCAACCGCTTGACGCGCCGCGCCGGCCAGCCTACATCGCTGGCACTCCTCTGGGGGGAGTGCTAACGGCCGGGGCACCCTCGGTGACCGGTCAGGCTTCCCAGAGTGAGCCGTCATCAACCCGAGGCTCAGGAGAGGACCATATGGCCTTTCGTCCCCTGCATGACCGCGTTCTCGTTCGCCGCGTTACCGCGGAAGAAAAGACCGCTGGTGGTATTATCATCCCCGACACCGCGAAGGAAAAGCCGCAAGAAGGCGAAGTTGTCGCCGTCGGTTCCGGCACCTTGAACGAAAAGGGCGATCTTCGTCCGCTCGACGTCAAGGCTGGCGATCGCATTCTGTTCGGCAAGTGGTCCGGCACCGAAGTGAAGCTGAATGGCGAGGAGCTCCTGATCATGAAGGAATCCGACGTCATGGGCATCCTGACCGCCTGATCACCAGTTTTCCAAATAGAACCTGAAAAGGACACGCAAACATGGCTGCTAAGGACGTAAAGTTCGGCGCCCAGGCTCGCGAGCGTATGCTCCGCGGTGTTGATATCCTGGCCGACGCCGTAAAAGTGACCCTCGGCCCCAAGGGCCGCAATGTCGTTATCGACAAGAGCTTCGGCGCACCCCGCATCACCAAGGACGGTGTGACGGTGGCGAAGGAAATCGAACTGGCTGACAAGTTCGAAAACATGGGCGCGCAGATGGTGCGCGAAGTTGCCTCCAAGACCAATGACACGGCGGGCGATGGCACCACCACCGCGACCGTGCTGGCCCAGGCCATTGTGCGCGAAGGCGCCAAGGCGGTTGCCGCCGGCATGAATCCGATGGACCTGAAGCGCGGCATTGATAAGGCCGTGTCCAGCGTTGTCGCTGAACTGGAAGCCAAGACGAAGAAGATCACCACTTCTGCCGAAGTGGCGCAGGTTGGCACGCTTTCCGCCAATGGCGAATCCGAGATCGGCGAAATGATTGCCCAGGCCATGGCAAAGGTCGGCAATGAAGGCGTGATCACGGTTGAAGAAGCCAAGTCCATCCAGACCGAACTTGATGTCGTTGAAGGCATGCAGTTCGACCGCGGCTATGTCTCCCCGTATTTCATCACGAATGCGGAAAAGATGATCGCGGAAATGGACAATCCGTA
>Ga0315900_10003913_pt1 | contig 21426 bp, 12 predicted proteins | sample LakEriMetagenome_FD_203521 | JGI IMG/M metagenome (GOLD analysis project Ga0315900, IMG submission 203521) | Freshwater fungal communities from buoy surface, Lake Erie, Ohio, United States - Buoy 12 MA114 | ecosystem: Environmental > Aquatic > Freshwater > Lake > Lake biofilm | place: USA: Lake... | reverse complement strand
GAGGAACGAGGTCCACCGGCGCGAGGTCCGCTGAAGGATCGTCGGAAGCCTGGGGCACCGCGACCTGCGGACTGTTGGCCTTCGAAACAGCGCCGCATCCGAAGTGGTTGGCCTTGAAACTGTTGCTGTTGTAGCAACCTTAGGAGATCGGGTGGAAGTCCTTCAGGCATTTGGACGGTGCTGGAATCGTCTTCGATATGGATTCTTCCAACATCTTCGATACTGATGCCGCAGCTACTGGCCAGCGTTTCGGCCAGCTTCGCCACGGTAGCGCCATGCCGTCGGCCAACATCGACTCGATAGCTTTCCATTCCTTCGGCGACGGGAGGACCGCGACGGGAGTCGCGAGGTCGGTCGGTAGCTCGATCGCCTCGGAGGTTTTCCTTGCCAGGCCGTTCCCTCGAAAATTCCAGGGTAGGGATGGTGTCGCGTTCCAGCAGAGGCTTGCCTTGCTGTGCCAGAACCGCCATGGCAGCGGCGATTTCCTCCAAGGGAACTCCTTCGTGGCTTCGCTGGTACTGTTCCAGAATCGACTTGTACGATTCGACGTCGGCATGCTCTCGTGCCTGGTCGATCTGGTCGTGGAACTGCTGCACCCGCTTCTTGTTGATCTGTCGGTTGCTGGGGACCTCCATCGGCTGGATCGTCTGCCGCGTTTCTTTCTCGATCAGCCGCAATCGGCCGCGTTCGCGGGGGCTGACCATCAGGATGGCTTCGCCGCTTCTTCCTGCTCGGCCGGTTCGGCCGATTCGATGGATATAGACTTCGCTGTCATTAGGTGGATCGTAGTTGATCACATGACTGATTCGCTGCACATCGAGTCCTCGGGCAGCCACGTCGGTGGCGACAACGACCTGAATCCGGTGGTTCTTCAGACCATCGATGACTCGTTCGCGCTGACGCTGGGCGACTTCGCCATGCAGAGCAGCGACGCGAAAACCACGTTCCCGCAGGTAATCGGCCAGCGGTTCGCAGGCCATCTTGGTACGGACGAAAACCAGCACTCCATCGGTCGGCTCTGCCTCCAGCAATCTAGCTAGGACGGCGGGACGATCCTCGTGGGTGACCACGACGTAGCGTTGGCGCACCGTATCAGCGGTGGCCGACTGCTGAGCGATTTTGACGTGAGCGGGATCCTTGAGGTGCTGACTGGCGATCCGCCGGATCGGTTCTGGCATCGTCGCAGAGAACAGTGCGGTCTGATGGCTGCCAGGGGTCTGATTCAAGATCCATTCGACGTCATCGGCGAAACCCATTTTCAGCATTTCGTCGGCTTCATCGAGTACTAGGCATTGGAGGGCGTCCAGCACCAAAGAGCCTCGCCGCATGTGGTCCATGATGCGACCAGGGGTACCGACGACAATCTGGGCGCCGCTGTCCAGTTGCCGAAACTGGATCTGGTAGTCCTGACCGCCATAGATGCAGGCGATTGGAACGCGCCGCATCTGGGAGGCATATTTCGTGTAGGAGTCGGCGACCTGAATCGCCAGTTCGCGAGTCGGCGTCAGGACCAAGACCTGAACCGTCGGGATTTCGGGGTCGAGCCGGTGGAGGGAGGGAAGAGCAAACGCGGCGGTCTTGCCGGTGCCAGTCTGCGCCTGCCCCAGAACGTCGCGGCCCTTGATCAGATGAGGAATCGTTTTGGCCTGAATCGGAGTGGGCTGCGTGTAGCCGGCCGCTTCCACGGCCCGGACCAAACGGGGGTCCAGACCAAAATCGCCAAACGAATTACCTGCCGAAGCAGCGATGGGTGGAGCGGTGGTCTGCGTCGGTTCCGACTGCATTGTTTCTGACTCTACCAACTCAGACTCTGTCAGGTCGATGTCCTGTGGGAACTCCGAATCTCCCTCGGGCAGATGCGAAACTTCCTGCGGGATCTCCGAATCCGCCTGCGGCCGATTGGGCTCTTGCTCCAGAACTGACTCCTGTGGCAACTCGTTCGATTCGTCCTTTTCCGACATGCAGAACTCTAATCCCTTTTCTCGAATCAATCCAAACGGCCAAATCGACGATCGCCGGCCTCTGACAACCGCCGGCGAAGAGCGAGCTTTGCCGGTCAGGTGGTCCCCATCGTACCGATGACATCAAAAACCGTTAGGGACAAAACGGGAAAAAGAGTGAAAAGAAGCGGGCTGGGAGGTCTCCATGGCGCCTTCTCGGGGCTCAGCCCACCGCTCTCGTAAAATTGCCACTGGCGGTTCCTTTCGTTAGAGTGAGACACTTGTCGAACCAAATCTCCGTGTGAATTGCCAGGAACTCCAAGCAGCTGACGAAGCATCGGTTGCTCTGCCACGGGGAATTCCCAGCGGGGTAATTCCAGAGCGAACTCTTCTTTCCGAAAGGTAGCCATGAAGACAGTCCATGCAAAACTCCTGCGTCGAGTCCCGGTAGCGATCGCTTTGATGGGTAGTACCCTGAATGCGGTCTCGGCTGGTGAAGTGGAACAGAAGTTCCTTGGGGAGGGGGTGACGGCGAGGGTTGGGGGTTATCGCCCGATTCGCGCGGAGATGGATCAGGAAGCATCGATCGTCCAGGTAGCACCTGAAGGTTTGGTCAAGCCGGGCTATGGAAAATTGACCCTGGGGGATAAGTCTTGGGCTTTTGTGATCGATCAGCCCGAGGAAGGGCCAAATCGTTTGTGGATCGACACCAACGGCGACGGCGATCTGACGAACGACCCCCAGGCGACTTGGGAGCCACGGGAGCAGGGGGAACTGACGATGTACAGCGGTGGTTCCAAGATCGATCTGGGGGGTGGAGATCTTGGGAAGATCAACTGCTACCGATTCGATCCGAAGGACCCTCGTCGGGCTCCCTTGGCCAATACGTTGCTCTGGTATGCCGACTTCGGCTACGAATATGCCTTCGAGATCGATGGACAGAAACTACAGACATTCTCGGCCGGGGCGATCGAGTCGGACTCGATGCTGCCGATCGACCGCGACGGCAATGGCGAGGTCAGCCGCAACTACGAGATGGTGGCGATTGGTAAGCCCTTCAACTTCACTGGATCCACGATGCTCCTGGAGCTCAAGGAAGGGAAGCTGTCACTGCGGAAGGCCGACGAAGAACTACCACAACTGCCGCTGCCTCCCGATCTGCGGCTGGGCAAGTCGGCGCTCCCCTTCATCGCGACCGATCTGGATGGGCAGGCGATCGAGTTTCCCAAGCAGTATGCGGGCAAGCTGGTGATGCTGGATTTTTGGGCTACTTGGTGTGGTCCATGCATTGCCGAGCTGCCGAATGTCAAGAAGGCTTATGACGATTGGCACGAAGAGGGGTTCGAAATCCTGGGGATCAGTTTTGATCAGGAGGGCCAGGAAGAGAAGGTCCGCGAGTTCTTGAAGGATCGCGAGCTTCCTTGGACGCAGGTCTATGAAGGGAAGGGTTGGGATACCAAGCTGGGTGCGCAGTACGATGTCAGCGGGATTCCATTCGTTCTTCTCGTCGACGGCGACTCGGGGCAGATTCTCGGGACTTCCCAACAACTGCGTGGTGAAAAGCTTTCCGACTTCATCGCCGAGAAGTTGAAAGAGAAGAAGGGTGGCCAGTAGTCTTCCATGATTTGGAAGCACCGGCTGACGAGGAAAATTGGAAGCGACAGGATCTGTCCATGCGTTGGTTCGACACCGTTTGGTTGCTTGGCTGCTGCTTGTTCTCCTTGGCTGCAGCCAATGTGCTGATGGCTGGGCAGCCGGTGGCGTCGGAGCGGTTTTTGCGGGAGGTCCGGCCGATCCTGTCGGACCATTGCTTTCAGTGCCATGGTCCCGACCAGGAGCAGCGTCAGGCGGGACTGAGATTGGATCTGGAGGGAAGCGCGACCGCTCAACTGGACAGCGGTCAACGGGCGGTGGTCCCTCGCGACCTGAAAGCAAGTGGTTTGGTGGAGCGGATTCGCAGCACCGATCCCTCCCTGATCATGCCGCCGCCCGATTCGGGAAAGGAACTGACTGAAGCGCAAAAGGAGATCCTTGAGCGCTGGATTTCGGATGGGGCAACCTATGCGGGGCACTGGGGATTCCAGCCTATCGCTGAGCCAGCGATCCCAGAGGTGGCGCCGGATGCCGTCCCAGGGGCAACAGCTGACTCGCTTACAGCGATCGATAGGTTCCTTGTCGAAGCGATGACCGAGCAGGGCCTGCGGATGTCGCCCGAAGCGGATCGCGAAACGTTGTTGCGGCGATTGAGTCTGGACCTGACGGGGTTACCACCCACGCCCGAGCAGATTGATCGGTTCTTGTCGGATCGATCTCCGGCTGCCTACGAGAAGGTAGTCGACTCGCTGCTTGCCTCCCCGCATTATGGAGAACGGATGGCGATCCGCTGGTTGGATCTAGCGCGCTACGCCGACAGCAACGGCTATCAGATCGACAGCAGTCGTTACCAGTGGCCCTGGCGCGACTGGTTGATCCAGTCGCTCAATCGGAACCAGCCGTTCGACCAGTTCACGATCGAACAGTTGGCCGGGGATCTGTTGCCTGACGCGACAACCGAGCAGATAGTGGCGACTGGTTTTCACCGCAATCATCGGCTCAATGGAGAAGGTGGGATCATCGCCGAGGAATGGCGGGCCGAAACGGTGATCGATCGCGTGGAGACGACGGGGCTGGCGTGGCTGGGACTGACGTTCAACTGCTGTCGCTGCCACGACCACAAGTACGATCCGATTTCGCAGAAAGAGTTTTATCAGTTCTTCGCCTTTTTCAATAACGTGCCGGAAGCGGGGACGCTGCAGGGGGAGTCTCGCAACACCGAGCCGGTGATGGCGGTACCGACGGCGGCACAAAAGGAGGAACTCGACAGGTTGGAGCAGTTGCGCCGGCAATCGAACGATCTGGTAGCGGCCGAGGAGCGTCGCCTGCGGGAGCGACTGGTGGCCTGGGAACCACAGCTGCAGCAGCTGGCTGCCGAGAACAATTCGGTCTGGTTGCCCTGGGGTGTGGAGGAAGCGGTCTCCCGGAAAGGTTCTTCTCTGACCCTTCAGCAGGATGGCAGCTATCTGGCCGGAGGAGAAAATCCCACCCATGATCTCTATGCGTTGACCGGTTCTTTGGGTGGCAACGCATTTCGCGGGCTGTTGCTAGAGTGCCTTCCCGACCCGTCGCTGCCTCAGCAAAGTGTCGGGCGCTATGCAAATGGGAATTTTGTCTTAGGTCGAGTGGAGGCGAAGCTGGAGGCGCCGGGGTGGTCGGAACCGAAGGAGCTTGTTTTCACGCGGGCGGAGGCGACCTATTCGCAGAAGGATTGGGATATTCAGAACGTTGTCGCTCGGACGCCAGGCCGCGGCTGGGCGGTCGATGGACCGACTCGCAAGGAAGCTAGTCGCGCGATGTTTTTGCTGGATCAGCCGATCGAACTGCCTGCGGGGGCGCGGTTGGTGGTGCAGCTGCATCAGGACATCCTCAGCCAGCACAACATCGGTCGATTCCGCATCCACTGGACCGGAAGTGCCGCAGGCCAGCTTCCCTTTGAAGGATCGATCTGGACAGCGGCCATGCGAGAAGCGGTTGCGGTGGAGCCTGCGGCGCGAAGCGAAGATCAATGGAAGGCGCTGGAGGGGCTCTATCGCATGCAGCCCGATACGCCCATCGCCAAGGCGCAGGGGGAGCTAGCGAGAGTCGACAAGCAGATCGAATCGCTGCGAGCGGCATTTCCGACGGTGATGGTGATGCGCGAGGGGCCGAAGCGCCCCAGCCATTTGCTAGTGCGAGGGCAATACGATCAGCCGGGCGAGCAGGTGGAGGCGGGGCTACCGGCGGCGCTGCCACCCATGCCGCCGGGGGCCCCGATGAATCGGCTGGGGTTGGCTACTTGGATCGTCGATCGATCCAATCCCTTGACCGCAAGGGTCTGGGTGAACCGAGCCTGGGAGCACTTTTTTGGGCATGGGCTGGTCAAGTCGACTGAGAATCTTGGTTCGCAGGCCGACTTCCCAAGTCATCCCAAGCTGCTGGATTGGTTGGCCAGCCAGTTTCAAAGCGGCAGTCAGCTTCCTGCGATCGATGGATCGGCGGCGCATCCCTGGGATATGAAAGCGATCCACAAGGCGATCGTGATGAGCCGTGCGTACCGACAGACGGCTGCTGCGGAGCCTGAGTCCTGGCAGCGCGATCCCGAGAATCGATGGCTTGCGAGGGGGCCTCGATTTCGACTTCCTGCCGAGTTGGTGCGGGACCAGGCGCTAGCGATCAGTGGCCTGCTGGACCGGACGATCGGAGGGCCCAGCGTCCGCCCGTTCATGCCGGCTGGAGTGTGGGATGAGACGAGCGTTTATGGAGACCTCCGCAACTACCAGGAAGATGAGGGTACGGCACGGGTGCGACGGACGCTCTACACCATCTGGAAGCGAACCGCAGCGCCTCCAACGATGCTCCTGTTTGATGCGCCCAATCGCGAAACCTGCACTGTCCGTCGATCGAATACCAACACTCCGTTGCAGGCCTTGGCGCTGCTCAACGAAGCGACGTTCGTCGAAGCAGCCAGGAAGCTGGGAGAGCGGATGATTCGGGAGGGGGGACAGCAGGATCGGGATCGGGTCCGGTATGGTTTCCGGCTGGCTGTCGGTCGGTGGCCCAGCGAACAGGAGACATCGATTCTGCTGGAGGCTCTTTCGGCGGATCGCCAGCGACTGGCGGCTGGATCGCTTCCTTCCGATGGATTGCTGAAGGTAGGCAAGTCGCCGGTCGACGCCGCGATCGACGCTCGCGACCTAGTGGCGTACTCCTTGCTGGGACGGGTGCTGTTGAATTTGGACGAAGTGGTGACTCGCTAGTCCCCATCAGGACCGGCGCAAAGGGAGGATGTCGAAGTGGAACAGCGACGGGACGGCAACGTAGCCAGCGAGATGTCGCGGCGACTGTGCCTGGGCTTTTCGGCTTCAGCTTTGGCTACCATGGCGGCCGGTAGATTGTTGGCCGAAGAGGGACGATCGATGCCGGCAGAAGTCGGCTCTGCCGTGCCTGGTTCGGCATTGGCTGGGGCCTCTGGGCATCCTGTGCAGCGCGCCAAGCGGATCATCTATCTCTTCCAGTCGGGCGCTCCCTCGCAGATGGATTTGTTTGATCCCAAGCCGACTCTTGAAGCGCGTCGCGGGGAGAATCTCCCGGATTCCATTCGCCAGGGGCAGCGATTGACGACGATGACTTCCGGCCAGAGCACCTTTCCGGTGGCTCCTTCGATCTTCCGCTTTGCGCAGCATGGCAAGAGCGGCATGTGGTTCAGTGATCTGTTGCCTCACATGGCCGGTCAGGCAGATCGCTTTTGCATGATTCGTTCGATGCACACCGAAGCGATCAACCATGATCCGGCGATCACTTTTTCGCAGACTGGTTCGCAGCTTGCAGGTCGCCCCAGCATTGGTTCCTGGGCCAGCTATGGTTTGGGGAGTGTCAACCAGGATCTACCGGCTTACGTCGTCCTGACCTCCTTTGGCAGCGGCCGTCCCGACGACCAACCGCTCTACGATCGACTCTGGGGATCAGGATTTCTTCCGTCGCAGCACCAGGGGGTGAAGTTTCGCAATCAGGGGGACCCGGTGCTGTATCTTTCCGATCCCCCAGGGGTGGATCTGGAGGCGCGACGCGAAACGCTCAGTCGCCTTAGGTCGCTCAACGCGATCCAGTATCAGCAGCTGGGTGATCCTGAGATTCAGACTCGCATCGCTCAGTACGAAATGGCCTTTCGAATGCAGCAGAGCGTGCCGGGGCTGATCGATCTCAGTGATGAACCTCAGGAGGTGCTGGATCTTTATGGCCCCGACGTCAAGCGGCCGGGATCCTATGCAGCCAATTGCCTGCTAGCCCGTCGACTGGCCGAGCGGGATGTGCGATTCGTGCAGCTGTTCCATATGGGATGGGATCAGCACTTCAATCTTCCCAAAGCGATTGCAGGGCAATGCAAGGATGTCGATCAGCCGACCGCGGCGCTGCTGATCGATCTGGAGCGGAGAGGGCTGCTGGAGGATACGCTGATCGTCTGGGGAGGCGAGTTTGGAAGAACGATCTATTCGCAGGGGGGCATCACGTCCGACAATTACGGGCGCGATCATCACCCGCGATGCTTTACGGTGCTGCTTGCCGGCGCCGGGGTGGCCCAGGGCACCACGATCGGCCAGACGGATGACTACTGCTACAACATCCTCGAAGATCCAGTGCACGTGCACGATCTGAATGCTACGATCCTCCACCTGATGGGGATCGATCACAAACGGCTGACCTATCGCTATCAGGGGCGCGATTTCCGTTTGACCGATATCCACGGGGAACTGGTCAACAAGGCATTGGCGGAACGCGTCTGATCGATTGCACTGGAGAGTCTACCGATACCGACACAAGACGGCAGACTCATCCATTGGATCGATTTGAATTTTATTTGCCCGGCAGCACAGGTTCTTCCTTGATCTTGCTTTCAGGAAGCTGTGTCTGAGGCTTCTCGCGCTTGCGTTCCGGAATGACATCGGTGCGGGGCTGGAATCGTTTCCGCCCGTCGGGCAGCTTGGTCAGCGTAAAGCCATCGTAGAGTGAACCAATCGCAGTTCGTGACTCGAACCGCAGTTGGTCCCCTGCGATCTCGATGATCTGATAGAGCTGCGTGTCCTCAGCACTTCGCTCCATGATCGAATCGGGCGCCAGATTGTACATCTTGGGGCCACTGACGGAGACCACATAGACGGTACCGCTCTGAGGATCGGCGTGGCGGACGCCGGTCGGCACATTGGTGAGCGTTTCGGGGATGGTTTCGTGGATCAGGCCGGTCCGGCCGTAGGTATGATCGTGACCCTGAAGCACCAAGTCGACTCCATAGCGATCGAAGAGCGGTTTCCAGGCATCGCGCAGCGCCTTGTTGTCCCGCTCCTTGGCAGTAGAAAAAATGGGATGGTGGAAGGTGCAGACGATCCAAGGGGCTGGGTGCTGCTGGAGGACCGATTCCAGCCACTTAGTTTGCTCGTCGATCTTCTCATTGCTGTTGAGCCCGATGACGCGCAAGTTTCCGTAAGTGAAGGTGTAAGCGGTTTCTTCGAGTCCGGGCGGTCCGTTTTCGGGGAGCGTGAACTGAGCGCGCCAGTGGTGGGAGAGCCTGCGACTGCCATCTTCGTTTTTTGCCTGTTCGTGGTTTCCGGGGACTGGCACGGAGGGGATCGTCGCATGGAGGAAGGAACCCGCGCGGAACCACTCGCCCCAGTCCGCATCCGATTCGGGACGGTTGATCAGGTCGCCCGCATGGATCATGAAGCGAGCCTTGGGGGCTTGGCGGGCGGCGTCGCGAATGACGCGCGACCAGAGCGAGAGGACGTCGTTCTGGGCATCGCCGAAATAGAGGAACTGAAAAGCTTCGGGCTGCTGAGAGGCGGTTTCAAACGGATGCCATTCGCTCCAGTTGACCCCATCGCCGACGCGATAAACGTAGGGGGTTGCTGGTTTCAGGTCGGTGAGTTTGGCCGCGTGAAAGTGAGCGGGATTCAGATCGGTGACCAGCGCACTGGTGGTCGCCTTGATTCGATTCGGTTTCAATCGAAACTCCGGCCCATGCGTTGCCTCGGCCCATTCCACGAAACCGTGCGCGACGTCGCTGCTGGTGCGCCACGTGATGCCACAGGAGGTGGTTGGGTCATCGCCAATCGAGAGAATGACACGATCGGGGATTGGTGTGGGGCGATGCGCCTCGGCGGCCGCCACCGGCTTGGCAGGGTGCTCATGGTCTCCTTCATGCGCCGATAGCGACCTATGGGCAGACGGCCACAGCATCAGGAGCGTCCAGAGACAGGCTGGCCAATCGCCGGGGATAGGAAAGAATCGATGGAAGGGTCTTGTCATCGGAAGAACTTCGCAGGTGGAGGGAAAGCCGTTGGAAGTGGATCGTGATCATCCGAAAGCGCCCGCCTGACGCCAATCGGGAACGCTTGGGACCAAGGCCTGAGGGGGATCTGGCGACCACGTCGTTCAGCTCGGATCAGGTAGCTTTGCGGGTATCTGTTAGGATAGCTTCCGATGCCGGTATGGGAAACCTTGGGAGGTGGCGGATGAAGATCGGGATCTGGTTGGTCTGGCTGGTTGGTCTGGCGCTTGCAGGAGTCGATGCGGCGGCGCCGGAAGCGCTGGAGGTCGAGGTGGAGGGAAGATCGCGGGAGGCGATCGTCTACAAGCCAGACAAGGTGGGAACACAAGCACCCTTGGTGCTTGTGTTTCACGGCCATGGCGGCACCGCACAGCGAGCAGCCAGGAGTCTCCACGTCCATGAAGCGTGGCCAGAAGCTTGCACGGTCTATCTGCAGGGGATTCCGACACCCGGTCGATTGACCGATCCCGAGGGCAAACGCAACGGATGGCAGCATGCCGCTGGGGAGCATGAAGATCGGGATCTGAAGTTTGTCGATCTTCTTCTGCAGAAGCTCAAAGAGCGCTATCCGATCGATGATCGGAAAGTGTTTGCTATGGGTCATTCCAATGGAGGTGGATTCACCTACCTTCTATGGCGCGAAAGGGCTGATCGATTTGCAGGATTTGCTCCCAGCGCCGCGGTTTGTCGGCAGGTAGATCAGCTGGTAGCCAAACCGGCAATCCATATCGCAGGAAGAAACGACCAGTTGGTTCGCTTTGCAGCTCAGGAACAGTCGATGGCAGCGGTCCGCCGGCAGCTGGCTGTGGAACCGGGCGGAGCGCCGTGGGACAAGCAGTCGATTCGCTACCAGTCGCTGCAGGGAGTCCCCTGGATCGAATGGATCCATGGAGGCAGCCACCAGTATCCCGCCGAGGCAACCGATCGCATCGTCGCTTTCTTTCGCGAGGTGTGTGATGGCATCAATCCGCCGGATGCGCCAGCCCCGGAAGGTTCTGAGCCATGGCAACTGGAGGCGTTGTCGCGAGTGCCTGAGCGATTTCCAGCGGAGGAGGGGATTGCCGAAGGAGTGGAGGCATTTTTCTACGAAGGTTTGCCCTACCAAGGCAAGCCGACTCGAGTGTTTGCTTATGTGGGGTATCCTGCCAAGGCGATTGAAGAGCCAGGCAGGCGATGGCCTGCCATGGTGCTTTTGCATGGAGGCGGGGGCACCGCTTTTGATCTCTGGGTGAAGCGATGGAATGAACGGGGCTATGCAGCGATCGCGATGGATCTTTGCGGATGCGTACCAGTCGGGACCTATGGCAACTGGAAGCGACATGCCTGGGCTGGACCGCCAGGTTGGGATGCATCGTTCGATCAGATCGATCAACCGATTGAGGATCAGTGGACCTACCATGCGGTCGGCGCGGCGATGCTGGGGCATAGCCTGTTGCGAGGTGATCCGAAGATCGACCCGGAGCGGATTGGAGTGACCGGCATCAGCTGGGGGGGATATCTGACGTCGATCGTGGCAGGGGTGGATCCCCGCTATCAGATGGCGGTGCCGGTCTACGGATGCGGTTACCTGGGGGACAATTCGGTTTGGCGTGATCGCCTTCAGCAGATGGGACCAGAGAAGTCCGCAAGGTGGCTGGACCAGTGGGATCCGTCGGTCTATCTGTCGCGCGCGAGGATGCCGATGCTGTGGGTCAATGGAACCAATGACTTTGCCTATCCGATGGATTCCTGGCAGAAGAGTTATCGATTGCCTACAGGTGCCCGTAGCCTCGCGCTTCGGATTCGGATGCCGCATGGCCATGGCGAGGCAGGCGAGGGCCCGGAGGAGATACGCGTTTTCGCCGATTATCGGCTTCGTGGTGGTGCTGCACCTGGGAGGTGGATCGAGCAGGGGATGGAGGGGAGGACGGCGTGGGGTAGATTTCAGAGCGACGTGCCGATAGAGCGGGTGGAACTGGCGTATACCTGCGATAAAGGCCCGTGGCAGGACCGACGGTGGGAAGCGGTCGAGGGCAGGGTGGATCGGGAACGGAACCGAGTCGAGGTGAAGTTGCCCGAGGGCGCCACTGTAGCGTACTGGAACCTGTTCGATTCCCGCCAGTGCGTCAGCAGTTCGGAACACTGGACGATCGATCCCAAAGAGGATCGACAGCCTTGACCGCTTTGAGTCTGGCGCTGCTCTTGATCCGAGTCGCTTCCAGCGTCTGGGCAAGCGTCCTTCAGAAGCAGCTTTTCGCGCACTGGTATCGCCCGACGGAGATCGTCTACCGAGGGCTCGGGTGGATGACCATCGCCTTGGCTCCTGTGGCGATTGGGTCCTTTCTGATGCACCCTGGCGATAGCGATTCCTGGGCTGTTTTGGCGTTACCTCTTGCTGTGGCTTGCCTCTTGGATGGGGTTGGCAATGTTCTGTTGGTGGCCTCGATCGGCCGCGGCGAGCTGTCGGTGATTGGACCGATCAACAGCTATAAACCGCTGGTAGGTCTACTGGGTGCTTGGTGGTGGCTGGGAGAGCGGCCGACGAGTCTGTCGCTGTGGGGGATGTTGGTGATTCTGTCGGGGACCTGGTGCCTGGCGCAGGGTCGATCGACTGATCGCGGAGCTACCCCGCTGCATGCGATCGCCGCGCGATTTGCGTCGATCGTTCTGACTGCCCTCGCCAGTGTATTCCTGAAAGAGGCGCTTTTGCGGGCTTCCTGGCTGGAGGTGCTCTGGGGGTGGGCGCTGGGTAGTTCGGTCGTCGCGATGTCGATCGACATGCTGATGCGGAGGACCGGTCTATCGAGGCCGAAAGAACCGCCACCCACCGCTGGTGGATCGTGGGATCCCAAGTTGGCCTGGATCTCGCTTGCCTACGCAGCCCTTCAGGGATCGACGGTTCTTCTATTCAGCACGATTCCTATCGGTCCGGCTTTGGCGCTCTTCCAGCTCAGCGGAATACTTCAGGTCTTTCTGGGCTGGCAATTGTTCCGGGAGACCCATCTTGGTTGGCGATTGTCGGCCAGTCTGGTGATGGCGGTGGGTGCCACCATGGTTCTTCTGGGAGAATCTCCTTTGGGGGTCTATAATCCAGAAGGCGTGCTGGAAGCGGGGAAGTGAGGCGATAGCGGCCTTGCGCTGGATTCGGTCTGTTTCGATGGGAGGCAGCGATTGGAATGGACGCAGGGGGTCGGGATGCCAGACAGAGCCCCATGTTGATGCGATCGCTGGCCGGTCAGATCGATGCCATCGCAGAGGATCTCCGGCGAAGAGCACGCGCGCGGACCCTCCAGCGGATCACCCTGGGGTTGCTGGTGGTGCTGGTCCTTTTTTCCTTACTGGAAGCCTGGGGGAGATGGCATGCGGCACCCTTGCGATGGTGTCAGTCGATCGCGGCATGGAGCGCCATCGGTCTACTCCTGATTCGCAACTTGCTGGTATCCAGGCGTTGGCGCGTGCCTCGCGACCATCTGCTCCGACAGATCGAAAAGCTGGTGGGGATCGAGCCGGGGTGGCTGGTGAGTGTCGAGCGATGGCAGCAGGAGGCATCGTCGGACGAGGCGGCCACAGCGCAGCGCGGGTCTGGAAGCGAGGCGCTAAGGGCCGAGGCAGTGCGGCGCTTCCTGGATCGCTGGCCATCGGTCCGTAAAGAGCAGATCTTGAAGGAAGACCGAAGTCGAAGGGGCTGGTGGTTGCTTGCCGTGTTGATCGGACTGATCGGGTTGGGGTGGATTCTGGTGCCTCAGACGTTCAGCACCGCGGCCAGGCGAGTCTTCTTTCCATGGAATGCACCCCAGTGGCCACGTCGTGTGCATCTGGCGTATCGCAATCTGCCGCTGGCGGTGCCACCCAGTACACCGGTGTCGCTACGGATCGAGAATCAGTCAGGACCCTTACCCGAGGACCTCAAGCTGCAGTGGCGCAGTGCCTCCGGAGGCGCCGTGCAGACGGTTCCGTGGCAGGCGGACGGGCCGCAGGCGTTGGCGACTCTTTCTGGTTTTGAGACACCGATCGAAGTGCGAGCCGAAGGGGGCGATGATCGCGACATGAGGTGGCGCGCGATCCAGGTTGCAGCGGCTGCCAAGCTTCGCCAGGCAAGTTTCTCTATCACGCCACCTGACGGCATCGAACCGCCCCCTGGACCCGATCCCAGCCAACTCCAACGCTGGACCGAGGGGACCCGCTACTTCTGGCAAGTCGAATTCGATCGTCCCGTCGATTCGATTCGTTGGATCGACTTTCAGTGGCTGGAAAACGGACCTGTCACCGCGTTGCAGTCAGAAGAAAGCCCGCTTCCGCCAGTTCCCGATCCTCCTCGTTCCGATGCTCTGCAGCAACGGTTCCAATGGGGTACCGCAGACGAGCCGCTTACGGCCGAGCGTGGGTTTCGGTTTCGTCTGGGTTGGCGATCGAAGGAAGGGGTCGAGTCGCAATCGGAGGATGCCTGGGAGGTCCGTGTTCTGCCCGATGAAGCACCTCAATTGCTGGTGGTTGCGCCAGAGGAATCTGCGGAGTATCCGTGGGGCAGCCGCATTGCGTGGCGGGTCCAGGCCAGCGACGATCATGCGATCGACCAATGGCGATTCGCATGGAAAGCGATTCGTGGCGAGGGGAATGAATCGAAGACGACGTGGGTACCACTAGTGGAGGCGGGAGGGGCAGTGGCTCGCGCTCGAGCCGAACTGGATTGGGAAGAAGGGTCGGTGGCAGAGCCGGGCGAATGGCCGTCGGTACTGGCGGGAGCTCTGCCTTCGGCAGGTTCACCCCAGGAAACGGACCGAGCAGGAGCCTACTGGCATTGGGAAATCCAGAGTCCCCGCTGGAGTGAAAAGACGCTAGAGGAATTCGCATCGTGGCGGCGATCCGACGGATCGCTAGAGATCCAGTGGTGGATGACCGCTTCCGATCGACGCGGTCATTCGGTGCAGTCGGCCATGCGGTCGGTGGTGCTGCTGGATGAGGAGGGCTGGCAGCTGGCTCTCGACCGTCAGCAGCAGAAGATGCTGCTAGGCGTCGATAGAACGCTAGAGAATCTTCAAAGGTTACAGCAGGCGACCGAAGCATGGCAGGAGGTCCAGTCTGCAACCGACCTAGTCGATCCTGAACAATCTTCCGAAAAGCTGGAGTCGATGGCTCGCGAAGCCCTTCAAACCTCTCAGGCCTTGGCTAACGGTGCTCAATCGCCGATCGGCGTAGTGACGGATCAGCTACAAAGGCTGGCGGAGGCAGCGATGGAGGATTCGAAGCTGGTTGAGCCATGGAAGGATTGGCTGGACCAATTGACCCAGTCACAACAGGATCTGGCAATGCAGGCACAATCGCAGAGGGACTTGGGCCGGCAACGGGCTACCGATCGCAAGGAAGATTTCCCGAAAAAGCAGTTGGATACATGGCGATCCCAGCAGGAAGGGTTGAAGCAAAAACTGGAGTCGATTCGCGATCAGATCTCCGCGAACCAGCAACAGGCCAGGAGCGGACAGATCATCGGGCAGCTGATGCGGGACCAGGAGACGTTGATCGACAAGACGCGCCAAGCGGCTCAGACGCTCCAGGGTACGGAAGAGATCGATGCGGCCAGGAAGTTGTCATCCCAGCAGCGGGAGTTGGCAAGTCGCTTGCAGAAGGTGGCGAGGCAACAGCTACCGGAAGACACTCTGGCCGCGGCGCTCACGCCGATGCAGCAGGCAAGCGAATCGCTGCAGAGCAAACGCTGGGATGAAGCGCTCCGCCAGCAGCAGGAGGCGATGCAGCGACTGGCCGAGCAAGGGGCGGAGGATAAGGTATCCTCGGCGGCCGATGTTGGAACAGACCCGTCATCCAGCGACGATCGGCTAGCGCAGGAGAAGTCGCTATCGGCATCCGAGAAGCTCAAGTCGCTGGGCAATGCGATTGGACAACTGGCCAACCAGCAACGGGATCTGGTGCTGCAGAATCGCAGGTGGGTTTCGGAGAACGATGCCGAGCGGATGGAGGAGGAAGGATTGATGGTGCGTAGCCGGACGTTGGCTGACCGTCAGCAAGAGCTTCGGAAGGAACTGGAGCCGTGGCGAGAGATGTTCCCATCGGATAGCTCGACCCTCGGCTGGATGCTGGAGAAGACGACGCAGCAGATGGAACGGGCGCAGCTAGCCTTCCAAAGGGGGCAGCTGGAAGAGCCGGGATTGCGGCTGGCGACCGATGCCTACGCCATGCTGGAGACGATCGAACGGACCTTGAATGAGTCGGAGGCGAAAGAGAAGGACAAAGCAAGCAGCGAGACTTCCGCCGCAGAAGCTCAGGAGTCTGAAAGCCAGAAGTCCGAGCAAACCGACTCAGCGGGGCCAGAGCCGAACCAGGATAAGCCGTCGATCGATCCGTTGGAGCTGCGTTTGATCCGCGCGGCGCAGCAGGCGATCGTCGCAAGAACCGAAGAGATCGATCGGAAGTCCCAGAGCGGTGCTCCGCTGACCACCAGTGAGATCCTGACGCTTCAAGAGTTGTCTGGTCAACAGGAAGAGCTGGCTAAACTGCTAGAACGATGGCTGCAGCAATCGGAGGCAGGAAGATGATCGTCAAACGGCGCATGAAAGCTTTTTTCGGATTCTGTTCCTTGACGCTAGTCCTTACCGGGTGGTTTTGCGGGGCGACCCTCCTGCACCTTGCCAGCCTTGTCGCACAAAGTCCCCAGCCACCCGACACATTGCCGAAGGAGCCGCCGGGGCCGAAGGAGCCGATCTCTGGGGAGCCAACGGGGGCGACCGGCAATTCGACTGAACCAGACCAATGGGAAGCTCAGTTGCTTCGCGATCTGGGTATCGAAGCGGATGGGTCCAAGGCAACTCGAACGGAATCGCAGCCAGCGGAGGCGGAGGATCCACAGCGCCCTCCCAGCGAAGCGCAGGCGGTGGTGGATTTGATGCGCTCGGTCGCCGGTTCGCTGCGGACCGGATCGTTGGCGCCGGACACGCTGCAGCGACAGCGCTCGATCTTGCAATGGCTGGACCAATGGTTTCCGTCGTTCGATGCTCCCGCTGCCACCGATTCCACCGCCGCGAATGGATCGGCCGGGGGCGAATCTCCCTCTGGAGAAAAGCGTCCTTCAGAGAGCGGAAGCAAAGGGGAGGACGGTTCGCAGGCGACCGATTCCGGGAATCCATCCGACGCGGCGAATGCCGGGAAAGAAGGTCAGAGCGGATCGAAAGAGCGATCAATGGATGCCGGTGGGGATAGCCAGGAAGTGCCGAGGGATCCGGGTGATGGGACTGGGGATCCGGCAAATGAGTCTGGGGAAAAAGGCACGCGGCCGCCGCAGCAGGATGAAGGTGGAGGAGCGGCTGAGGGTTCTCCGCCCGATGGGGTGGGTGGGGATTCGCCCGATGGCCAGCGGACGGAATCGGGGGGTGATTCCAGTGCGCCGGCGATGGCTCCTTCGGGAGACAATCGAGCGGCGGGAGCTTCGGATGCGACGGAGCAACCAACCGCAGGAGGGCAGGGTGGGGAAAAACAAAACGCCGATCGGGATGGGGCATCGCAAGGTCAGCAGCCCCGATCTTCCGAAATCGCCCAAACGCAGGGTGGCGATCCATCGGCGCAATCTCCCGACGGTAGTAGTGGGGGCAAGGCAGGAAGACCGGGAGAAGGGGACGGCAAGGGACAATCAGGCCGATTGGCGGCAGGGCCTGGTGGAGACGGTGCGTTCCAAGGGAAGTTGGGAGAGTCGTCTAGGGGACCGGATGGCATCGACCAGGCGGCCTGGAATGATCCAAGTCGATTGCGACGTGGAGTCTGGGGGCATTTGCCCCAGCAGGTTCACCAGCAGATGCTGGCAGCCCCCAGCACGGAGTTTCTGCCAAGTCACCGCAAGGCAATCGAAGCGTACTATCGACGGCTGAGCGAGGCGAAACGATGAGAGAAGCCAACCGCCGCCATTGGGGCCAGTCGGTGCTGGGTGTGGGTGCATGGAGCCTTCTTCAGACGCGTGGACTCCCGATCTCAAGCATCCTAGCCGCGACAGAGGGCGAAGGTTGGGATCGGCAATGGCAGGCTGCGTCGCGGAATGATTTCGATGAACTCTACACACCGCAGGTGGAGCGAGCGATTGACCGAGGTCTGAGGTATCTGGCAAGTCGCCGGGCCGAACAAGGAGGTTTTCAGACCCAAGGGTGGGGCCGCAATGTCGGAGTCTGCGGGATTGCCGGAATGGCGTTGATGAGCCGTGGTTACCGTCCAGGGGATGGACTGGTAGGGGATTGGATTTCTCAGATTGGAGAGTATCTGTTGGCGCAGGCCGAGCCATCGGGGTATTTGCCCAGCCCGCTCAAGACCAGCCATGGGCCGATGTACGAACATGGCTTTGCGACGCTGTTTCTGGCCGAGCTTTATGGAATGGCACCACAGCTTGCGTCGCTGCGCCCATCGCTTCAGGCCGCCGTCGATTTGCTGGTGCGCACGCAAAATGATCAAGGGGGATGGCGTTACGAACCGCGGCCTAAGGATGCCGACCTTTCGGTCACCGTATGCCAGATCATGGCGCTGCGAGCTGCCAGAAATGCAGGGATTGGGGTACCCAGAGAGACGATCGATCGAGCGACCGATTACGTGCGCCGCAGCCAGAACCCCGATGGTGGATTCATGTACCAGTGGAGGGAATCGGAAAGTCGCATGGCGTTGACTGCGGCGGCGCTAGTATCGCTCTACAACCTTGGGATCACCGAAGGGGAGGAAATCGAACAAGGGTTTCAGTATCTCGATCTGGCTATCGCGAGAAATCGACCAGCAGCCAACTATTTCTTCTATGCCTACTACTACGCTGTCCAGGCATACTGGCATCGGGGTGGCCAGGCATGGAGTGATAACTACACGCGTCTGCGCAATTTGATCCTGCCGCTGCAACGAGAAAGTGGCGCTTGGGAGGACCCCTTCAGCACGGAGTACGGTACTGCGATGGCGTTGCTGATCCTGCAGGTACCCAGGACCGTCCTTCCGATCTTTCAGCGATGAAGGAGGTGCGGGCGATGGGATTCAATTGGTCCTTGGAACGTGGTGCTTTGCTGCTTTTGGTCTGCTTGCACGCGATCGGTTCGATCGCGGCGCAAGAGATGTCGATGCCCCAACCCAGGGAGTTTTCCGATCAGGGACGATGGATCAATTCCCAGCAGCAGACCATCGCGATGAACGATCCAGGGCAGCCACTGGCATGGGGAGCGATTGCATTGCCGCGAGCCCAGGCGACGTTGGTGCTGGTCGATGGATCGACCATTCCCGGGAAGCTCATCGATATGGATCCGAAGCGCGTGGTCTGGTCGCACGAGAGCGCCCAGTCACTGCAGGTGGAACGCTCGTGGGTGCGTGGAGTGGTCTTTCGGCCGACGCGCGATCCCCACCGCTGGCTGGCTCAGCGTCGTGATCTCCTCGATGGCGGAGGGGCGGAGGATGGCTGGAAGGAGCCGAACCGGCCCTGGGTGCAGGGAGCGGTATTGCAGATGGAGTGGAAGGAAAGTCCAGCGGGGCGGCAGCGCTGGCTTCAGGTGCTCAACCCGAAGTCGCAGGAAGCATCGATTCTTCTGGCGACATTGGAGTCGCTTCGTCTGAGTCGACTTTTGTCGCCGCCGCAGGATGCGTCGGCCCCAAACGCCGACCGATGGTGGCTTGCCTTCGACGACGGGATGAGAATTCTGGTTGAAGGATGGCAAGTTACCGATCAGGGGCGATGGGTTCCCAAGGGCACGATACCTTGGCAATGGGAAGCGAAGGTCGATTCGGTTCGTTGGGCGTCGCGTCTGGTGGGCGTCGAGGGGTTAGTCCCTGGCGTGCGATGGTTGGCTCGGGAAAGTCCCGTCGGTCAGCAAGAGTCTCGATTTGGCGCGATCGGCGAATCCAGGACTCCGGTGGGAAGCGAAGGTCTGGCACCGCTGGTTTCCCTGGGGGATCGTTTGGCGGGATGGAGCGTTCGGCAACATGCAAGTTCGCAGATTGCTTTTCGACATGATGGTTCGGCTGCGCTACTGCGAGGCCAGTGGATGGTTGCGGCTTCTGCCGATCCGCAGCTGGCGACCCAATCCCAGCTTTCCGCCGCAGTGGGGGTAGTGCGGGCAGGGAAGCTGGAGTGGCTTCGAGAGTTGGCACCGCAGGGTTGCGAAGGCGATCCGCAGTCGATCGATCTGCCTTTGGAGGGATGCCAAGCCGTCGTTTTGCGGATTCGACCCGAGCGGAGGCTGGGAATTGGACTGGAAGCGGTTTGGAAACATCTGAGGATCGAAACGGCTCGGATGCCCACCGCCGAAGCACCATCCAGAGGCTTGCGAGGCGATGGCGACTAGGGTCGATCGGAGGATCCTAAGTCGGTTCGGTCCTGCCGATCGGAGGAAGAGGTTTCTTCCCAGGGGCGTCTTTCGGGACCGCGGATGATGGCGAAGTAGAAGAAGATCGAGACCAGCATCGGGAGAGCGGACAAAAAAATCCAGCTGATGTACAACGTGGCCGCCAGACAGACCACTAGGTAGATCGTCCACAGCCACCAAGTCTCACGAAAAAACTGCTTGATCTTCAGGAACTCTTCCACCGCAGCGCGCCTTCTGCCGGTTGTCGATGATCATTCGGCGATTTATCGCGCCGAAAGTGTATCAGTGTCGTCGCCCGGATCCTGGGCGACAAGGAGCCTTTTGGGGTATTCAATCCGATCTCGCCCCTTCCTCGACCGCTCGACGCGAAGCAGGTTGATGCCTGAAGATCTCCTGCACAGAGTTTCGAATCGTCTCGCATAGACCATCCAGGTCCAGATCGTCCTCGTCGGTACCAAAGGGTTCTTCCACCTGTTCGGCGACGATCTCCAGTCCCAGCATGAAATAGCTGACTAGGATCGTCAGTGGAATCGTCCACCACTGAAACTCGTTGGCGATCCCCCACGGAAGCGTCAGAAGGAATAGCCAAATGCACTGTCTAGCGAAGGTCCGGTAGGATCGAACGATCGGTGTCCTGGCGATCCGCTCGCACGCCCCACAGATTTCCATGTATCTGGCCAGTTCCAGATCGATGATGCGCATCTGGTCGCCGTCGAGTTGTCGGTGATCGTGGGCATAAGCAAGCCAGCGATAAAGCTGCTGGACGATCGAGGCGGGGGAGTGCGACCAGGGGATGGTCGGATGATCGACCGAACTGACGGAATCGAAGTGGGGTGCTTGAGTCAGAAAATCGTCGGTCTCATTGGTTTCGCGCCTTAGATGGAGTTTTAGCCGGACGGGAAACTCGGCAATCCGCTGTTCCAGATAGCTGGCATCGGCCGGCGTTAGTTTAGGGATGCAGGTCAGTTTCAGTGCGAGATTTCGAGATGTGTTGACCAGAGATCCCCACAAGGTCCGCGCTTCCCACCACCGAGCGTAGGCGGAATTGGTTCGAAAGACCAGCAACCATCCCAGGACCAGCGACAGCGAGGCATGGAAGGAAGAGGGGACATCTCCAAAGGTCCGATAGGGGGACTGTTCCTTGACCATCGGTAGCAAGCTGTAGATTCCCATCATCAGAGCCAGCGCGAAGACATAGCCCAGCGTGCGACTGACCACTAGAGGCGCTACGGCATCCTTATACGGCATCAGTGCCTCTCGATCTGAAAACCTGCCGACTGCGGCGGAAATGGCG
>Ga0315900_10003908_pt1 | contig 21451 bp, 14 predicted proteins | sample LakEriMetagenome_FD_203521 | JGI IMG/M metagenome (GOLD analysis project Ga0315900, IMG submission 203521) | Freshwater fungal communities from buoy surface, Lake Erie, Ohio, United States - Buoy 12 MA114 | ecosystem: Environmental > Aquatic > Freshwater > Lake > Lake biofilm | place: USA: Lake... | reverse complement strand
AGTAATAGAGATGAATAATTATAAAAATATTTTGTATTAGATATAATTAAAAATTGAAATATTTTTGTGTTGTTATATTTTATAACCAATGAATTATTATTACAAATATACAAAATACAAGTCAAAATATATGCATTTGAAAAATTCTGTCAAAGAGATTTATTTGATAAGACATGGAGAAACAGATTGGAATAAAAAACATGTCTCTATGGGTCAAGAAGCTGATATTTCATTAAATGATAATGGAAAAGAACAAGCTACCAAGACAGGTTTATATTTAAAAAAATATAGATCTTCAAAGCCATTTGATTGCATCTATGCGTCACCAATGATGAGAGCAAAAGAAACAGCAGAAATAATAAAAAATATAATTGAATTAAATAATGACATTATTTATGACTACCGATTGAAAGAAGCTAAACTGGGTAAATTTTCCGGTATTCCAAAAAATGACCAATTGCTTAAAAAATATAATGAAAAACTGGATAATGAGTTACCAAGAGATCCTATTGAAAGATATTTGTCAAAAGATATTATCAATGAGAAAATCAGTAAAGAGTTTGATATTGGTAATGAGAGTGCCAATGATATTGAAATGAGAGCTTTTGATATAATAACCGAAATAGTTAAGTCAGAATTCAATAAAATATTAGTGGTAAGTCATGGAAATTTGCTTTTGTCTATGATGAGGAAGATATTCAAAATTCCTATGATACCCCAAGGAAATTTAGATAATGGTGATAACTGTTACATTACTTTAATTACATATAATGACGAAAATGGTTTTCGCATGATAACACCACCAAATACAGAACATTTAGGAGATTTTTAAAAATATATTTATACTGGGTATAAAATATTATCTCAATTACTTTTTTAAGGTAATTAGAAAAGTAGATAAAACATTATGATCACTATATTAAAAGTAATAAGGTGAATAATTATATTTTTATTAAATATTTTATGAAAATAATATGCCATAATTACCCCGGAGTTACCACATTATTATAACTATATAATGGCTCAATATTATCTATTATATGGTTATAATAATGTGGTAACTCGGATATTATTATCATATTACTTTCATAAAAATATTGTCAATATTATAATTATTCACTTTATTACTTTGTTTATATTAATTTTAGATGCTTTAAACTTTTCCAATTTACCATAAAAAGTGAAAGACAATATTTTATGTTAGATATATTCTAATAGTTTGATAGAATTAAGCTATTATCTTCAATAATTTGTAAATTGTTATGATATTGATTATTTTTTTTGAAAAATTGATTATAAAACTACATATTTATATTCCAAATAACAATTAACAAATGGATTCAAATAAATTGATTGAGTATGAGATTTTGTATAATTATTTGCACAAAAATAATTATTTGACATTGGGATTATTGATGATCTTGAGACATAAAAATAATTCTGTTTGTGTTAATCATCAAACTGTGCCAATTGAAATTTTTGATATCATTATTACTTTTTTAGACAATAAATCTAAAATTATGATGGCTTTTGTTTCAAGAGCGTTCTATGCAAAAATTAATCTAACTGACTTGCACAATTGGCATATTGAACTTGTGGTAAAACAATTGAGACGGGGAGGATTGAAAAATATAAAATCGCAAAATTACGATCTTTGTCTGGAAGCAGTTAAAAGAAATGGTCTTGATTTAAGATATGTTAAAAAACAAACTGATACAATATGTCGTGCAGCTATTAAGGAAAACAATAATGCTTTCAAATATATCAAAAATCCAACAGAAGAATTATGTATTGCATTTGTTAAATATAATGGTTTTAATTTGGCGAATATTATGAATCAAACCGAACAAATATGTCTGGAAGCTGTTAAGGAAGATGGATTATCACTCCAATATGTCAAAAATCAAACTAAACAAATATGTCTGGAAGCTGTTAAACAAAATAGTTTAGCACTTAAATATGTTAAAAATCAAACTGAAGAAATATGTTTAGAAGCAATTAAACAATGTGCTATATCTCTCCAATATATTAAAAATCAAACTGAACAATTATGTTTAGAAGCAGTCAGACAAAATGGTATAACACTTGAATATGTTAAAAATCAAACTAAACAAATATGTTTAGAAGCAGTCAAACAAAATGGATTTGCACTTAAATATATCAAAAATCAAACTGAACAATTATGTATGGAAGCTGTCAAACAAAATAGATTAGCCATTGATTATGTTCATGATCCAACACCCAAAATATGTGAATTAGTTTTTAGGTCTAAATTATCGATAAAAAAATATATAGAATCTAAAAATATTACAAAATAAATTATTTAGCATATATATAATTATCTCAGACATTTTTTATGTAGCAGATAAATTTATAAACTAATAGTTATTATGAAATAAATATATCATAATTTCATTTTTATTTACACCCATTATAAAATATTTTTACCGATTGATTACAACTATTACTTTTTTAGGAAAATAGGTAAAGTTAAGAGCATCCAAAATTACTGTATAAAAAGTAATAAGGTAAATAATTATATTTTTAATTTAATATTTTATAGAAGTGATATATTGGAGATTTTCACAATACGATTCCACGCCGAGGCTACAACAATATTATATAATGGATAATAGGAAACAGTTATATGATATAATATTGTTGTAGCCTCGGCGTGGGATCGGATATAGTTACTATTACCATATTATATCCATTAAAAATATTTATAATATTATAATTATTCACCTTATTACTTGTTTTGTATTAATTTTAGATGCTCTTAACTTTTCTAATTAATCATAAAAAGAGATAGAGATTAGTAATCGGTAAAAATATTTTATAATGGGTATAAATTAATTTTATATAATTTGACTAATTAATTTCCAGGCAATAATATGACATATTTTTTTAATGTGGAATAGTAAATATCATACAATTATAATAGTTATTACTGTATGTTTTTTTAGAATGGGACATTTGTTACCTAATGCATTTTTATATATTTTTTTATGAATATTTTTAAATTATTTTTTAATATGATTGTTGATATATGCTTTTTATACAAATTATATTTGGCTATATTACTTTTAATTAATAATTAGAATAATAAAGTAACAAGATAAATAATTATGATTTTTATATGAAAGTATTCTTTTGATGGCACTACATCATGAGACGTCATATGAATGGAGTTACCACAATATGGTAACCATATAATGTTTTAATGTTATCTATTACATTAGTATTATATTGTGGTAACTCCATTCATATGACGACTCATGATGTAGTGCTATCAAAAGAATACCAGATAATAATTCATAAAAGGGTATATACCAACAAAATATAAATAAAAATAATTCAAAAATATAAATAAAAACTAAAAAAATGTATATCAAACAACATATGTCTCATTTTTAAAAAAACAACTGTAATTATGTCTAAGCTTTTAACTCATTAAAATATCCTGGCCAGAGATCTCTATATTATAAAAAATCCAGATTTTATCAGGATAGTAATATTGTGCAATCTCTGGCCGAAACAATCTAGTCAAGATCCCGGCTGATGTTCCTCAATACAATAACTATCAAAATATATATTAGGATACCATTTGAAGAATACAATATTGTGAAACAACAGCATGATCTCATTTTACTGTATCTATCATAATTGATATGATATTATACTTTTCATTAAGCTGCATTCATTATATAAAAATTGAAATAAATATTGATTGACCATCAAAATGAAAATATATTCTTAAAGATGTCTCTTCAAAGAGTCAAGTCTGAGATTATACTTCCTTTCAAAAATAAGAAAAATTTCAGACTTACTCATTTGAGAGACAAAATAAAAGATAAATATGAAATTTATAAACTTAAAAGAGATATTAATATTTTGGAAAAGGAGATAAAAGAGTTAGAAGATGCTACAAAAAAAACGAATCTAAAAAAAGAGTTGAGAAGGGAAACAATTTAAAAGTATTTTTTTTATTTCATATGTGTGGTCATTTGGTTTGATACATTTCTTAGGCAAAATTATTTATAAAAATATTACATTACCAATAGTGTGTCCGACTTTTTAGTTGAATCCATTATCAAAAATAATAATATAGTTTAAGGAAAAAGATATTAGCTAATAATTTATAAAAGTATATGGATTTTCTTTTTTGTTGGTCCATTTAATACAATTCGGACTAGAAAATACGCAATATAGGGATCGCCAAATATGGTATAGTAGGTATCTATTTGATTAAATTCATATTCAGAAATAGTTAATCAAATTAATAGTAGATATTAATCTTTTTCTTAAAATATATTCATTATAGAAAAAATTGAAATTTTAAATGTTTGAAACTCTTAAATAGAAAAGGTACTACACTAGGAAATACCATAAAACATGGAATCAACCGGCAAACATTTTGTTCCAGTGACTAAAATAAAGATCACAAAAAGTGGTGTTTGGCCATTGGAAGGTGAAATAATTGCAACTGGTAAAAAGGTGCACATGCTACCTTTGTGGAAATATAGTCAATTCAAAAATATTAAATATGATAAGAGTGGATCTTATATCGATGATGAACTATTTACATTGTTAACTACTAAATATAGAGGTTTCCAGAATGTGATTGGTCTTGGTAATTGTAATGATGAAGAGTCAATATATATTGTCCTTGAACCTATGCAAGGGATACCTTTACAAAATTATTGTAGGCTGTTGGCTTATCGTGAAAAAGCTATACCCAAGAGTTTATGGTTAGATCTTGTGGTAATAATTTCGCGTTTCCAAAAACTCTTTGCCCGTCCGCATGGATCGATAAATCCAAAAGATATATTTGTTACAGAAGATGGTAAATGTGTTATCGGTTTCCCTGAAAGAATCTATTGGACAAGAGAAAAAAGTGAAGCAACAGAATATGGCGAAATGTACGATCTATATATGTCTCCAAAACAAAAATGTGGGGAAGATAATAGTTTTAGTGTTGATGTTTTTGCAATTTGTACTGTTTTCTACTACATTTTAAACAACTGTAACGATCCTCCAAGAAGAAAAATATTTAATTCTTTTACTTTCAAAGAAGAGACACTGGATGTATCAATTCGACCAAAAATATTAAATTCCGATCTTTACAAGCTTGTTAAAAGTATTCTTCTTGAGAGAACACATGTTGATGATATACAATGGCTGTTTGATATTTTGTACGAGTGCGATGACAAGATATTCGATATTGTACTTCCAAGTCACCAATTTAACGACATCGTCCATTTTTACAGTAAATTTGGAAAATTAATTTCTGTTTCAGTGCAAGAGGGAGTACACATTGTATATTTGAAAAAAGAAAGTGCAATTGCAGCACAAAAAACATCTACTCCATGTCCTGAAGCAACTATTTCTTTTGTCGATCCTTGAAAAATAATTTATAATTTTTTCCGAATAACACTCTCACTTTTTTTAAATTATGAAAAATATTATAGGTTGACATTATGGTGCAAAAATGTAATAAGATGGATAATTTAATTTTTGTATATTTTTGCTCAAAAGTAATAAGATAAATAATTTGATATTTTATTATTTTTTAAAATATTTTATGATGAGTGTAATACGATTTACAATTGGTTCAAAAAATTATGCATTACTCACAAAAAAATCAATCAGAAAAAAACATATGTATATTTGCAAAAAGATAAAAAAATTATGATTACTATTCGGCAAAAATATTTTGATCTGTGTATAGTTCAGTCCAATTTTTGACATATTGAAATGCATAACTATTTTGTCTAACTATTTCAAGACATATTCGTTCAGTCTGATTTTTTGACATATTGAAGTACATAGCGATTTTGTCTAACTGCTTCAAGGCATAATTGTTCAGTTTGATTTTTGACATAATAGAGTGCATATCCATTTTGTTTAACAGCTTCAAGACATATTTGTTCAGTCTGATTTTTGACATATTCAAGTGCACAACCATTTTGTTTAACAGCTTCAACGCATATTTGTTCAATCTGATTTTTGACATATCCAAGTGCACAACCATTTTGTTTAACAGCTTCAACGCATATTTGTTCAGTCTGATTTTTGACATATCCAAGTGCATAACCCTCTTGTCTAACCGCTTCAAGACATAATTGTTCAGTCTGATTTTTGACATATTCAAGTGCACAACCATTTTGCCTAACTGCTTCAAGGCATAATTGTTCAGTCTGATTTTTGACATGTCGAAGCGCATAACCATTTTGTTTAACCGCTTCAAGACATAATTGTTCAGTCTGATTTTTGACATATTCAAGTGCATGGCCATTTTGTCTAACTGCTTCAAGGCATAATTGTTCAGTCTGAATTTTGACATATTTAAGTGCACAACCATTTTGTTTAACCGCTTCAAGACATAATTGTTCAGTCTGATTTTTGGCATATTCAAGTGCTAAACCATATTGTTTAACTGCTTCAAGACATATTTGTTCAGTCTGATTTTTGACATATTGAAGTGCATAGCGATTTTGTCTAACTGCTACAAGACATATTCTTTCTGTTTGATTTTTGACATATTGAATATGTGAACCATCCTTTTTGCATTCACTAATATGGTACAACTCTTCATAATATTTCAATTTTAATTCTTCCCAATTTGTTTGCAAAAACAATGATTTACATGTAAGGCCCAACAAGGCTTCAATTCTATAATCATCAATGAAAGAAATGATGTGGGAAAATATTTCATAAGGTATTGAAATATTACCAACATGTGTATTTTGCTTACCGATAAGATTGGCTTCACTAATTCCTGTAAAAATATTCATAGTTAGCAATCAAAATTCAGAATGAATAGATATTTAACTATTGCAATTTTCAATTTTTTTATTTATGGATATACCTGGTCAATAAACAAAGCACATTCATTTGAAAAATAGTATACATCTAACCCAAAGCCAGGGAAATAAGAATTTTCTCCAAATTGAAAAATACTTTTAATAATAATTACAAAATGTTGTACTATTAAATGATGCAAGGGGATGAACTAATCAATTTAATGAAATATTCAGATTATGCATTTTTATCTATACTTTTAAATAAATGAGGGTCCAAATACGAGTGAAGCTGGCGATATTTTAATTTATACAAAAAATTTTCTAACATTTAGGATTTGAATATAATTTATAAACAAAAAAATATGATTATTATTTTTAATTTTATTTACATTATATTCTTTTTTTATATATATTTGGCTAAGAAATATTTTGTACTGGGTATAATATTATAATGTATCTAATATTATTAATTTTCTTTATTTTACTCATTTTTTTATCATCTCACAGAGAATATTTTTCTTTTGATTCTTATACAACCAACAATAAACTTATTTACACTATATATCCATACTATTGGCAATCTCCATCAAAATATTATCCGCTATGCAAAAAGACTTAATAAAATAATAATATAGTATATTAATGTCAACAGTAAAAGAACTTAAAGATATTATACAAAGTTACGAACTAGTAACAGGAATTTCTAATCTCAAGAAAAATGAATTAATTGATCTCAATACTAAAATAGAAAACTATAGGCAAGATAAAGAGAATTATGATTATCATAAATATAAATTTGGCAATAAGAAAATTACGGTCAATAATGAACAATATAGCATTATTACGGGCGATATCAAAAAAAATGTTAGGATTATTGCGTGTGCTGGTTCTGGAAAAACGACCACAATTTTGTGTAGGATAAAATATTTAATTGATCGTAACATTCCCGCTAAAAGGATTATGGTGACTACATTTAACGTTGATGCTGCACAAAATTTAAAACAAAAAATAGTCGAATTATTTGGTTTTATGCCAGCGATTACTTTAGGAACTATCGATTCAATAGCTTGTAGATTTTACCATAGATATTTTTTTAAAGATTATTTTGTCGGTGTCAGAGAATATGGCATAGAGTTATTGAAATATTTAGAATCAAGTGAAGGATATAATATACTTGATGAATATGATTATATCTTTTTTGATGAATTCCAAGATGTCAACCAAATACAGTTTAATATTTTGATGAAATTTTATCAAAATGGATCTATAATCACTGTTATTGGCGACGATGCACAAAATATTTACCAATTTAGGAACTCTAATGTAAAATTTATCATTGATTTTGATAACCATGTTACAAATTTAGTTACATATAAGCTTTTACATAACTATCGGTCAACCCCAGAAATTATAACGATGGCAAACGAATCTATTATTATCAACCGTAATCAAATTAAAAAAGAGATGTTGCCTATAAATCAAACAATTGGATTTATCCCAAAAATTACATATTATCAAAGTTATGAAGAACAACATCAACAAATTATAAATCAAATTATAGAATTCAAAAAAAATGGAATTTCAGATGATAATATTGCTATAGTATCAAGAAACAATTTTCCACTTAAACTTTTTGAAGAAGCAATTGAAATACATAACAGTAATAGTCAAAATCAAAATATACAATATGTTTCACTTATCACAGAAGATAATTGTGACAATAAACCAAAAATTAGAGAATCACATTTAACAATTACAACTATTCACAAATCTAAAGGTCTAGAGTGGGATATTGTTTTTATTTTAGGTTGTAGTGATGATATATTACCTTCAGGAAAAGATAATTTAAGTCTTGAAGAAGAAAGGAGGTTATTTTATGTTGCTATTACACGGGCCAAAAAATATTTATACCTCACTTTTTCCAAAAAAAAGAATCATGCTAAAATACCATTTTTAACAAGATTTGTTCAAGAGTTACCTCCTAATTGTTATAACTTCACCAATAAAACAACCAAACATTATAATTTGAACCCAGATAAAAAACCTTTATTTGAAACAGCTGTAACAGAAATCTTAAAAATGTTTAATGAACAAGATATTGTTAAATTGCGATACGAAAATATTATTCCTTCGATTTTGCCCATAACAACAAGAGTACACGATTCTACTAACATAGATAACAATATAAAAGATAATTTTTGGGAACCTGACTATGGACAATTTGTTGACAGATATATAACAAGAGAATTTGGATTTAGAAATAATCAGACAGATGGGTTAAAAGATGCATGTGCAATATCGATTATTAGAGCATGTATTTTACCAGAACGCGAATATGTATATTACAAAAAATATATAAATAATTTTAAAATTAATATAAAACACATCAAAAAGGAAACAGATGAATGTGATTATCTCAAAATTATAAATTTTAATCAAGAGTCATCTATACTCATAGAAAACATTAAAGACCTTGATGCACTGATAGCAGTCAATATTATCAAAAAAATTATGGTTATTGCAACACAATTATCCATCGATCCTTCACAAGTTTATGTTTCAACAGAAAGCAAATTACCGGCTAACTTTAGAAATATGATGGAAGTTTCTTATATCAAGTATCAAGATCCAAAATTAAAAACTGATGACATTGTCAGTGATATATACAAAATATCTTTATGTAGTATGATTTCCAACGACAGGAGAAGATTACTTTATAGAAAAGATACGGAAAAAATATTTATTGATAATAACAAGGAAATTTATGGCAATATTATGCAATATATTGACCATATTGGACATGATAATTTAAAATGTAAAAAATATTTATCTGATAACAAATACGATATTAATGGGGAAACCGATTTGGTCGATTTTGATAATTGCAAAATTATTGACTTTAAATGCTCTTCTTCAGAAAATTTCCAGTTTGAATGGTTATTACAATTATTAGCATACGCTAGTCTAATTAAAAATGAAAATATTGAAATTAAAACCCTTGAAATTTATAACCCGCTTCAAGGACTAATATTCACAATAGATATATCAAATTGGAAACAGCATGATAATTTAATCAAATATATGGATATAGTAAGATGTAGACAATTGAATAGAAATAATGATTCAATATCCACTTACGAAAATCTAATTAAAAAAAATCAAGAAATTATTAAACTATACGACCCTTATAAAATAATGTGTGAAAATGAATTCTTGGTTGATTCACTTATTGAAAATTATAAAAAAAGTAATAATACAGCAATATCTAAACTGTTAAAAGAGTATTATGACAAATATAAATACGATCAAACAAAAAAAAATTTAATTAGCAAAATTGATCGAATTTTCAACAAAAAATATATGATTATAGACACTGAAACGAGCGGATTACCGGAATTTAAAGGTTACAATATGTTTTATGACTACCGATTTCTCAATAAATACAAAAATGCCAGACTTGTTCAATTAAGTTGGGGTATTTATGATTACGATGATGGATTAATCTCGATTGATGACCATATTATCAAACCAAATGGGTTCAAGATAGATAATCATACTATTCATGGAATAACCCATGAAAATGCAAATCAAAATGGAAAAAATATAAACGATATATTTAATATATTTTATCAAAGCCTCAAAAATATCGATATTATTATTTGCCATAATGTTCTTTTTGATATGAATATTCTTAAAAGTGAGCTATATAGGATCGCAAGAGGGGATATTATAGATGAAATCAACAAAAAAAAATTTATTTGCACCTTAAATTATGCAAATGAACATTTGAAAAAGAAAAAAATAATCAAAAGCTCTAAACTTAGTGATATTTACCAGTTTTTTTTCAATGAAACTATTGAAAATGCGCATAACTCTAAATACGATGTCTTGAATACTGGAAAAATATTCAGGGAGATGAGAATAAGAGGAGTTGTACCCAAATTTTAAATATTTTTATAATACCATTTTTTTACATCGAGGCCATATTATGTCTTTTTTACAATAAGGACATATTTCGGGATTTTCTTTATACCAATAGGATAAACACTCTAAACAGCAAATATGTTGACAATTAAATTGCACCATACTAGAAACGTCTTGTTTGCAGATTAAACAAGATTCGTTGTTATTATTATGACACATTTCTGTAATACCTAATAGATCAAAACCGTAGTCTTGGTTTTCTAAAATAATTTCAAAAACCTCATTTTTGTTATCAACTTCACTATCTTCATACTCGTGATCATCGTAGCTCGATTCTGAAGATTCATCATCATAAATCATATTATCACTGTAATAAATATACTCATCGTCCCCCACATAGTGATGAATAATCTCGTATCGTCCAGTTAAACTAGCTAACCAAATAGCAATGTCTACTTTTTTCATGTCACAAACAATAGATAGACAAGGCTCGATATAAAAATTGAGTATCTGTTCTTCTTTTGGAATGAAACCGTCTATTTCAAACATCCATTTCACAAAAGACAGGTCACCAAATCTACATCCTGTAACAAATAAATTGATATAATTACCATCTGCCAAATAATTATATTTTGCTTGTAATTTTTTTACTATTTCGAACTGTTCGTTTGTAATTAGATCGACCAAAAAATTAAATATTATATTATTTTGACCAACAATACTAAAATTTAAATCGATTAAATAGTCCACCATTTCGTAATTATCATGGTTACAAAGGTATATAAATTCATCATTTAAATTAATATTTTGATTTACTTTATTGTATAAAAATTCTACCATTTTTTTATTGTTTTCTATAATACTATTTTTAAAATGAGAATCTAAATCCATAATGCATTTATGTAATAAAAAACACCATTTAAATATTTCATATCTGTTTTGACAATTAGATAGTACGTCGATAAAACGACCTCTTTTGAATTGTTCTTTAATTATATTTATATTCGTTTGATAAAAAGATTTAATTGTATCTAAATCAGATACTTTAACATTATTCGCAAATTGTTTGAAAATATTTTCTTTTTCTTTTATATCTTTAGCCCAAGATAATACTTTATTATTTAACTTCTCGTATATTATACAATTTTCAATATCCAAGAAAAATGTATTTATTTTATTATACACCCAATTAATAATAACTAGATACCCAGAATATAAACTATAAATGAATAAATTTTGATAATTACAAATTAACTTTTTCTCACTAAAAACTCTTATTAGTACCAAATCATTAATTTTACATGCGTTATGTAATACCAAATCGATAGTTTTTTCATCGACTATATTTTTATATTTCTCATAAAATTTAATACCTTCCATGACCGAATTTTTACAAATTTTTACAAATTCGTCACATATTATCTTATCTCTACTATTAAATCTGGCGACCCATTGAGATAACTCTTGGTCTTTGTTAATAGTGAGCAAAAATTTCTTTTCTACATATTTAAAATTAATGTTATATTCAATATATAACCATACAGCTAAATCGTACTTTTTATTTAAACAAGCATTTTGGAATAATTTTTTGACATTCGGAACAGGTTTAAATCGATCAAATAACCATTTTAGAGACAGTAATTTTCCTTCATTAACACACAGATGACTAATTGTTTTTTTGTGATAAGGGGTCATTTTTAATCCTTGTTGAACTATTCTATCTAATCCTGTAATGTCTTCTTGTAGACATAATTGTTTTAATTGTTCCATTTATACTTATAGAACAATATTTTTTTAAGTAAAAAAATCATAAAGTTTTTACATCCTCTAAAACCATTTTTGCATTATTAGCATCTTTAACAAGTGAGATGGCTTTAAAATGATCGCATTTCAAACTACTACACCGACATTTACTTTCATTGATTAATAAAACCAAAATATTATTAAATTCCTCCAAACTATCTTGAAGTTTCTTTTGTTCCACAAAAAATTTTTTATTGATACCGTTAAAAGCTTCCTCTAAATCTGGTAAAATTAAGCGAATAGCACAATATTGACATTCAACACTTGAACATTTGCAAACAGGAAATTTATCCAATTCATCCTCTAAAGTAATCATTTTTTGACACAAATTTTTGAGAGTTGTCCAATGTTGAACCAATTTATACGATGATAATTTTCCTGTCCACTCTTCAAAATTAATTTGCTCTCTCTTTGTTTTGAAAGGCAATTGCATGATTATATTTAAATACTATTACAGTGGACAAATGTTATATTTTTCAACTTTTATATAATGAATAATCCACAAGTGTCACTGTATCACTTATGAATAAGGAAAAGTATGTTAGATAACCAATAAATTTAATCTTGTTTGGATAATATTTTTTTTATTAATATTAATGCATTAAATGATATCATGGTTGTTATTGCCACTAAATGGTATCATATGTATCATTTAGTGCATTCCATCAGCCATGATAATTATTTAAATGAATAAACCAGGCCAGAATAATAACAATATGATTACCTGATATTCATCCGGATGTTCATATTGTTATCACTCTGGCCTGGAATATCTAATTTGCAAGATTCATTGTTTTATTTAATGACATAATATGATAGCCAGTCTGTTATTGCCATTAAAAGGTATAATAGGAATCATTTAATGCATTCAATCAGCCAGGATAATTATTTAAATGAATGAACCAGGCCAGAATAATAACAATATGATTACCTGATGTTCATCTGGATATTCATATTGTTATTACTCTGGCCTGGAATATCTAATTTGCAAGATTCATTGTTTTATTTAATGACATAATATGATAACCAGTCTGTTATTTCCGTTAAAAGGTATAATGGGTATCATTTAGTGCATTCCATCAGTCAGGATAATTATTTAAATGAATAAACCTGGCCAGAGTGATAACAATATGATTACCTGATGTTCATCTGGATATTCATATTGTTATTACTCTGGCCTGGAATATCTAATTTGCAAGCAAGATTCATTGTTTTATTTAATGACACAATATGACATCCATGTTACTATCATATTATTTAATGAGAATAGTAGCCTGAATATTATTTAATAAATTAATATTGATAAAAAGATATTATCTAAATAAAATTAAATGAATTGATTGACTAGCATACTTTTCCTTATTCATAAGTGAAATTTATTCATTGATTTTTATATAATGAATACATCATAAAATTTTTTTTCCGATTAGCTACTCTTCACTTTTACATTATTCGATAAAAAGTAGTAGAGATAACTAATCGGAAAAATATTTTATAATAAGCATAAATATCAGGTTATTATATTGCGGATTATCTAGCCTGGATTGTATTTTAATGACTAAATTTCTTAAATGAAAGCCTAAAATGCCATTAAATTATAACCATATTGCGAATTCATGGCCGAATTATTAATTAAATAGTTTCGGCCATAATTCGCAATTTTGTTTAACAGCTTCTAAACATATCTGATCTGTTTTATTTTAACATGTCTTAGCGCATAACAATTTTGTTTAACAGCTTCTAGACATATCTGTTCTGTTTGATTTTTAACATATTCAAGTGCATAACCATCTTGTTTGACAGCTTCCATACATATTTGTTCCGTTTGATTTTTAACACATTGGAGCGCACGACCATTTTGTTTCATAGCTTTCAGACATAATTGTTCCGTTTGATTGTTAATAAATTGAAGCGAAAAACCATCTTGTTTAACAGCTTCTAGACATATTTGTTCCGTTTGAATTTTGACATAATAAAGTGCATAACTATTTTGTTTAATAGCTTCCAGACATATTTGTTCCGTTTGATTTTTAACATATTCAAGTGCAAAACCAGCTTGTTTGACAGCTTCAAGACATATTTGTTCCGTTTGAATGTGGACATGTTTAAGTGCAAAACCAGCTTGTTTGACAGCTTCAAGACATATTTGTTCCGTTTGAATGTGGACATGTTTAAGTGCAAACCCATCTTGTTTGACAGCTTCAAGACATATTTGTTCCGTTTGAATGTGGACACGTTTAAGTGCAAAAGCATTTTGTTTGATAGCTTCAAGACATATTTGTTCTGTTTGATTTATACCAGGAACATTTTTCAAAGATCCACCATTCTTGATATACATCAAATCTTGCCTATATATTTTGTACCATTTATATAAATCGTTCAAATTTATAGTTAAATATAATGCTCTTGTGACAAAAGCCATTATAATCTTATCTCTATTATCCAAAAATGAAATAATTAGATTAAATATTTCTATTGGTACAACAAAATGGTTCAGATAAATAATCGAGTTCTGATAACTATTTTTAATAACATGAATCAATCCTGACGTAATTTTTCTCCCATTCTCCACATAATTGAGGAATATATCATAATCCATTATTATTACATGAATATGATCGATAATAAAACAATATAATTTTACATCAATTTTTAGTCAATAAATAATCCATAAGTGTTACTAGTGCCACTAGTAACACTGGTGGCACTAGTGCCACTTATGGATTATTCATTAAAAAAAATTGAAAAACGAATAGTCAGAAAGTAGTTATCCAGATTTAGAAGACACACGAAATGAAAGTATTCATCATCGTAATATTATTAATTTCTACCGTTTATGGAACCTTTAACTATGGAGATATTTTTGTTTCTGTAGGAGGAGGTACTGTCAAAAGGTTCAATCAAAATGGTAATTTATTACAAACCATCACGTCACCAACATTTAACAATTTTACTATGGGAATTGCTTTCGATCAAAATAGCAATCTGTACTTGGCAAAATTTGATATTAATGTTATTTCTAAATTTGATTCGAATGGTAATGTTGTCAACCAAAATTTTATGCAACCGGATCCGCAATCAAGTCCTGGGATAATTGTTACTAATTCGAAAGGTGAATTTTATGTTGGCCAGTTTACAGGCACCAAAAAATTACTTCATTTTAATCCTGATGGAACAAGAATCAATAGTTTCACAATGTTGACAGATGTAGGGGGGACACTTCATTTTGATCTAGGTTTGGATGGATGTACTGTTTATTACACATCTTTCAGTAATAAAATAAGAAGATTTAATATTTGCACTAATACACAATTAACAGATTTAGCAGCACCATCATTGCCTGTCCCATTTATTTTTGGTATTAAAGTCAGGAATAATGGAGAAATTTTAGCTGTTTCACCCGATAGAATCTTAAGATATAGTTCTGGAGGCTCTTTATTACAAACTATTCAATTTGCCCCTTGTTCAAGCATTGGTTTGTGCACTTTATTTTCATTAGCACTTGATCTTGATGGTAGTACAATGTGGGTTGGTGACATTAATTCAGGAATTGTTTACAATCTCAATATTGCAACTGGCAGTTTAATAAAATCTTTTCCTACTTCCCCTGTTACATCTTTAGGAATAGTCGAAATCTATAAATTTAACACAGTGAAAACGATTTCTGTTGCTCCATCTACACAAATTGGAACTGTTGGACAATCTATCAACTTGAATATTCAGTTGACAGGATTTAGCGGCCCCGTAAACACAACATTTTCCATTACCGGTGCAAATCCACAAATAAAATATCAAATTATTAATGGACAGGGAGTTTTCAGTTATCATGGTTCTAGCGCTGGTAATGATCTTATAACTATAACAGCAGATGGAATCACAAATAAAGTTAATGTAACGTGGGTATTACAAGTGTGCAATTATGGAGCTCGCAGATGTATCAATGGAACACAATATCAAATTTGCAGAATCAATCAAGGTTATGCCAATTTCTGGGATAACCTTGAAACATGTTGTTCTGGATATGTTTGCAATCCCAATAATAATGGTCAACACTGCATTAAACAACAAAATCCATTATTGAATACAACAACTTGCACTTTGGGACAAATGAGATGTGATACAAATACTTCTTACCAATCTTGCTATACCGACCCCAAAGGCAATATTGTATGGGGAGTGAGACAAGTTTGTGGCTCAGGACTTGTTTGCATACAATCAAATAATAATATCTATTGTATGAATCCACAAAACGTTGTTCAGCCGAGTAATTGTAGTGGCACTGATATGTTATGTACCAGTACCACAACTTATAGAAGATGCATTTCCCAATTTGGAACATTTGGATGGGGCCCCGAACAAAGTTGTGGTGCAGGAACACATTGTCACCAAAGTAATAATGTGATCTATTGTTATTGATTTTTTTATAATAAATATATCAAAATTATTCTATTGATTTAGACCAAAAAAATGAATATTTATTAGAATAAATATTTAATTGTTATTAGTATAAAAAAATATGCAAACTATTTCATTAAAAAATAAACAATTTTTCAAAGTTATAACGCCAGAAAGTAATAATTTATGGCTCGTTTATGAAGATAACCATACCGTAGGTAAAATTATAAAAACACTGAAAAAAAATTTTGAATGCTACAATGAAATTTATTATAATTCTGAAACATTACAAAGACATTTTGTCGATGAAGATTTTACCAAAACTCCATCAGAATTAGGTATCGGCAAAAAAGAAATTATTGTATTAACCATTGGAGGACCAAAATATTATGAATATTTTGTTAAAAAAAAACATGATGAAATAAATAACAAAGGATGGGAAATGAAAATTTATTACATGCAAGTTTGTGACAAAGCAAAACCACTACACGTTTCAAATAAACACACTATCAAAGATTTAAATTTTATGATTCATGAAAAAGAAGGTATTCTTCCTCACGATCAACGACTAATCTATAAAGGTAAACAGCTTGATATTGATAAAACTTTAGCAGATTATAATATTCAAGAAGGCGATATTTTAAACTTATTTTTAAGGTTGAGAGGTGGTATGTATAGTGAAACCAGTGGGAAAGCTGGTAATTATGGTAAATTAAAAAATTGTATCATTTTGGTGGAATAATATTATAATATTTTTTATATAATTCCAATTTGAGAAATTATTGGTAAAATTAACTATCTTGGATCATACCTTTAATTATCCACACTAAAAATTGATCGATTGGAGGTTCCATCTCGCATTCTTGGAAATGGAATATATGTGAACTAGTATCTATTTGACTACCCATGAGACATAAATTAGAATGTTTTGATTTTGTAATAAAATCAATTATTTTTTGATCTAATATGTCTGAAGTATCTAAATAGTCGACATAGTTAAATCTTCCAAACTTCAAATTAGATATCTTGTCTGTGAATTTACCACCTTTCAACACAACTTCAAGAGGGATATTAACTGCATATGGTCCCATTAAATTTTGTATCATCTTTTTGAAACTTTCTGTCGATCCATTGATAACTAAATAAACTCCATGATCAAATAACATTCTCCCTAATAATGTTTGTAGTTCCATAGTCTTATCTTTATCTCCAGCCAAAACTGTATCAAAATATTGGTTAACTTTAGATATGTCAATTTTCAGTCCTTTCCATACCACATTTAACTCAAAACTAAAATAATCATCGTATTTTTTGCTTCTTAAAGTTCCATTATTCAAATTCAAAACTCCATTTTTTAGAGGAAGCAAGTTAGTTTTATTGTTTAACAAAGAAGGAAAATCTTTATTATAGAACTGTGAACAAATTAATCCAATTAATTTTTTGCCCAGATTGAAATTATTAAATAAAGGATTGCATTTAATCTCCATCGCTTTGTCTATTTGCCCGTTAGCTTCTAAATCTTGGATAAGAAAATCAAAAATTCTTCTCATATTACCCATAAAATGAGTTATGATATCGTATTTAGTTTTTATTTCCCACAATTTGGTAAAATAGTTGAAAGCATAAAACAGTTTGGATTTTTGTGAAAAGCATACTAGTTCTGTTTTAAAGAAATTATAATATAATTGCACGTAGCCATAATCTCCATAATTATAATAGATATACAATTCGTTGATATTAACTGGATGAAAATTGATTTGCAAAAAGTCCAATAATTTGTTGTGTTTTTTAATAAATCCATCGTATTTATATTTTATATCTTGAGAAACCATACTTAAAAGATGATTGAAAATTAATGTGCTGTTTTTATCAATATCTTTCGACATAAAATTGATCTCTTCATTTGTCAAAGAACTATGTTTCCTTAATTCATCTTTCCATAAATTGAGACCATATTTACCAAATTTATTTAGGATAATAATGATTTCTGAAAGTTTATTTGGATCATGCCACCTTTTTGGGTCTAAATTATGAACTATATCTTTTAAACATCGATCTAATTTGTCAATATACTGTGTATTATTTTTAAGCAACATCCTTGTATACTCAGAATGGAATTCGCCTTGTTGATTTTTTGCCAAAGTACTATCTTCATCAAATTTAAGATTTCTGAGATATTCTTTAATTGTTTCAGAGACACCATTTAATTTTAGATCTTCAGGGGTTTTTGTATAACTATAACCTTCTGTTGGTGGAACAATAACAATTCTATTATCGTTTTTAATTGTAAAACCACACCATGTAACTTTAGTAGTTATTTTAAGTTCTGGCTCATATAAAAAGTAGTAATGATATCCTCTCCTTGTTTTACATATTAAATTGCAATTTTCTTCACACAATTCCATTAATTTTTGAGTATGTGGTTTAGTTAAATCATCTACATTGATAACTGTACAATTGGATATTTTTCCAGTCTTGATGTAAACTCCATTATATTCTGGATCGTAAAAACTCTCTTCTTGTTTTCTTTCATCCATACCAAATTTAATATTTTTTTTAGATTTAATCCACTCAATTTTAGCTGAGCCATAAATAAATCCCATTTGTTGCAAAAAATCCATCATTTAATAATTATATATTTTCTATTTTTTTATATATTTTTTGCCTTTACTATAACATTCATTTGCCCAATGTCCTGTTTTTCCACATTTATAACATTTATTATTAAAACTGTTAGATGTTAAATATTTATTCTTTTTTGAAGAATATTTATTTCTTTTTTTACCATAATAGACATCATCATCACTCGTATCATCAGAATCATCATCGCTAGAATCGATCCATTGTAATTTATTATAATTCTTACTATTTTTTGATTGCCAGTTAATTTTTTTATTATTCAGAAAACAATCTTTTGCCCAATGTCCTTTCTTTCCACATTTATAACATGTATTATCAATATATAATCCATTTACGGTTGTTACTATATATTGATTTTTCTCTGGACATTCTGAGATAAAATGGTCTTGGCAACCACACAAATAACATTTATTATTTATGCTATTAAACATTTTCAAAATTGTTTTTTTATCGGATTCGTTCAATTGAATTTGACAAAATGAACCACCTCTCACATTATTTATCCCATATTTTTCCATCATTTGGATTGTATATTTATCTTCGTCGTAAGGATCACAATTTTCATGAATGTGTAATAAATCTTCTATTTTATATAATTGTGTCCATGCAGCACCATCACCTTCAAAATGGTTCAAAATTCTCTCTTCAATACAATCTGTTTTCCCTACATAATATTTCCCTTGCTCTAATCCTAAAATATAAACAATAACCATACAACTATTAAATAAATAATTACTCATTTTATATTTTTTATCAAATTTTTGAATAAACAGGACCTATTAAAAACTTGTATTGTAATCCCTTATTCACTAACCAGGGAGTTAAATTGTACATAAACCCTAATAGTCCACAATCACATTTAGGTAAATCTAAATCGTTGCCAGTAAATGATAAAGCCATATAGTCATCATCACACAAAACATATAAATGATTACGCCATGCATCATCAAGCGAACTAATATCAAACATTAACTCATAACCCCTGAACTTATTTAATAAATCTTTACAATTATAACCGTATAAACTATCGTTTCCAAGTATGGTTAACATTTTTTCAAATTTACAATGACAAATATAGTACCCCTTCCTCATACCACTTTTTTGCAAATAGACAAATGTTAAATAATCATCAACTATTTCTCGTGGAATAATGGTACCATTATAATAATTCGGATGATCATACAAAACTTTCAAACAAATTTCATAAAGTGAATCCATTTCATATATTCATATACTACATTGGAAAATAAACAAATATATTATTATAAGATCAAATTTTTCTCTTTCATTACATTCAGTTCTTCAGAAGTAAAAGGATAATTGTTGTTTTGGAGATATTGAATGATCTCTTTATTGCCATTTTCTAGAGCTACTTTTCCAACATTTTCTCCCCATGGACAGTTGAGCTCTCTAAGGTACTGTAATATCTCAAGATTATTGGTCTTAACTGCCTCCGCACAACAATCCTTATCAAAACTGATACTATTATCGTACCCAAATTTAATCACTTCTTTATGTCCTCCTCTAATGGCACAAAACATAAGTCTGAAATTATCAATTATTGGCTCTGGTATTTCCAACATCCACATCCATACCGTGTCGACAACATAATGCTGTACCTTAAGTTGACCATACAACGCAGCTTCTTCACAAACACTTTTCCAGTCAACCTTATTTTTGTTATATCCAACCTCACAAAACAAGAAAGAAAAACCATCTTTATTTCCAGAACGAGCAACTTCCATATAAATTTCTTTCGCCAAGTCTTCATTAAAAACGGTAACTTTTTTGCGAATCCATCTCAGCACATTTATTTTATCATATTTTACTGCAGAAGAACATATCTTTTTATAATCACCATTACCATACTTTTCAAGAATTCC
>Ga0315900_10003907_pt1 | contig 21452 bp, 16 predicted proteins | sample LakEriMetagenome_FD_203521 | JGI IMG/M metagenome (GOLD analysis project Ga0315900, IMG submission 203521) | Freshwater fungal communities from buoy surface, Lake Erie, Ohio, United States - Buoy 12 MA114 | ecosystem: Environmental > Aquatic > Freshwater > Lake > Lake biofilm | place: USA: Lake... | reverse complement strand
CAACCGCTTCTTTTTCGCTAGTAAAGACACGCGCTGGACCTGTTTTGCGATAAACGCCGTCCTCGTCGATCACTGTCGGGTCAATGGCTGTCGATTTGATGACCGAGCCATCTGGACAGATATTGCCGATGGGGAAGCAAACGGTGCTCGTCAAACCCATCGCCTTGGCTTTGCTTGGAGGCAAGATCACGTCGTCTGGATCGATTCCATCTTGACGTATCAGCGCTTCGCGGATGGCGGCACGACGATCGGATCCATGCCATTGATCCAGAATCTCATGCCATGTCTGTCCGGTCACTGTCTTGGCATCGCATTTGGCGATTCCTAATTCTCGCAAATGCCACATGACTTCCGGAACACCACCCGCCATGAACAATCGAACCGTCGGATGGTATTTGGGGCCGTTCGGCAAGACATCAACAAAGCGAGTCACTTTGCGATTGATCTCCTTCCAAAGTTCAATGCTAGGTCTCGGCAATCCAGCCGCAAACGCAACCGCAGGAACGTGCAATAACAGATTGGTGGAACCTCCACATGCAGCATGAACGGCGATGGCATTGTAGAACGAATCTTCGGTCAAGATATCTTTCAAACAAGCCTTGCGTTCGTGTTGATCCCACAACGCAGCGGCAGAGTGTTTTGCAATCTCGTACCATATCGGCTGACCGCTGGGTGCCAAAGCTGCGTGAGGAATCGTCATTCCCAATGCTTCGGCAACAACTTGGCTCGTAGCTGCTGTTCCCAGAAACTGACAGCCGCCTCCGGGAGATCCGCAAGCTCGACATCCGGCTGTGGCTGCTTCTTCGAGAGACATCACGCCATGACTGTAACGCGCACCGATCGTTTGAACTTTCCCAAGATCTTCCGCATCTCTCGCTGGCAACGTCACTCCCCCAGGAACAATGACACTCGGCAATTGAGAAGCGCCTGCCAAAGCGAGCATCATCGCAGGTAGTCCTTTGTCGCATGTCGCAACACCCATGACGCCGCGACGGGTAGGAAGCGATCGAATGAGACGACGAAAGACAATAGCGGCATCATTTCGATACGGCAGGGAATCAAACATCCCTACTGTTCCTTGTGTTCTACCATCGCACGGGTCGCTGACAAATCCTGCGAATGGAACTCCCCCTTTCGCACTGATCCACTCGGCAGCGGCTCGCATTAGCAATCCGACTTCCCAATGGCCCGTGTGATATCCTAAAGCGATGGGGCTACCGTCTTCTGCCCGAATTCCACCTTGCGTACTCAAGATGAGGAACTGTGGCCCCAACATCTTTTGAATGTCCCAACCCATTCCTGCGTTTTGAGTCCAACCAAACAAATCGCCGCTGGACCATTCGGTCAGCATCTCATGAGTGAGTGGTAGGGATCCTTTGGGGCCTTCGCCTTGTGTTTGCGTCGTGGATGAGCTGATGCCGAACCAATTGGATAACGAAAAGGCGGATGCCATGTTTCAAACTCGTGATAGTAAATAGAAAAAACGAAGGCAACTTGTTAGGCTGCCTTCGTTCGATGACTTTTTGATTCTAGTCTCGTCTTACCGAGGGATCTACACTGGTTTAGCGGTTGAGTGTCAAACCGAAGGTGAATCCCGGCATGATCAAGTTCTGATCGTTGGCGAACTGATTGCCTCCGCCGAGATTAGTCGCGCCTCGCCATATCCCGCGGCCGAAGTAGAGCATTTGAAAGCCTGCTCGAAGGTCGACATACTTGGTTGCTTTGTAAGCACCCTCGACTCGGATGTCGAAGCCAACCGTATTTTCGTTATTCTTTCTTCCGAAGTAGGTGGCAGATGTTCTCGTTTGCAAGGGGTCGTCGCCTTCAGCCACCGGGGTGTCGTAGAAGGTGTTTCTGGACTCGGTTACGTTGTTCTGGTTCTGATAAACGTGTCCTGCAAACACTTTCGCATCGTTTGAAAATGTCCAGCGTCGGACGAACTTGGTGTAACGAAAACCGAATTGCCCCAATAGCATATGATTGTTCGTATAGGCAATATCTCGAGTGATCCGTTCCAACGCAACATCAGTAGCGATCTCAGGAAAGCCAACAGAATTACTCAATTGGTATTGATCCTGCTGTGATACATCTTCAAATCTGGAGTACCGAATACCAATCATTGGCTCCAAGATACCGCCATATCGATAAGGTTCGAGCCGCCATGTTTTGTTCGCCTCAAAGCTGAAGAACGATCCGACATTGACGCTGTCCCTAATAGTGTCCAGTCGCTCGTCTACGCCAACTCCTGGGACGATCGGGACGATTGGAGCGTTCGCCAATCGTTGTTCGTACTGATTGTAGATGTTGGGTCCCGACATGTGCATGGTCGAGAACGTCCAGCCTTTGTCGTTGTCCTTCATCCAACCCGCGTCGAATCGATTGCCCCAGGTGAAGTCCATAGCGTTCGATGCTGTCTCGGTGTCAGGTCGAGTGACTCCCAGATACATGCGATCGTAGGTGAAGAAGAAACCTTTATTGGCTCGCTGACGAGCGGTGAGGTCCTCCATGTCTTGCAATTGCACTGGAGCAAAGAACTGCCAATCTGGATCAAAATGCACAGGCTCGGCATTTGGATGGTAACCATTCTGTGAGAATGCGACCGGACCTGCCACTGCCATCGCAGCCAAAACAAACATGCGTATCGTTCGTTGTAAAACGGACATAATAACGTTCCCACCGTTCCTAAGCCCCAACGCAAAACTCTCAGTCTGTCCGAGAGATTGCAGAAAATCGGATTGTGCTGCTAGTATCGGAATTGCAGGCGCTTGAAATTGAATCGGTTTAGGTAAACCCTAGCGAAAATTCTGGTTGCGACTTTGATAGCGTTTGTTGCAATTAAGACAGAGCGCCCGCATTTGAGCTCTATTTCCCTGGAATTTCGCGGGACTTCAAAAGAAAGAGCGGGCGATCTTGCAGGACGGACCTTAGATGAAAATCTTACGTATCGACCAAAAAATTATAATTCTCGTATTGCACTCATGCTCGCCATAAACAACCAGCCCACGACCAACCGACTCCGAAACCCACTAGCACGTTTGTCGAGCCCGCCGCGAGCCGGCCTTCTTTTCGAAGATCATCGATAAGGATAGGCAGGGTACACGATACAGTGTTCCCTCGGTTCTCCAGGCGAATAGGCAGATGATACTCGTCGGTGCCGAATGCGGTTTGAAGATGTTCCAACATCTTCCGAGTCGCTTGATGCATGAGAAAACAATCGACATCCGCTGGCGAAAGCCCCTCTCGGGCTAGCATCTCTCTCACCATTTGTGGAATGGCACCCACGGTAAAGCTCATCAGACTCGGACCGTCCATATAGAGTCTGCTATTCCAGCGTTTTCGATTTCGAGGTTTGATCGCACAGGAAGGTGTTCTTGCCCCTCCATCTGCCACGATCAAGGTGTCCGCCCCGCTGCCATCTGTTCCGAATTGAAATCCGCGAAGAGCCGTGCCTTCTTGAGACTCAATAAGCGTTGCCGCACCTGCATCACTAAAGATTGGGCGAATGGAACGGTCATTGTCGAGTATGTATTTCGAGTAGGTTTCGCCCGTAACAAGCAAAATGCGTTTGCATTGGCCACTTGCGATCAGCCCTTCGGCCATGGAAAGGCCGTAGACATATCCCGAGCAACCCAGATTAAAATCGAGTGCTCCGCAGGTCGTCCGCAAATCGAGTCGATGTTGGATCAGACACGCGGTTGTTGGAAGGGGATAGTCTGGAGTCTGCGTGCAGAAAAGCACATAGTCAATCGACTTCGGATCAACATTGTTTTCTTCAAACAACTTGAGGCAGGCTTTGACGGCTAAATCGGAAGCCGTTTCGTCTGGAGCTGCGATGGTTCTGCTGTAAATACCAGTCTTTGCGGCGATCAGTGGCAAATCCCAGTCAGGGTTGAGCAACTGGAGTTCGTCGTTGGTTTCGATTCGTTCAGGAAAATGAACGGCGATAGGACCGATCTGCGAATGAAGCACTTTGTTGGACACAGAAAAGGGGATGCCGACTAAACTCGAAGCAACATCATAACGGCGGTTAAGGTAGCATGGTAGCTAAGGCTTGCATTCGAATAACCAATTTTAGGTGGTTGTTATGGTATGTCCGCTACGGGCCTTGAGTACGGGCTTTTATGAACGGGCCTACATGTACGGACTTATGTTCGGGGTTCATGCGAACCCTTAGGGGCTGAGTGGAACGATAGGCAAATTGTTCACTGCCGGGGGAGGAGGTGGTACCGCTACCCCTTGGCCCGCTTGAAGACGCAATTGTTCGCCGCTTGCAATGAGAGCATCGTTCGACACCGATGGAGTCGGGGTCAGCTGGACGTCGATGATCCGTTCGTCTCGTTTTTCAAACGGCCAAAGGGACTCGCTGACAAAATCCAACGGTGGAATCGCATACCAGGGCGGGTTGAATCGCCTCAAGAATCGTTCGGTTCGATAGCCATCTCGAACAATCTCAAAATTTCTCGTCCCATAGTAGACGTAGTTAGTCGACGCAGGACTCAACCCGATGGGCTTCCTGTCGACGTATACCATCGCACCGGGCGGGTTGGTTCGAACCGTCATCCGCTTCCGTACACAACCTGTCGTCGAACAAGACGCCAACCATGCCAGGGCTAGCATGGCGATTCGTGAACGTTGTTTTTGAAGTATGTCGAACATCGTATGTCGGCAACGGAGAGTTCTTTATTGGTTCAGCGGCAGACAATACAGGCTTCAGCTTTTTGACCGCAAGTGCACCGTGGTAAGCTGCGTGGTTTGGGTCAATCCAGAAAACCAGAGCGACAGACGGGCACGCTTACATCGCTGGCACAGACTTACCGCTGCCGAGTGACGCCGGTGGTTCTACGACAATGACTTCCGGCCGATGTGTCATTCGCTGGCAGGCTATCCAACTCCAAACACGTTGGATCAGGCGATAATTCATATAGAGGACTGCTGCTGCCAAAAGTAATACCCATAACCGCGTCTCAAGAACCAACAGAACAGCGATTACATTGAGAAGCAGAACAGGCAAGACCATCGCGCCGGCAAAAGCCCATCGACCTCCCCACAACTTCCCTTGAGATCGCTTGATACGATAAACCGAAAACCAGCCAGCTGCGCATCCAACGATAAGCAGGAATATGGCAAAAGCTGCCATTCCCTCGTTTCGTCTGCTTGCAAGTGCCATAAAGAATGCCATCAAACTGCTCGCGCAACTGAAGATGGCGAATTCATCCATCCGCGATCGACTCATATACGACATTGCCTTCGCTCGAGCAGCATGTGTTCTCGATCGAACATCCGGCATAGGAAACCAAGGACGTTTGGCTTTCGGGGGCTCCTGTTGTGGCAATTCAGTGGTTGGTGGTCTTTCGACAGTCGACGCATCCGCCTCTGAAGATTCATGAGGAATAGCGGATGCTGTTTTTTCAGATGCTTTGCCAAAGTGTACATGACTTTCAAGCGGCACTTGGCAGTCAAGCGGTTCTGTGCTGCTTTCCTTGCTCAGTGAATCGCTCATCGGTTCTGCCCGGCGATAGGAGTCTGGCGCATCAAGAGTATCGAGAACGCTCAAAACGGTTGACAAACTGCCAGATGCACCGGAGTCCGATTTCGCAGCGATCATGGAATGAATTTGTGATTCAAGTTCTCCCAGGATGAGTGTCCTTTCAGATCGTGAGACTTTCTGCTCTAGGAGAACTTGCTCTACTACGTCGAGATAGACGTTGATGGATTTGTGAGATTCTTCTGCCAATTCTACGGGGTTATGATGATGTTCCATAAAAGGTCCTATCCTTATAGTTTGATTTGAAAATGGATTTTCTTGAAACGAAAATGACATGCGATGCTTCGCCACTCAAGTGGCTAACACTGTTTGGGGAGCTAACAATTGGGAAACGCTTCCTACGATGGTGGCCCATGTATTCGACAATTCTCGCAACCTCTTCTTTCCATTCGACGAGAGACTGTAGTAACGTCGAGGAGGACCAGATGTGCTCTTCTCGATCCGCAGCTTCAACAGACCGTCTTTCGAAAGTCGAGCCAAAAGAGGATAGATAGTGCTTTCAGTGACTTCCATGCCGGGAGTTTTGCCCATCTGCTCCACCACGGCGTAACCGTACGTCTCTTCGCGATCCACGATTGCCAGTACGCAAAGTTCGAGAACTCCTTTGCGCATTTGCGATAACCAAGTTGAGTCCATAAGGCATCCTTTTGAATCAGAAATCAATGAACCAAGGAGATGGAACCACGCCAAAGCCACATCGCCTTACTACTGTGTTTCGCATAGTACCGGCGATTCTTGGGAAATACAAGAATGAAATTTGCTGAAACAACGAACGTTGTCTCCAAACAGGAGAGCCGTACAGATGGCTGACATGGCCTTAGGATTCAGGATACAATGGTGCTCGCTTGAGTCGCTTGGCGACCGTAATCCATCCGAATTACACCTTTTGTCCTCACCCACCTGGAGTAACTAATGACCCGCCAACTTTTTCTTATTGCCGTTTGCTTGTTTCCTTCGGTTCTGTTCGCTCAAGACGTCAACACCGCTCCGAAAGAATCCAGTGACCTGAAGAGTATTTTCAACGGAAAGGATTTAAATGGCTGGGATGGTGATCCTACTCTATGGTCCGTTAAAGATGGTGTCATCCACGGCGAAACGACGGCCGAGAATCCGGCCAAAGGCAATACGTTTTTGATTTGGAAAGGTGGATCGACCAAGGACTTTGAACTACGTCTTTCTTTCCGATGCAATGCGACGAACAACTCTGGTATTCAGTATCGCTCGAAACATTTCACCGACGCGTCTGCAAAAAACAAATGGGTGGTAAAGGGTTACCAGCATGAACTACGCAACGAAGCAAAGTTTCCCAACATCTCGGGTTTTATTTACGACGAAGGTGGAAAGCGTGGGCGCATTTGTCTCGTAGGTGAAAAAGCGAGCTGGGAAAAAGATGGGAAGCAAGTTCACGGTACATTGATCGACCAAGCCGGATTTGAAAAACTTTTCAAACTCGACGACTGGAACGACGTCGTCATCATCGGTAAGGGGAATCAGATCAAACACTACCTTAACAATCGATTGATTCTCGACTTTACGGACAATGAGCCGAGCCTCGCTTTGCTCGAAGGCGTTCTAGCGTTGCAGCTTCATGCGGGCAAGCCAATGTGGGCTGAGTTCAAAAACATTCGTATTCGAGAATTGAAAGAGTAGTGCGTCTTCAATTCTAAACCATCGGGTTGAACGTAGTGGAATTCGCCAGAATTCCCTTCGCGCATCTGAGACGCTATCAAAGCCAATTTAGACGGAATAGAAAATGACACGGACGACATTAGCTCTTTCAAAACTCAGCTCCTGGGTTGCTCTTCAGAAGCATGCCGAGGCCATTCGAACCGTTCACCTGCGCACGCTCTTTTCTCAAGATCCCAAACGAGGTGAGCGGTTCTGTGTAGAAGTCGCGGGTCTGTTCCTGGACTATTCGAAGAATCGAATCACAGACGAAACTATTCAGCTTCTGGTTCGATTAGCAGAGGAGTGCGGTCTTCGAGAACGAATCGAGTCGATGTTCTCCGGAGAGAAAATCAACATCACAGAGAATCGCGCAGTATTGCATATTGCTTTGCGTTCTCCAGTGAATTCGAACGTTTCTACCGACGGCAAGAATGTCGTTCCTGACGTACATGCGGTTCTCAAAAAAATGTCGGGCTTCGTCAATCGAGTTCGCAGTGGCGAATGGAAAGGGCAGACTGGCTCGCGAATCAAAAATGTCGTGAACATCGGTATTGGCGGTTCCGATCTTGGCCCCGTGATGGCGTACGAAGCGCTTCGGCATTACAGCGATCGATCGATGACTTTCCGTTTCGTTTCGAATGTCGATGGAATCGATTTTGTCGAAGCAACTCGAGATCTGGATCCCGCAGAGACTTTGTTTATCGTTTCCTCCAAGACCTTCACCACGATGGAGACGATGACCAACGCTGAGAGCGCGCGCGACTGGTTGTTGCGCAAACTTGGATCGCGTGAGGCTGTCGCTAAGCACTTTGTTGCGGTTTCGACAAATGCAGAAAAAGTCGCCGCTTTCGGTATCGATACTGCCAACATGTTTGGGTTCTGGGATTGGGTGGGAGGTCGTTACTCAATGGATTCAGCGATCGGGTTGTCCACCATGCTGGCCGTTGGACCCGAACATTTTTTCGCGATGTTGGAAGGGTTTTATGAGATGGACGAGCATTATCGCACAGCTCCCTTCGCACAGAACCTTCCCGCGTTGATGGGATTGCTCAGCGTTTGGTATACCAATTTTTTCGATGCACATACCGTTGCCGTCTTGCCGTACGAAAATTATCTCAAACGTTTTCCTGCCTACCTGCAACAACTGACGATGGAAAGCAATGGAAAGAGCGTCACGCTCGATGGTACCAAAGTGACTTACGATACAGGCCCGATTTATTGGGGGGAGCCGGGTACGAATGGTCAACATTCTTTCTACCAATTGATCCATCAAGGGACCCGGCTTATACCGTGCGACTTTATAGCATTCGTTCACGCCCTCACTCCCATTGGACGCCACCATGACATCTTATTGGCAAACGTTTTGGCTCAATCAGAAGCGTTAGCGTTCGGCAAAACGCACGAACAAGTGAAATCGGAGGGGACCGCCGATTGGCTCGTGGCTCACCGAGTTTTTGAAGGAAATCGTCCATCGAACACGATTATGGCGGATCGCCTGACTCCGAAAATTCTCGGCAGCTTGATCGCACTATACGAACATATCGTCTTCACTCAAGGTGCGATATGGAATGTCAATCCATTTGATCAATGGGGCGTGGAGTTGGGTAAAGCACTTGCTCAAGCGATCATTCCAGAACTAGAAGACACTGAGTCTCCGGAACTAAAACATGATAGTTCGACGAATAACCTGATCTCGCGATACCGTCACAAGAAAGGAATGAAGTAGTCCTGTGAGAGCAGGCACTTATCGCTTGCGAATACAGTAGAGACCGTCGATTCCGCGAAGGTAGATCGAGTCGTTGGCGATGGCGGGTGTTGCCCAAAAAGTATCTTCAATCTTACCTTGGCCAACGATCGGAAACTCGGAACTTGCTTCGAGCAAAACGGAGTTTCCTTCTTCGTCGAGAATCAGAACCTTGTCGTCCACAATCAACGGACTTGCAGCGACCATCTTGAGCATGCCCAAGCGTCGCTCTTGGACTTTTTTCCCAGTGTCCGCTTCGTAGGCTCGCAATATATTGTTATCCATGACCACGACAAACTTGCCCGAGGAAACAGGTGAGGCCATTCCTGGCCCCGCTTTATTTTCCAACCAGTCGCAGTTGCGAAATGATTGGTTCTTCTTTTCAGGTGTAAGATCCCCTGAGGCACCAGAGTGCATCGCGAATAACGGCCCCTTGGACATCGGATCCGAACCACCAAAGTAGATTCGATCGGAATCGCTGGCGATCGAACAAGCCGTCGGTGCTTTAACTTTGTCGATGGTCCATAGTTTGCTTCCATTTGCTGGATCGTAGCTTGTGAGTCGTTCGCCCCCCGAGGAAATCAGTTCCGTACGAACCCCATTTTTCCACACGATCGGCGAACTCCACGAGCTTCCAAATTTATCTCGATTGTCCGACCAGACCACATCGCCTGATTGGGCGTTGACGCACGTGAGCGATGCGCTCTTTTCGGTGAAGTGCTGTGCGAATACTCGTCCGTCATGGATTGCCAGCGAGCTTCCGGTGCCAAAGCCATTATTGGTCGGAAAGGCCCCCAGTTCCTTCTTCCATAAGGGAGATCCATCATGAGATAGTCCCGCCATCGTGCCTGTGGCTCCAAAGAACACATAGACGCCTTTCTCATCGACGACAGGTGATTCTGTAGCATACGTATTCGACGGATGGATGGGATGCTCTGGACGTCCTTCCACGACAGTCTGTTTCCAAATCAATTGACCATCCGTTGTGTTGTAGCAATGTACCTGCCACTGGATTTGAACCTTGGGGGCTGCCGACAATCCGCCCATACCCATACTTTGCGGCATGCGCACCCCGCCTGCAAAATCTTTGGGTCTCATTTCTTTGTCAGAAACCGCAGTCGTTACAAACAACAACTGTTTCCAAATGACAGGTTGCGACCAACCCGCACCGGGTACTACCACCTTCCATGCCAGGTTTTTTTCTGCGGACCATTCCATCGGGATGTTCTGATTTCGGATGACTCCGCTGCCACCTCCCCCCCGAAACTGCGAAAAATCTGCGGATGTCGGCGGAACAAGGACTCCAAAGAACATGCTAGCCAATGTAATTTTTGGAAGAAGCCTACGAAACATTGGGATCACCTGAATGTTAAGGAGTGAGGGAGAGGAAAGTTCTGCCGCCAAGGCTGGGTATACCAATGAGTTAGTATCGCAAGCTGTCAATTGCGTGGAAGCTCCTTTCGCCCTGAATCATTCGTCGCTATTTCAGAAGCCGATGCACCGGAACGAAGGGTCGAGTGTTTTCGTCTTTAGCCCAAGTGCAGGACATTTTTCTGTCGGGCAGAACTATGACTTTGACGGCTAGGAAAGAGAAATCGCGGCACGGGAATTTTCTAAAATTCCGAAAACGGAATGCCGATGCTGCCTACTCGCAGGAAGGCGAAAAGTCCGCTACCGTTGTGGACTGATTTCTATGGATGGGCGGTTTCTCACTATTTGCACGAGAGGTCCGACCTTATGTCTATCGAATTTCTAAATACCGCGATGGTATCACTCTTTGTGGGAGTATGGCTACTTGTCGGCCATATCATTTCGGTGGATCATTTTTAGTTCCCAAGTCCGGTCGTAACGGCCAAACACAAAATGATTCAAGTTTGATGGAAGTCCGAAAAACCCATTGCCCGAAGTTGAAGTTCTGTGGCTTTACACGCCACGAGGATGTTCGGATCGCTATCGACTGTGGAGCAGATGCGCTGGGTTTCAATTTCTATCCAGCAAGCCCGAGGTACGTTTCCACCGCGCGAGCGGCAGAGTTTTCTGCCCTCGCGGATGGCAAAGCGTTGCGTGTCGGTGTCTTTGTCAATGAAACACCGCAGCGCGTGGCCGAGATCGTTCGAATGTGTCCATTGGATGCCATTCAACTTCACGGTGACGAATCGATGCGTTGGGCAATCGAGGCTTCGACTTTTCCGGAATTGCGAATGATTCCGATTTGGAAAGCTATTGCATGGCGAGGAACGCACCATCCCGAAGATGCAGCCATCGCGACGCAATGGACTTCGCATGTCACCACATTCTTGGTGGATGCACACGATCCAGTGCAGCGTGGCGGGACCGGCAAAACCGCGCGCTGGGATTTGCTATCGCCTCGTCCAGCGGAGTTTCAGTCTATACCCTATTTGCTCGCGGGTGGCCTCAAGCCGTCGAATCTAGCCGAGGCTATTGAGATAGCATCTCCGGACGGTGTCGATCTGGCATCCGGGATCGAAAGTAGCCCAGGGATCAAAGACCCCGTTCTCATGAAACAGATGGCAGATCTGGCCAAGCGATTGCTAGGTCAAGACTTTATCACCGAAGGAGTATAAATGTTGCAATCACCCTGGGTACAATAAAGAACATGCGCAGCGTGGAGAGGTTTACATTCCATCGCCATACTCAAACCTCGTCATCCCCCAACCCCTTCTCAATGCCTCTAGGACAAGGGCACAACATAGCAACCTAACTCCCCTTCTCCTCCTCGGGAGGAGAAGGGGCCGGGGGATGAGGAGCTTCGTCCTCGTCATCACGGTCGTCATCATTGGCTTCACTGAGCGTCGCCATTTCGAGCCATTGTTTAAACGAATCGGCCAGTCTATCGACATCATCACCGTCGTGGTGCCACATCCAGACCGAGTGGGATGGGAGGCGTGGGAGTCATGGCTTCTAGCTACCAAACTGATTCACCCACGAGTAAACTCGTGGGGGTCTTAAGAACTAGTTGTTGCAACTTCGTATTGTTTTGCCATAGTGCTCCAGAGTTCCTCTCTATCACGCCAATCGTCCATCATGTTACCTGTCGATCCCCTTCCGGGCTGAAGGCTCTTTATTCCTTGCGTACATGGGGTTTGAAAGTTTGCACCCCAGGCTATTTCCTAGCAGGCCTCCGGCGTTCCGAATCGCGCTCCGGGCCAGCAGATGATCCCCATCTTGCCAAATTGATCGCCACTTTGGGGGGCCAGATCGTGCAATACGCATGCGGTTATGTTACACTTTTAAAGGTCATCGAAGCCGCTTTCGAAATGTGTTAACGGAATTCTTGCAACCATGCGAGTGAATAGATAATGAAAAAGAAGATTGATACCGTCAAGCGTAGGTCCTTTCTCAAGTCAGCCTTGGCCTCGGCAGGTGCTGCGGCTGTCGCTCCCACGATCATCCCTAGCTCCGCGATCGGTCGCGATGGAGCCGTACCTCCGAGCGAACGAGTGGTGCTCGGCGGAATCGGGATTGGGAACCGTGGAAACTATGACTTGGGTTGTTTCCTCGAACAAAAAGATGTTCAGTTCATTGCAGTCTGCGATGTCAAGGAAGCGCGAAGACTGGCCGTCAAAAAGATCGCCGATACCAAGTACGGCAATGAAAACTGCAGCATGCACCAAGACTTTCGCGAAGTGTTGGATCGCAAAGATATCGATGCTGTGTTGATCGCGACGGGACCGAATTGGCATGCGACCATGAGTATGTATGCAGCTCGCGCAGGCAAAGATATCTATTGCGAGAAGCCTTGTACGAAGAACATTGAACAAAGCTTGATTCTTCGAGACACGATGCGTCGAACAGGTCGGATCTTTCAGGCCGGGACGCAGCGCAGAAATTTACCTCACTTCGCGTTCGCATGCTACCTCGCTCGAACGGGCAAACTAGGCAAGCTTTCGAAGATCTATGCACACCCAGCAGGCATGCAAGCCATGATGAGTGGATGGTTACCTGCGGAGGCACCACCTGAACAGGGCAAAGTGGATTGGGATATGTATCTCGGCCCAGCAGCTTGGCGACCATTCAATCCAAAGCTGTTAGATGGCTTCAATTTTGAAAAAGGGGGTGGACTTGTTGGAGGTGGAGTTCTCGAATGGGGCTCGCACTGTGTGGATCTTTGCCAATGGGCGGTCGACGATTGTCCTCCACCTGTCGAGTACAACGCTCCTGCGAACGGCGAGTTGATGGCGCGCTACGAGAACGGCACGCAACTCATCTTCCGCGAGAAGGGTTGGATTCCACTAGGCTCTTGCCCAGTTCGATTTGAAGGGGACAAAGGCTGGGTCGAGGCAGGTGACAGCGGCAAAATGGTTTTGAGCTCGCCTGAATTGATGGCAGGCCGAGTCGTGGAAGAGATCGGTGGTTATCCAGCGACGTTCCATGTGCGCGATTTCTTGGACGCGGTTAAGACTCGAAGTCAACCCAAGGGGAACGCGGAAGCGGCGTGCAATGCGCACATCGTATGTCACTCCGCCAACATCGCATTGTTCTTGAATCGACAGGTCAAACTGGATCTCAAGAATTACGAGTTCATCAACGACGAGCCCGCCAACCGATTGCGGTCCGAAGCGCTTCGAGAACCATGGCGTATCTAGCAATGACTGTTGTCGTTCCTAGTTGATCCTGAAAAAGCTAGATCATCGAGCAACAAAATTTGCTCGATACACTCACCTAAACATTGAACCAATTTCCGATTCGGAACTCACCATGCGAACTTATTTTCGTGCCTTATTACTCTCAACCTGCCTCACCGTTTCAACCGCTTGTTCTGCGTCCCTCTTTGCCCAAGTGCAAACGATGGAGAAAGAAGCCGACTTGATCGGCGTCCTTCAAAACGGAGCGCCTGCCGACAAAGCGATCGCTTGCAAGCGATTGGCAATTTACGGAACCGGCGAATCGGTCTCGGAACTTGCGAAGCTATTGCCAGACGATTCCCTTTCGTCTTGGACTAGAATCGCGTTAGAAGCCATCCCGGGCTCGAAACCAGACGAAGCTCTCAGAAATGCAGCCAAGTCACTTTCGGGGAACAAATTGATTGGGGTATTGAACTCCATCGGCGTTCGAGGTGATGTCGCAGCCGTGGATTTACTCAAGAGCAAACTGCAGGATAGCGATGTTCAAGTTGCTTCGGCAGCAGCAATCGCATTGGGTCAGATCGGAAACGAAGCGGCGAGGCAATCGTTGACGCAATCGTTGGCCACCGCGCCAGTCGGTGCTCGATCTGCGATCGCAGAAGCGTGTGTCCTATGCGCAGAGAAAGCCATGAACGATGGCAAGGCGGACATTGCCATCGCCGTTTATGATCAAGTTCGAAAGGCAAATGTTCCCAGCCAGAGAGTGATCGAAGCGACGCGTGGTGCGATTCTGGCCAGGAAGGAACAGGGAGTGCCGTTGTTAGTCGAGAATCTTCGCTCTCCCGATCGAGGATTGTTTCGAATTGCACTCGCAACAGCCAGAGAGATGACGAAGGGGGATGTCGACGGGGCGTTGTCGACAGAGATTGGTGCAGCGTCGCCCGATCGAGCTGCATTGGTGATCCAAGCGTTAGCGGATCGCAACAGACCGGGCGCGTTGCCAGCGATCGTCAAAGCGGCTGCGAGCGGTCCGAAAGAAGTTCGCCTCTCCGCATTGAACGCACTGGCCAGAGTCGGAGATGCATCAAGTGTATCCACTCTGGTGCAGGTCGCTGGCGAAGCTGATGCTGATCTTACCAAGGGAGCACTGCAAGCACTTGCTGAGTTGCCCGATCAAAATGCGACCAAAGAGATTCTCGACCGTTTGAGCAAAGCAGATGATAAGCTGCTTCCTGTGTTATTGGCGGTCGTGGGTGTGCGACGTATCGAAGCGACCGATCTGCTTACGAAGTCTCTTGCGAAGAAAGACAAAGCGACACGCGAAGCCGCGCTGAAGGCGTTGGGGGCGACCGTTCCTCCCGATCGCATGGACGTTTTAGTTACTCAAGTGTTGAAGCCTTCGTTTGCGGAAGATGTTGAAACGGCACGACTGGCCTTGAAGACGGCAGCCGTTCGAATGCCAGACCGCGAAGCGTGTGCCAAACAGATTGCAGCCTCTATCGAAACATCTTCCCTCGAAACGCAGACCGCTTTGCTGGACATTTTGGCTGCCGTGGGTGGGACGAATGCACTTCAAGCGGTGAAGAATGCCGCGTTGAGCTCGAGCGATTCGCTAAAAGATGTTTCCAGTAAGTTGCTAGGTGATTGGATGACCATCGATGCTGCACCCGTCTTGTTGAACTTGGCAACCAGCGGCCCAGCGGACAAGTATCAGGGGCGGGCGCTGCGAGGTTACATTCGCATCGCACGGCAGTTTGCCATGGGTGAACCGGAGCGAGTCGCGATGATTCAGAGTGCTCTGATGGCTAGCAAACAACCAGCCGACCAGAAACTAATCCTTCCGATTCTAGAAAAGTTCTCTAGCATCGAGATGCTCAAGATTGCAATCAAAATGGCAGGCACTGATGACTTAAAAGAAGACGCGACCAAAACGGTGTTGGCGATCGCAAAAAAACTCGACGGGAAACCTGAAGTCGCAAAATTGCTTGCGGAAGCTGGTATCCAGCCCTAGACGAAGCTTAGGATTTATTGATCGTCGACCGCAAATAAACTTCTTGCATGCGGAATGTAGATTCTCTACCATGAGTGACGCGCATCTTAGATCGTCCGAGGTGGCAGCATTGTTCCAAATTGTGGAGTAGAAAGATGCGTTGGTCATTTCCGCTGGTGAAGTTTGGTTTGATCGGTATCGCCGGCTTCGTTTCATTCAGCTCCCAATTGGAGGCTGTAGGAAGTGAAGCGACGCATAAGCAAGCGCGTAGTATTGCACCCGCTGTCGATGGCAGGCCGGTGAAGTTAGAGACTTTCTGCGTGGGACCTGACAACAATTTATGGATGGCATGTGCAGGGTCGGCTAACTACCCTGGCGCGATCATGATCTACACGGGCGAAGGGACACTGGTAAAGTCGATTCCTCTTTCGTTTCTACCTCAAGCGATTAATTTCTCCCCCGAGGGTAGTTTGTTTGTTGCTGGTTCAGGGAAGATCGCTAGGCTGTCTGAAGAAGGCAAGGTCGAGATCGAGATCGATGCTCCAAACATTGGTGACAAAGACGAACTTGTTCGATCGATGAAGGAACAGGCCGAGAATCGGCGCAAGCAGATGGAAGCCGCGATGGCTTCACAGACCAAGAAGCTTCAGGAGCAAATTGAGAAGTTCCAGGAAGTTCCAGACGACGAAACAGAAACAGCCAAAGCACGTCGTGAACGTCGCCTCAAACTATTGAAGGTAACGATCGAGCAATTCAAGGAAAACGCGGAACAAACCGAAGCCAGTATGGTGGTTGACGATTCGATTCTCTCGCGTCTTGCATCGAGCACAGGCATTACTGCCACAGACGACGACGTTTTTGTTGCTTGTCCAAAGACTCAAGGCTATGGATATGGTATTTGGCGGATGAGTCACGAATTGAAGGAACCAAAGTTGGTTGTTTCCGATGTTAGCGGTTGCTGCGGTCAATTGGATATCCAAACCGATGGTGAGCATCTTATCATTGCAGAGAACACGAAATTCGAAGTAGGCTACTACGATCGAGATGGCAAGCGTCTGCATGGATGGGGTAAGAGAGTCGGAAAAGACGAGGATGGTTGGGGCTCCTGCTGCAATCCAATGAATGTTCGTTGTTGTGCAAACGGAGAAGTCCTGACTGCCGAGTCTAGTATTGGAAATATCAAGCGATACAGTCCTACGGGCGAATACTTGGGGCTCGTTGGCAAGGCAAAAGTTGCTGGTGGATGCAAGCATGTCGCCATCGGCTTTGATTCCGACCGCGACTGGCACTATATGATGAACGAAGATCGTTCTCACGTTGCGGTCTTGGTACCAAAGGACCAAGCTCCAGCGGAAACGGAAGACGAACGGATATCTCGGGAAGCAATGTCCTCCATGGGCAAGTTTTTGTTTGGTACTTGGGAGATTCAAAGTACCAAATCGGAAACCAAGCTGATGGAAGGGATGGAGTCCATGTCCGCATACATCTTGAATGGCTTCGGACATATGGAGTTTTCTCCCGATGGACATCTTGTCAAAGGAGCCAAGAAAGTAGCCACAAAAGGAGTGAAGGAAACAGAGGCTCCAGCCTCCAAGAGTTTGTTTGGAGCTTTGCTATCCGCAGTTACAGGGAGCTCCGAGCAAGCAGAACAAATGCTGATCGGCGGCCAATCCAAATGGCAAGCGATTCAGGCCAAGGGTGGAAAATTTGATATCATAACTTCAGACGACAATGTCCCCGGCTTCGGTGCTTCGGTGGAGTTTACAGGGAATGACGAAGCGAAGTTCTCGTTCTTCTATGGCGATCCTACCGCACCGTCCTATGGTACTTTTGTTTACAAACGAACATCTCTCGAAGCGTGTGGAAAGGATTGTGCTTCTTCGTGCGAGAAGAAGTAGATTGAACTGAGTATGAAGTTTGCGATATGCAATGAAACGTTTGGTGATTGGCCTATCGAACGTGGATTCGAACAAGCGATAGCGGCGGGTTACACTGGGTTGGAAGTAGCCCCCTTTACCTTGGGGCTATACGCCAATCAGATATCGGCGGAAAGTCGCAAACACTATCGACGCACTGCCGAGTCATTTGGTTTAGAGATCATTGGCCTCCATTGGTTGTTAGCGAAGACTAACGGCTTTCATCTGACAACCGATGACCCAGAAATTCGTTCGCTCACCGCAGCGTACTTCAAAGAGCTTGTCGAATTGTGCGCAGACTTAGGTGGGAAGGTAATGGTCCTCGGGTCACCGCTTCAACGAAACTTCCCCCCAGAGATGGGCCATGAACGAGCCGCCGCCAATGCTGCCCAAGTTCTGACGGAGGTAGTACCCACGTTAGAAAAACATGGCATCCGTATCGCGGTGGAACCCCTCGGTCCACAGGAAGGAAACTTCTTGAACTTTGCTAGCCAGGCAAGAGACTTGATCGATGCGATCGGGAGCGATTCGATTCGATTGCATCTCGATGTCAAGGCAATGAGCAGTGAAGGAACACCGATCGACCAGATCATCCGAGACAATGCGGACTGGATGATTCATTTCCATGCCAACGATCCAAACCGGTTGGGGCCAGGCATGGGAGATGTCGATCAGAGGCCTATCTTCAAGGCTCTTCGAGATATCGACTATAAGGGATGGGTCAGTGTCGAAGTGTTCGACTACTCACCGGGTGTGGAAACGATTTTATCCACGAGCATGCAGAACATGAAACACGCGATCCTGTCGGCTTAACGAGCCATCATGATTTTCTTGCGAGCCATCTCGATGCCCCGCTCTTTGGTCACATCAATCTTGCTTTGAGTTGCGACAGGCAATCCATTTTCCAGCGATGGCCTTAGAGCGATTCTATCGATCGCCATTTTATCCAAGGTTGGAGCAACCGGCGGGCTGGATTCGATTTGAACCGGAACATTGGGATGGATGCCGTTCGCACTGATCGGAGTTCCGTTTGGCGAGTAGAACTTGGAAACGGTTAGCCTTAAGCCGCCGTTGCCTCGTTCATTGTGGAAAACTCCTTGAACGCTTCCTTTACCGTACGATGTTTGTCCAACGATGGTAGCGCGAGAGTGATCGTGCATCGCACCTGCGAAAATCTCACTGGCACTCGCACTATCCTCATCGATCAGAACAACCAATGGAATGTCCCAAGTCCCTTGCGTCTTGGCAGTGAAGTTGTGATTCTCCAGGCCGTTCCTACCTTGCGTAGAAACAATGGTGCCATCATGCAAGAACTGATCGGCTAGATCGACTGCAGCATCCAATAGACCGCCTGGATTCTTACGCAGATCGATGATCAAGGACTTCATCCCTTTTCCACTCAAGTCGTACAAAGCCTTTGACACTTCCGACGGAGTTGTTTTCTGAAAATTAGTGATTTTGACGTAGCCGATACCTGGCTCCGCGATCTCTGCAGCCGAAACGCTTGGCACATCCACTCGTTTTCGTTCCACCCGAACGTCGATGACTCGATCACCGATCCCTTGAAGTTGCAACCGAACTTGCGATCCTTCGGGACCACGCAACATATCAGCCGCCCTCTTCGCACCAATTTCGCTCACCGAGAGCCCATCCACGCTCAGAATATGTTGGTTGGGAACAAGACCTGCGAAGTAGGCTGGACCGTTGCGGAACACATCGACAATTCGCAGATCAGAACCCTCAGCCCACAGTTCGACGCCCAAGCCAATCAAGTTTCCTTCGATTTGAGACATCACTTCTCGATACTCTCCTGGCGTCAAGAGAGCACTGTAAGGATCGAGTAGACCAACGGAGCCCGCGATGTACTCATAGATGACTGCGGTAATCGAAATCCCCAACTGGTCGCTCGCTTGTTTAGCAATATACGATGCCGATGCCTTAAGATCTTCTGCATTTGTCACACGTTTGCCAAAAACGGACTTGTGGATATTCTTTCGAAAAGCCTCGACAGTTTCACGGTCCGCATTACGAAGGTGTTTGTTCAAGAAATCTGGTTCTGTCAGTGCTACTTCTAAAAAGGCTGTTCCATGGAGTACCAGTTTGTAATAATCGATTCTCTCCACATAGTAAACTTCTAGCTTTGCAATGACTTCGCTGAAGACTTGTAGAGCATCGGTTGGTGTGGAAGTGTCGATGGTCTGAAGATAGGATCGATCCGAATACCGTCGCGTGACATCATGGTGAACTCGGCATACTTGCAGCCTTTCTGCAACGGTTCGAAGAGTATTGTTCTTCTTCACATGCTTTTCGTATAGCAGGATCGCTTCGTGCCATCGGCGTTCTTGTTCTAGCTTGCGACCGTGATCAAGAATATCAGCTTCATTCGATGACGGCAGAGTGGGTGCAACCGGAAAATCCGCTACTATCTTTGCAGGTGCAATGCAAAACGCCACCCACAGACCGGTTACACAGAGAGTGATTCTCAATAGCGAAAATGGCATACGAGCGCAATCGAGTAGAGACATGAAGCAACACCACACCGTTAGGAGCATAGGAGTATGCATTCCCGTTTGCACCGGTCAAAAAAACGATCTGTAGTTTTGTTGCTACTGTTCTCGTGACCCGTAAAGTCTTCCAACGAGAATCCCGATGTAACGCGAAATGGGAAAGTAAGGGCACCAGCCTCGGTCCCTCGAGATGCTCCAGACGATTTCGTCTAGGCAAAATATTCCGAATGCGGAAAGCGTACTTCTTGCACTGGACCAACTTTACGCACCATCGCCTCGTCGGGCAAGTGTCGAAATACGCAGGAATGTCGACAGACCTCTGCTACAATTTTCCTGCGCTTTGATTCCTTTGCGTGGAAGCAATCCTTTGGACGCTTGTTTTTCTATGGTAAGGCGACTTTCCTCAGGTTACGCTACAGTCTAGTAACAGCTCTGGATCACCGTAAAAACGATACCGGACCGCAGCATAGACACCACCAGCCATGATTGAGAATGAGGGTAGATTGAATAGCAATTTTTTCGATCGATTGACGGAAACGGTCCAACAGTCGGGTCCGGTTGAGGCCGCAAAATTCTTGGTGGATTCCATGCGCAATCAGCAAAGGTACACGGAGCTCTTTGAAGCTCTGAAGATGTACCATCGCATGGAGCTTGGGCTGCCAGCCGTTCAAACAGATCTCGCGGGAGCAAATTCAAAGATCGGTGGTATTAGCGAAGCGCTTCAGGATAATCTTGATAAGCGATTGATCGATTCGTGCCGCGAAGTCGGGACAGCATTGCTTCGCAAAGGGATGCTTCAGGAGGGTTGGATGTACATGCGAGCGGTAGGAGATCGCGTCGCTGCCGCCGAAGCGATGAAGGATGTCGTAGTTAATCAAGACAATCTGGATACGGTATTGGGGCTTCTCGTGCATGAAGCGGTCGATGTAAAACGCGGAACGCAACTTTCCCTCGAGATGCGGGGTACATGCAATACGATTACGATGCTAGATAGTGTCGTGTCGATGCGAGGTCGAGACGATCAACAATTGGCAGTCGGTGTGTTGGTAGAACACGTTCACCAAGAGTTGCTAAACAGTCTTCGATCGGATCTAGCAAGACGCGAGAATTGGGCTGAAGCGCATCTGGAAAGTAACGAACAGAGCGTGGATAAACTTCTTGGATCGCGTCCCGGATTGCTGAAGGATGGTACGTATCATCTTGATACAACTCACTTGGCCTCCACGGTCCGATTTGCTAGGATTCTTGACGACAAGAAGCAGTTAAGGTTAGCATTAGATTTGGCTCAGTACGGACGTCAATTGCATCCGCAATATCAGTACCCTAGCGAAGAACCGTTTGCAGACCTTTATCCCATGTCGATTGCATGGTTTCGTGCGATCTTAGGAGAGCATGTAGATGCCGCAACCAAACTATTTCTTCAAAAGGCCGAATCTATCGATCCACAAGAGCATGGGACGATCGCGATTGAGACCTACGCAGATTTGTTAACGAGA
>Ga0315900_10003905_pt1 | contig 21456 bp, 14 predicted proteins | sample LakEriMetagenome_FD_203521 | JGI IMG/M metagenome (GOLD analysis project Ga0315900, IMG submission 203521) | Freshwater fungal communities from buoy surface, Lake Erie, Ohio, United States - Buoy 12 MA114 | ecosystem: Environmental > Aquatic > Freshwater > Lake > Lake biofilm | place: USA: Lake... | reverse complement strand
CGCCTTCGCAGAGCGCGCCCGACTCGCGCACCGCGTCGATCGACACGCGCATGTTGCGCACCCAGTTCAGCGAATCGAAGACCCGGAAGATGTCGATGCCGGCGGCCGCGGCCTCGCGCACGAAGAAGCGCACCACGTTGTCGGCGTAGCTGGTGTAGCCCACCGCATTGGCGCCACGCAGCAGCATCTGCAGCGCGATGTTGGGCACCGCCTCGCGCAGCCGCGTCAGGCGCTCCCACGGGTCCTCCTTCAGGAAGCGCATGGCGACATCGAAGGTCGCGCCGCCCCAGCACTCGAGCGAAAGCAGGCCCGGCAGCAGGCGCGCGTAGTGTGGCGCCACGCGCAGCATGTCGATGGTGCGCATGCGCGTGGCGAGCAGCGACTGGTGCGCGTCGCGCATCGTGGTGTCGGTGAGCAGCGGGCGTTTCTGCGCGAGCATCCAGCGCGCGAACCCTTCCGGACCCAGCTTGCGCAGCAGGTCGCGGCTGCCCGGCGGCGGCTCGGCGAGCAGGTCGGCCGCGGGCCGATGCAGGTGCAGATGCGCCAGGTCGGGGCGCGGCCGGTCCTTCATGTCGGGGTGGCCGTTGACCGTGACCTCGCCGAGGTAGCGCAGCACCCGCGAGGCGCGGTCGCGGCGGCGCGCGAACTTCAGCAGCTCCGGGGTCTGGTCGATGAAGCGCGTGGTCACCGTGCCCGCGACGAACTGCGGATGGTTGATCACGTTCTCGACGAACTGCAGGTTGGTCGCCAGGCCGCGGATGCGGAACTCGCGCAGGCCGCGATCCATGCGCCGGATCGCTTCCTCGGCGCTGGGCGCCCAGGCGGTCACCTTGACCAGCAGCGAGTCGTAGTAGGGGGTGATGACCGCGCCGGTGTAGGCGGTGCCGCCGTCGAGCCGCAGGCCGAAGCCGGCGGCGCTGCGGTAGGCGGTGATGCGGCCGTAGTCGGGCGTGAAGCCGTTCTCGGGATCCTCGGTGGTGATCCGGCACTGCAGCGCATGGCCGTTGAGCCGAAGATCCGCCTGAGCCGGCACCGGCCCGCCGGGCTCGCCGATGCGCGCGCCCTCGGTGATGCGGATCTGCGCCTTGACGATGTCGATGCCGGTCACCTGCTCGGTGACGGTGTGCTCGACCTGGATGCGCGGGTTGACCTCGATGAAGTAGAACTTCCCGGTGTCGGCATCCATCAGGAATTCGACGGTGCCGGCGTGTGTGTAGTTCACGGCCCGCCCGAGTGCGAGCGCCGCATCGCACAGCGCCTGGCGGCCGGCCGCATCCAGATAGGGCGCCGGCGCGCGCTCGACCACCTTCTGATTGCGTCGCTGCACCGAGCAGTCGCGCTCGAAGAGATGCACGAGATTGCCGTGGGTGTCGCCGAGCAGCTGCACCTCGACATGGCGCGCGCGACGCACCAGCTTCTCGAGGTAGACCTCGTCGTTGCCGAAGGCGGCCAGCGCCTCGCGGCGGGCCACCGGCAGCTGCGCGGCGAGGTCGGCCTCCGACTCGATCACCCGCATCCCGCGCCCGCCCCCGCCCCAGCTCGCCTTGAGCATCAGCGGGTAGCCGACCTCGGCCGCGGCGCACTGGGCGGCGGCAACATCGGCGGCCATGGCCGCGGCGCGCGTGGCGTCGTCGGCATCGGGCGGCACCGGCGTGCGCGGCAGCGGCCCGGTGGCCGGCATCACCGGCACGCCGGCGGCTACCGCGGCATTGCGGGCGGCGACCTTGTTGCCCAGCGTGGTCATCACCTCGGGCGTGGGGCCGATGAAACGGATGCCGGCAGCCGCGCAGGCACGGGCGAAATCGGGATTCTCGGAGAGAAAACCGTAGCCGGGATGAATCGCGTCGACCCGCGCCTGACGGGCGATGCGGATGATGTCGTCGATATCGAGATAGGCCTGCAGAGGCTTGCGGCCTTCGCCGACCAGATAACTCTCGTCGGCCTTGAAGCGGTGCAGCGCGAAACGGTCCTCGTTCGCGTAGATGGCGACGGTGCGGATGCCGAGCTCGGCGGCGCCCCGCATCACGCGAATGGCGATCTCGGATCGGTTGGCGACCAGCAGGGAATGGATACGACGCATCGGGGAACTCGCCGGGTGGAATGCTGCAGCGCAGCGTAGCCGAAGGTCCCAACCGCGGCAAACCTGCCGCGCGCGCCACCGGACCGCACAGCCCTAGCGCGGGCTTTCGAAGAACAGGTAATTGGTCGCGAAGTCGCTGATCTCGAAATACACGCGCTTTTCGCCGGCATCGACCACGCCATTGAGATTCTCGTCGAGCACGCCATAGCCGTAGCGATAGGGCCGAGGCTGCCCATCCTGCGTGCCCAGCGCGGTCGACATCTTGTCGATGGCGAGAAAACGGCGCATCACCTTGTCGCCGGCGTAGACCTCGAGCACGCCATTGGTGCCGGTCCAGTTCTGGATGCTTCGCTGGATCCGGTTCTGGGTTTCCTGCGTGCAGGCGGCGGCCATCGCCGCGGTCAGCAGGGCGCCCATCAGCGCCGCGCGACGCCGGCGCGCGCTCGAACCGATAGAATACGGATTACTCATAGGCAATATCCATGAACGGATCCTCGCCCGTCGTCATCAGGCGGCAGGACTATACCCCGCCCGCGCATCGCATCACCTCGGTCGATCTCACCTTCGAGCTCGATCCGTCGGCCACGGTGGTCCGATCGGTCACGCGGGTGAGCCGCGCATCGGCCGCGCCGCTGCACCTGCATGGCGAGGGGCTCGAGCTGCTCGCGGTCGCCATCGACGGCCGCGAGCTTGCCGCCGACGAGATCAGGCTCGACGCGGCCGGCCTCACGCTCGCCCTGCCCGAGCGCGACGAGGTCGAGCTGCGCATCGTCAACCGCATCGATCCGCTCGCCAACACCGCGCTGTCGGGTCTGTACCTGTCCAACGGCAATTTCTACACGCAGTGCGAGGCCGAGGGTTTCCGGCGCATCACCTTCTTTCCCGACCGGCCGGATGTGATGACCCGCTATCGGGTCACGCTGGTGGGTGATCGCGAGCGGCTGCCGGTGCTGCTGTCCAACGGCAATCTCGTCGAGCAGGGCGACTGGCCGCCGGCCGACGATGGCCGGCCGCGGCATTTCGCGCGCTGGGACGACCCTTTCCCCAAGCCGAGCTATCTGTTCGCGGTGGTGGCCGGCCGGCTGGAGGCCGCCGAGCGGCGCCTGCGCACCCGCAGCGGCCGCGAGGTGCTGCTGCAGGTCTGGGTGGAACCCGGCAACCTCGACAAGACCGATCACGCGATGCGCGCGCTCGAGCGCTCGATCCGCTGGGACGAGGAACGCTTCGGTCTCGAGCTCGATCTCGACCGCTTCATGATCGTGGCGGTGGGCGACTTCAACATGGGGGCGATGGAAAACAAGGGCCTGAACATCTTCAACACGAAGTACGTGTTCGCCCAGCCGCGCATCGCCACCGATGCCGATTTCGCCGCGGTCGAGGCGGTGGTCGGCCACGAGTATTTCCACAACTGGACCGGCAACCGCGTGACCTGCCGAGACTGGTTCCAGCTCACGCTCAAGGAAGGCCTCACGGTCTTTCGTGATCAGGAATTCTCGGCCGACATGCTGGCCGCCGAAGCCGGCTCGCCGCAGGCCGCCGCCAGCGCGCGCGCGGTCAAGCGCATCGAGGATGTGCGCAGCCTGCGTTCGGCGCAGTTCCCGGAAGACGCCGGCCCGATGGCCCACCCGATCCGTCCCGACGCCTACCAGGAGATCAACAACTTCTACACGATGACGGTCTACGAGAAGGGGGCCGAGGTCGTGCGGATGCTGCAGACCCTGGTCGGGCGCGAAGGCTTCCGGCGCGGCATGGATCTCTACTTCGAGCGTCATGATGGTCAGGCCGTGACCTGCGACGACTTCGTCGCCGCAATCGCCGATGCCAATGGCCGCGACTTCGCTCAGTTCGGCCGCTGGTACGCCCAGAAGGGCACACCGCGGCTCGCGATCGCCGGCAGTCACGACCCCGGCAGCGCCACCTGGCGACTGACGGTCACGCAGCGCCTGCCCGATGACGGTCCGGCGCTGCACCTGCCGCTGGCGATCGCGCTGCTCGACCGCGCGGGCGGCGAGATGCCGCTGCGCCTGGCCGGCGAAGCCCCCGAGGCGGCCGCCGGTACCCGGGTGCTCGAAATCACCGCGGCGACGCAGCAGTTCGTCTTCACCGGCATCGAGCAGGCGCCGGTACCCTCGCTGCTGCGCGACTTCAGCGCGCCGGTGATCGTCGAATACCCCTATGCCGACCAGGAACTCGCCTTCCTCGCCGCGCACGACACCGACCCCTTCAACCGCTGGGAGGCGGCGCAGCATCTGGCGCTCGCCACGCTGATCGGGTCGCTCGAACATGGCCGCGGTGCCACCGCAACCATGATCGGCGCCTGGGGCCGTGCGCTTCGCGACGAGAGCCTCGACCCCGCCTTCCGTGAGCTGCTGCTCACGCTGCCGGGCGAAGGTGTGGTCGCCGAGCAGCTCACCGTGGTGGACCCGACGGCGCTGCGGGCAGCGCGGGTCGCCATCGCGCGCGCACTCGGTGGCGAACTCGCGCCCGACTGGATCGCCACCTGGGAGCGCCTCGCCCCCACCAGCGCATGGTCGCCCGACCCGGCGCAGGCCGGGCGCCGCGCGCTTCGCAATCTCGCGCTCTGGTTCTGGGCAGTCAGCGGCGACCCGCAGGCCGGCGAGGCGGCCGATCGTCAGTTCCGCAATGCCGACAACATGACCGCGCGGCAGGGTGCGCTCGCCGCGCTGCTCGCAGCGCAGGCACCGCAGACCGAGGCGGCACTCGCACGCTTCGCCGACGAGCTCGGCGACGAACCCCTCGCGATGGACAAGTGGTTCGCGATGCAGGCCGCGATGCACCGCGGCACCGATGGCCGACCGGTGCTCGAGCGGGTTCGGCAACTGATGTCCCACCCGGCCTTCTCGCTGCGCAACCCCAACAAGGTGCGTGCCCTGGTCGGTGGTTTCTGCGCTGGCAATCTCGCCGAATTCCACCATGCGGACGGCTCGGGCTACCGCTTCTGGGCGCAGCTCATCGGCGAACTCGACCCGCTCAATCCGCAGGTGGCGGCGCGCCTGGCCCGGACCATGGACCGCTGGCGGCGCTATACCCCCGATCGCCAGGCGCACGCCCGCGACGCGCTCGAGCAGGTGCTGGCACGACCCGGCCTCTCGCGCGATGTCGCCGAAATCGTCGGCAAGGCGCTTGCCGGCGCCTGAACGCCGCCGCGTACCCCCTGGAGACCGTCTGTCGATGAACCGCATCAGCCTCACCCAGTATCTTGTCGAGAAGCAGCGCGAGAAGGGCCTCATCCCCGGCGAGCTGCGCCTGCTGCTCGAGGTGGTGGCACGCGCCTGCAAGCGGATCAGTTATGCGGTCGGCAAGGGCGCGCTGGCCGGGGTGCTCGGCGAAGCCGGCTCCGACAACGTCCAGGGCGAATCGCAGAAGAAGCTCGATGTGATCGCCAACGAAGTGCTGCTCGAGGCCAATCTCTGGGGCGGCCATCTCGCGGCGATGGCCTCCGAGGAGATGGACCATCCGCACGCGATCCCCAATCGCTACCCGATGGGCGAGTTTCTGCTGCTGTTCGATCCGCTCGACGGTTCCTCGAACATCGACGTCAACGTCTCGATCGGCACGATCTTCTCGGTGCTCCGGCTGCCCGAGGGCGTGAGCGATCCGCTCGAGGAGCACTTCCTGCAGGCGGGCGAGCGCCAGATCGCCGCCGGCTATGCGGTCTACGGCCCGTCCACGCTGCTGGTGCTGACGGTGGGCGATGGCGTGGCCTGCTTCACGCTGGAGCGCGAAACCGGCAGCTGGTGGCTCACGGCCGATCACATCCGCATCCCCGAGCGCACGAAGGAATTCGCGATCAACGCCTCCAACGCGCGCCACTGGGAGCCGCCGGTGCGCCGCTACATCGACGAACTGCTTGCGGGCGCAACCGGTCCGCGCGGGCGCGACTTCAACATGCGCTGGGTGGCCTCGATGGTGGCCGACGTGCACCGCATCATGTCGCGCGGGGGCATCTTCATGTACCCGCGCGACGCCCGTGAACCCGACAAGCCCGGCAAGCTGCGCCTGCTCTACGAAGCCAATCCGATGAGCTTTCTGGTCGAGCAGGCGGGTGGCGCCGCCACGAATGGCCGGCAGCGCCTGCTGACCGTGCAGCCCACGAAACTGCATGAACGGGTCGCGGTCTTCCTGGGCTCGCGCGAGGAGGTCGAGCGGGTCACCGGCTATCACCAGGCCCCGGAGAACTGAGCGCCGGCACGCCGGCCGCGTCATCGCCCACGCTGACCGGCAGATCCAGCCAGACGCGCCTCATCGTGGGATCGTCGCGGTCGGTCTTCACCTGAAAACCCATGCGCCGCAGCAACGCGAGCATCCGCGTGTTGGTCGCCAGCACGTGGCCGTCGATGCGCCGCAGCCGCCGTGCGCGCGCCGCCTCGACGATCGCCCGCATCAGGATCAGCCCCAGGCCGCGCCCCTGCCAGGCATCGGCCAGCGTGATCGCGAACTCGCAGTGCTCGCGATCGGCATCGAGCAGGTAGCGCACCACCCCCACGATGCGCCCGCGCGGATCGGCATCGGGTGCGACCGCCACCAGCGCGACCTCCCGGTCGTGGTCGAGCTGCGTGTAGCGGATCAGCAGGCGCCGCGGCAACTCGGCGAGCACCGAGATGAAGCGCAGGTAGCGGCTCTCGGCCGACAGCCCGTGCATGAAGGCCTGCAGCAGATCGGCGTCTTCCGGCTGGATCGGGCGCAGCAGCAGCGGGCTGCCATCGCGCGCATGAATCGTGCGGGCGAGATGACCGGGCCATGGCGCGATCGCCATGTGGCGATGGCGCGGCGGATCGGTGCCGGGGGTCGGGTCGATCACGATCCGGGCGTCGACCGCCACGGCGCCCTCGTCATCGACGATCACCGGGTTGATGTCCATCGCGGCGATCCAGGGCAGCTCGGCCGCGATCTCGCCGACCGCCACCAGCAGCGCCTCGAGCGCCGCGGGATCGACAGCGGGCGCGCCAGGCGAGGCTGCCAGCGTGGCGCCGATACGCGTGCGATCGATCATGCTGCGCGCGAGAAAGCGGTTCAGCGGTGGCAGCTCGAGCGTGAGATCACGCACGCTCTCCACCCGCACGCCACCGGCGCCGAAGACGATCACCGGGCCGAAGACCGCATCGCGCAGCAGGCCGACATAGAGTTCGCGCCCGTGGCGGCCCATGCGCATCGGCTGCACCGTCACACCCGCCGGGTGCAGGCCGGGGTGCGCACCAGCCACCGCATCGAGAATCTCGTGGTAGCGCGCGCGAACCTCGGCGGGACCGCGAACATCGAGCGCGACCCCGCCGGCGTCGCTCTTGTGCTCGAGCGCCGGCGCGGCGATCTTCAGCACCACCGGAAAGCCGGCCGCGATGGCGAGCCGTACCGCATCGTCGGCGGTCCGCGCGAGCCGGGTGGGCGAGACCGGAATCCGGAAGGCCTCGAGCAGCGCCGCCGCCTCGGCGTCGACCAGCACCCGCCGGTCGGCGGCGAGCGCGGCTGCGATCAGCGAACGGGCGCAATCGACATCCGGCGCCTCGTGACCCGGCAAGGGCCGCGGCACCTGCTGCAGCAGCCGCTGATTGTCGTGGAAGGCCGAGACGGTTGCGTACGCATCGATCGCCGCCTCGGGCACCGGATAGGTGGGAATGCCCGCCGCCTCGAGCATGCGCGTGGCCTCGCGCAGCCGACGATCGCCGAGCCAGCAGGCGAACAGCGGCTTGCGGAGCCGCTGCCGCGCCTCGATCACGGCGCGGGTGATGCCGTCGATATCGACCCCCAGATGGGGCGCAAGCGCCACGACCAGCCCGTCGATGTCGGGATTCCCGGCAAGCGCCGCGAGCGCACGCGCATAGTCCGCAGGCCCGGCATCGATGCCGAGGTTGCGCGCGGCGTCGACCGGGTACGGCTGCAGGCCGGCGAACAGCGCCTGATCGGCAAGCAGCACCGCCGGGCCTTGACCGTTGGCGATCAGGCCGACACGACGCCCGAGCGGGCCGGGGTGGGCGGTGAGCACCCGCGCCGAGGTGAACATCTGCTGGAAGAAGCGGATCTGGATCGCACCGGCACGCCGCAGCGCGGCCGCGTGGATCGCATCGGTGCCGCACAGCACCGCGCTGTGCGTGCGCATCGCCGGTGTCGGCTGATCATGGCGATGGCCCTTGAGGACGATCACCGGCTTGAGCAGCGAAAGCGCGCGCAGCGCGCTCATGAACGGACGCGCCTCGCGAACCGCCTCGAGATACACCACCACCGCCTGCGTCTGCGCATCGACGCTGAGGAAGTCGAGCACCTGCGCGAGATCGGCATCGCTTTCCGCGCCGAGGGAGGCGACCAGGGAAAAGCCCACGGCATGATCGGCAACCCAGTCGAGCAGCGCGGCATTGAGCGTGCCCGACTGCGAGACCAGCGCCACCGAACCCGCATCCGGCAGCGCGCCGGTGCGCGCGGCATTGAGCCGAAGCGACGGCCGCACGAAGCCGAGCGAGCCGGGCCCGACCAGGCGCAGACCGAGCGAGCGCGCCCGCCCACGCCAGTGCGCGGCCTCATCGGCATCGGTGGCTGCCGGCAGCACGACCGCCCATGCCGCGCCCTGAGCGGCTGCCAGCCTCAGCGCCGCCGGCACCTCCGCCGCCGCCACCGCGAGCAGCGCCAGACCACCGCGTGGCAGCGCGCCGTCGCGCACCGCCTGCCGGCTGTGGCGACCCACCGGCTGCCCCGCGGCATCGACCACCCGAACCGGCACGCGTGCGCTCTCGAGCCCCTCGCCCAGCGGCCGCAGCCAGGGCGGGCGGCTGGCGCCGACCACCATCAGCACCGAGACCGGTTCGAACAGTGCGTGCAGCGGGTGGCGCGATTCCATCGAAGTTGGCGCGGAAGCCTGCGCCCGCGCCTGCGCGCTAGTCGATGCCGAGCAGCGCCCGGACGTGCAGGTCGACGCAGCGGGCGAGCGAGGGCAGATCGTAGCCGCCCTCGAGGATCGACACCATGCGGCCCTGAGCACACGCCTCGGCGAGGTCGACCAGTCGCCGGCTGAGCCACGCGTAGTCGGCATCGGTCCAGCCGAGCTGGCTGATGTCGTCATCACGGTGGGCATCGAAACCCGCCGACACGAACAGCATCTGCGGCGCGAAGGCCTGCAGCGCCGGCAGCCAGTGCTCGTCGACCGCACGGCGCAAGGCCTCGCCGCCCGAGTAAGGCACCAGTCCGATGTTGCGCATGTTGGCCGCGCGCGGGATATCGCCGTTGAAGGGATAGAGGCGACGCTGGAAGGTGGACACCATCAGCACGCGCTCGTCGTCGGCAAGGATGTCCTCGCTGCCGTTACCGTGATGGACGTCGAAGTCGACGAGCGCCACGCGCGTGAGCCCGAGTTCATCGAGCGCGTGCCGGATGCCCACCGCCACGTTGTTGAAGAAGCAAAAGCCCATCGCCTGCGCCTGCGTGGCGTGATGGCCGGGCGGGCGCACCGCGCAGAAGGCTCGGCGATGGCTGCCAGAGACCACGAGCTCGGTGGCTCGCACCGCGGCACCCGCGGCATGCAGCGCTGCCGTGAAGGTATGCGGATTCATCGCGGTATCGGGATCGACCGCGACCAGGCCTTGCGTGGGCGCCATCGCCTGCAGCTCGGCATAGTGACGCGCCGCGTGGGCCCGCAGGATCTGCGTGGGCGTGGCGGCTGGCGCCTCGACGGACTCCATGAGGTCGAGCAGACCGGTGGCGAGAAGGCGATCGCCGACCGCGGCCAGGCGCCGGGCGCACTCCGGATGGCCCTCGCCCATGTCATGGCGCAGGAAACTGGGGTGCGTGAGGTAGGCGACCTTCATCGGGACCTCGGGGCACGCGACGGCCCGTGATGCATGAGGGGAGAAGGAGCGGGAATCATGGAGCGGGTGAAGGGAATCGAACCCTCGTATGCAGCTTGGGAAGCTGCCGTTCTGCCATTGAACTACACCCGCGCTGTCGACATTCTAAGCGAACTCGCCGGATGCGCGCCCCCGGCCCGGGGTGGTTCGACGGGCGCTCGCCCGCGCACGGCGGTATGATCCGCGCCGCTCACCGCGGGCAGCCCGCCCGCCGGCGCACCGCCCATGACCGCTGGCCCGCCGCGATGACCCCTCCTGCCGCGATGAACGCCTCCCCCCGCCCCGACCACATCCGCAGCTTCGTCAACCGGCGCGTGCACTTCACGCCCGGGCAACGCGCCGCGCGCGAGCGGCTGCTGCCGCGCTTTGGCCTGCGCTACGCGCCCTCCCTGCTCGATGCGCCGGCCTGTTTCGGACGTCAGGCACCCCTGGTGCTGGAGATCGGCTTCGGCATGGGCGAAACCACGGCCGCGATCGCCCTGGCCCGGCCCGAGACCGATTTCCTGGGCGTGGAGGTGTACCCGGCGGGCGTGGGCGCGCTGCTGCGCCGGCTCGACGAGCAGGCCATCGGCAACGTGCGCGTGATCCAGCATGACGCCGTCGAGGTGCTGCGCGACATGATCGCGCCCGACAGCCTGGCCGGCGTGCATGTGTACTTCCCGGATCCGTGGCCCAAGGCGCGCCATCACAAGCGCCGGCTCATCCAGCCTGCGCTGGTGGCGCTGGTGGCCAGCCGCCTGAAGCCCGGCGGCTACCTGCACTGCGCCACCGACTGGGCGCACTACGCCGCCCAGATGCTGGAGGTGCTGTCGGCCGAAGCGGCGCTTCGCAACAGTGCGCCGGGCTTCGCGCCGCGGCCGCCCTGGCGGCCGTTGACCAAGTTCGAGCAGCGGGGGCTCAGGCTCGGGCACACGGTGCACGATCTGGTGTTCATGCGACGGGAGACGGAACCCCCGGCCTAAGCCCCCCAGTCGACCCACCCGGCCTGGGCGCTGATCAGGACCAGCGCGCCGAACACGATCCGGTACCAGGCGAAGGGCACGAAGTCATGGGTCGCCACGAAGCGGATCAGCCAGCGCACGCAGACCAGCGCCGCCACGAAGGACACCACCAGCCCGGTGCCGAAGAGCGGCAGGTCGGCCGCGCCGAGCAGCCCGCGGTACTTGAGCAGATCCCAGGCGCCGGCGCCCATCAGCGTGGGGACCGCCAGGAAGAAGGAAAACTCGGTGGCGGTGCGGCGCGACAGCCCGAAGAGCATGCCGCCGATGATCGTCGCCCCGGAGCGGCTGGTACCGGGGATCAGCGCGAAAGCCTGGGCCAGGCCGAGCTTGAGCGCATCGCTGGCACGCAGATCGTCGACCGAGTCGATGCGCGGCGGCCGCGGCGACCGGCCGCGCTCGACCCACAGGATGATCAGGCCACCGACCACGAAGGCGATCGCCACCGGCACGGGGTGAAAGAGATGCGCCTTGATCGCCGAGCCGAAGAGCACGCCCAGCACCGCCGCCGGCACGAAGGCGATCAGGATGTTGAGCGCGAAGCGGCGCGCGCGCGGCTCGCCGCGCAGGCCCGCGAGTGTGGTGGTGAGACGGTCGCGGTAGTGCCAGAGCACGGCGAGCATCGCGCCTGACTGGATCGCGACGTCGAAGAGCTTGGCCTTGTCGTCGTGAAAACCGAGGAGGCTGCCCACGAGGATCAGGTGGCCGGTGCTGGAGATCGGCAGAAACTCGGTCAGCCCCTCCACCACGCCGAGCAGCGCGGCCTTGGCGAGCAGGGGCAGCGTGTGCAGGAACTCGATCATGCGCCCAGGCCCCGCGGCATGCCCGCGCCAACGCCAGGCCGGGGCGCGGGCGGCCGCGTGGCCTCTTCCAGGGCCTCGAGCCACGCGATCGCGGCATGCGGCGAATCGCCGCACATCGCAGCCGAGGGCGCCAGGCCCGCGCAGCAGGCCGGACGCTCCGGACGCCCGAAGATCGCGCAGCGTCGATCGTCGGTGAGCTGCACGCAGCGCACCCCCGCCGGCTTGCCCTGCGGCATCCCGGGAATGGCTGAGGAGATGGACGGCGCGATGCAGCAGGCACCGCAGCCCGGGCGGCAGTTCATGGTGCGGAGGTGACAGTCGGTGGCACGGGCAGGCGGCTGCGCCGACGAGGCGAATCCGCGCGAAGGCGGATCTTGCCACGCCGGCGCAGCCGGGGCCTCAGGTGGCCTGCACGCAGGGCCGCGGGCAGCCTTGTCCACCCCGAAAAGCCCTGCGGTCGCCGTGTAGAATGCGCCCTCTGCCGCCGGCCCTCCGGGTTCTCGACCCATGAAGACCCGACACCTGATTCTCGTGCTTGCCGCACTGCTCGTGGCGGCCGTCGCCGGCTGGTTCGCAGGCCGAGCGCAGCGCCCGGGCATCGCCCCGTCGTCGGCATCCTCCCCGGCGGCTTCATCGCCCGCCGCCACCGGCTCACCCTCCACCGTCCCCGCGGCAGCTACCGTCCCTGATGCCCCCCTGGAATTCGCCGAGAGCGACCTGCTGGTGCTCGCCCCGGTGCGTCTCATCCGCGGCATTCCGGTCACCGGCACACTCAGGGCCACCGAGCAGGCGATGGTGCGGGCCAAGGTTGCCGGCGAGGTGCGCGAGCTGCGCGTGCGCGAAGGTCAGACGGTCAGCGCCGGCCAGCTGCTCGCCAGGATCGACCCCGCGGACTTCGAGCTGCGCGTAAGCGAGCGCGAGGCCCAGCTGCGCAGCGCCACGGCGCAGCTCGAGCAGGCGCAGCGCACCCTCGCCCAGAACACGCAGCTCGTCGAGCGCGGTTTCATCGCCCGCAGCGCGCTCGACAACGCCGCCTCGGCGCTCGAGTCGGCCACCGGCGCGCGCGACGCCGCGCGGGCGCAGCTCGCCAGTGCCCGCAAGGCGCTCGCCGACACCGCCGTGATCGCGCCGATCGCCGGTGTGGTCGCCGAGCGCTTCGTGCAGCCCGGCGAGAAGGTCTCGCCCGACGCACGCCTGCTGTCCATCGTCGACCTGTCGCGCATCGAGATCGAGGCGCCGGTGCCGGCCGCCGAGATCGGCGCGGTCCGCCCGGGCCAGTCGGTGAGCCTGCGCATCGAGGGCGAGACCGAGCCGCGCGAGGGTCGGATCCTGCGCCTGGGCCCGAGCACCGCCGCCGGCACCCGCTCGATCCCGGTCTACATCGGCATCGACAACCCCGGGGCTGCGCTGCGCGCCGGCCTCTTCGCCCAGGGTCAGCTCGCGGTCGAGCGCCGCGACGGCGTGATCGCCGTGCCCGAAAGCGCGCTGCGCGAGCGCGCCGGCCGCAGCTTCGTCTACGCGATCGTCGACGGCCGCGTGCTCGAGAAGGATGTGGTCACCGGTCTGCGCGATGCCGGCGCGATCGCACCCGGCGGGGGCGCGGGTCTGGTCGAGGTTGTCCGCGGGCTCACGGCCGGCGAGCGCATCGTCGTGCCCAACCTCGGCAGCCTGCGTGCCGGTGCCGCTGCCGTCGTGCGGCCGGCCCGCTGATCCCGGCGCCTCGCGAGCTCACCGGGCGGTCGCATGTGGTTCACCCGCGTCTCCATCAACCATCCGGTCTTCGCGACCATGATGATGGTGGCCTTCGTGGTGCTCGGGCTCTTCTCGTACAAGCGCCTGCCGGTCGAGCAGTTCCCCGATGTCGCCTTCCCGGTGGTGGTCGTGCAGACCGAATACCCGGGCGCCTCGCCCGAGGTGGTCGAGTCCGACGTCACCCGCCGGCTCGAGGAACAGGTCAACACGATCAGCGGGGTCTACGAGCTCTCCTCGCGCTCCTACGAGGGCGTGTCGCTGGTGATCGTGCGCTTCGACCTCTCGGTCGACCCGGTGATCGCCGCCCAGGACGTGCGCGAGAAGATCGCGCTGGTGCGCCCGGCACTCAAGAAGGAAGTCAAGGAGTCGCTGGTCACGCGGGTGAACCCCGACGACGACCCGGTGGTGTCGATCGCGATCCGCTCGCCGCAGCGCAGCGCCCGCGAACTCACCACACTCACCGAGCAGGTGATCAAGCGGCGCCTGGAGAACGTGCGCGGCGTGGGCCGGGTGACGGTGGTGGGCGGGGTGCGCCGCGAGGTGCGGATCGCGCTGCGGCCGGCCGCCATGGAATCGCTGCGGGTGGGCGTCGATCAGGTGATCGCGGCGTTGCGCGCCGACAACCAGGAGCTGCCCGCGGGCACCCTCACCCGCGGTGACCGTGACCAGGTCGTGCAGATCCGCGCGCGGCTGCGCGCGGCGGCCGACTTCGAGCGCATCGTCGTGGCCCGGCGCGGCGGCCAGCCGGTGTACCTCGCGCAGGTCGCGCAGGTCATCGACGACGAGGAGGAAGCCGAGAACGCCGCCTTCGTCGATGGCGAGCGCGCGATCGCGATCGACGTGGTCAAGGCCACCAACGAGAACACCATCGCGGTGGTCGACGGCGTGCGCCGCACGCTCGCCGAGCTCGCCGGCCAGCTGCCGCCCGACGTCACCACGACCGTCGTGCGCGACGCCTCCACCCCGATCCGCAACTCGGTGGCCGGCGTGCAGCGCAACATCGTCGAGGGCGCGGTACTCACCGTGGTCATCGTGTTCCTGTTCCTGTCGTCATGGCGCTCCACCGTCATCACCGGGCTGACGCTGCCGATCTCGATGATCGGCACCTTCCTCGTGATGTTCGCGATGGGCTTCTCGATCAACATGGTCACGCTGCTCGCGCTCTCCATCTGCGTGGGCCTGCTGATCGACGACGCGATCGTGGTGCGCGAGAACATCGTGCGCCACCAGGCGATGGGCAAGGACCACCGGCGGGCCGCCTTCGAGGGCACCCAGGAGATCGGCCTGGCGGTGGCGGCCACCACCTTCACGATCGTCGCGGTGTTCCTGCCGATCGGCTTCATGGGCGGCATCATCGGCCGCTTCTTCAAGCAGTTCGGCGTGACGGTGGCCTTCGCGGTGCTGCTGTCGATGCTGGTGGCCTTCACCCTCGACCCGATGCTGTCGTCGGTCTGGAAGGATCCCGACGCCCAGGGAGCGCGCGGCCGCGGCCCGATAGCGTGGGTGCTGCGCCGCTTCCAGGCGTTGATGGGCTGGCTGGAAGCCGGCTACGTGGGGCTGCTGCGCTGGGGCCTGCGCCGACGCTGGCTCGCCAGCCTGCTCGCGCTGCTCACCTTCGCGGGCGCCTTTCCGCTGATGGGTGCGATCGGGCGCGAGTTCGTGCCGCAGGCCGACAACAACGAGATCTACATCCGCTTCTACACGCCGGTGGGTTCCTCGCTCGAGCTCACCCGCGAGAAGGTGCGACAGGCCGAGGCGGCGCTGCGCGAATTCGAGGGCGTGCGCTTCACCTACGCCACCATCAACACCGGCGCGATCCAGGGCCGCAACTACGCCACGCTGTTCGGCAAGCTCTCGCCGCGCGCCGAGCGGCCGATGTCGGTGCAGCAGATGCGCCAGCCGGTGCGCGAGCGGCTGCTGCGCATCCCGGGCCTCACGATCACCGATGTGGGTACGCTGTCCACGGTGGGCTCGGGCAAGCCGGTGCAGGTCAGCGTGCAGGGTCCCGACATGGCAGAACTGGAGCGGCTGGCGGCGCAGGTGCAGGCCGCGATGCTGGGCGTGCCCGGGATCGTCGATCTCGAGTCCTCGTCCAAGCCGAGCAAGCCCACGGTATCGGTCGAGATCGACCGGGCACTCGCCTCCGACCTCGGCGTGAACGTCGCGCAGGTGAGCGCTGCGCTGCGCCCCCTGGTGGCGGGCGAAGCCGCCACCACCTGGCGGGCGCCCGACGACGAGAACTACGAGGTGCGGGTGCGGCTGCCGCGCGAGGCTCGGGGCTCGATCACCGACCTCGAAAGGCTCACCATCGCCTCGACCCAGTCCGAGGCCGATGGCAGCCCGAAGATGGTGGCCTTGCGTCAGATCGCGCGCTTCGAACCGGGTGTCGGGCCCACGCAGATCAACCGCAAGGACCTCACCCGCGAGATCCTGCTCAGCGCCAACGTGCAGGGCGCGGCCGCGGGCACGGTCGGCCAGCAGGTGGGCGCCGAACTCGCCCGCATCGCGCTGCCGCCGGGCTATCGTTTCGTGACCGGCGGCGCCACCCGCGACATGACCGAGAGCTTCGGTTTCGCGGTGCAGGCGCTGCTGCTCGCGGTGATCTTCATCTACATGATCCTTGCCTCGCAGTTCGGCAGTTTCCTGCAACCGCTGGCCATCATGGCCTCGCTGCCGCTCGCGCTGATCGGGGTGGTGGCCGCCCTGCTCGCCTGGCGCAGCACGCTGAACATCTTCTCGATGATCGGCTTCATCATGCTGATGGGTCTGGTCACCAAGAACGCGATCCTGCTGGTCGACTTCGCCAATCAGGCGCGCGCCCGCGGCGTCGAGCGGGCGCAGGCCCTGCTGCAGGCCGCCGAAATCCGGCTGCGCCCCATCCTGATGACCACGCTCGCGATGGTCTTCGGCATGCTGCCGCTGGCCCTGGGCACCGGCGAAGGCTCCGAGCAGCGCGCCCCGATGGGTCATGCCGTGATTGGTGGCGTGATCGCCTCCACCCTGCTCACGCTGCTGGTGGTGCCGGTGCTCTACACCCTGCTCGACGACCTCGCGGCGCGGCTGCGCCGCCGCGCCTGAACACCGGCCTGCGCACGCTCACGATCCGGCCGCGGCACCGCGCGGCCGATCGCGCCGCCGGCACCGTGCGTTGGTATCATTTCAGGTTGGTCGACCGGCTGGATTGCCCCATGGACTTCGAACGCGCCCGCTTCAACATGATCGAGCAGCAGATCCGCCCCTGGGATGTGCTCGACCAGGACGTGCTCAACCTCTTCAGCGTGCTTCATCGCGAAGACTTCGTGCCGCCCGCCTGGCGCGCCATGGCCTTCACCGACATGGAAGTGCCGCTGGTGCTCGACGGCACCCCCACCGGCGAATGCATGTTCCCGCCGCGCCTCGAGGCCCGGCTGCTGCAGAGCCTCGCGCCCCGCCGCCACGAGCATGTGCTCGAGGTGGGTACCGGCTCCGGCTTCATGGCGGCGCTCCTCGCCCAGCGGGCCCGGCGCGTGCTGAGCCTCGAGATCCACGAGGGGCTGGCCGCCTTCGGCCGCGAGAACCTGCGCCGCGCCGGGGTGCGCAACGTGGCGGTCGAGGTGGGCAACGGTGTGCGGCCCCCGGGCACCGAGCGCTTCGACGCGATCGTGCTGTCCGGCTCGGTACCCTTCGTGCCCGACGAGCTGCTGCAGCGGCTCAACCCCGGTGGCCGTCTGATCGCGATCGTGGGCGAGGAGCCCGCGATGACCGCGCGCCTGATCACGCGCACCGGCGAGACCGCCTTCGCCGACGAAGGCCTGTTCGAGACGGTCGCACGGCCCCTGAAGGGCTTCCCCCAGAAAGCGCGCTTCGTCTTCTGATGCGCACCATCACACCCCGCGAACTCGCGGCCTGGCTCGGCCAGGCCGATGCCCCGGTGGTCCTCGACGTGCGCGAACCCTGGGAGGTGGCCACCGCCAGCCTGCCCGGCAGCCTGCCGATCCCGATGCGCGAGATTCCGGGGCGCCTGGCCGAACTCCCGGCGCAGCGCCCGATCGTGTGCCTGTGTCACCACGGGATGCGCAGCGCGCAGGTCGGCATGTTCCTCGAGCGGCAGGGCTTCGACGGCGTCATCAATCTCACCGGGGGCATCGATGCATGGTCGCGCGATGTCGATCCCTCGGTACCCACCTACTGATCGAGGCGCCATGACGTCGCTGCCGCACCGCCTGCCGGGTCGTCCCGCACCCGATCCCGCCTGCGGGTCTCGGGCTTCGGCGCCTCGGGGTCTAGCACTCGCCCGAGCGATCGCAACCGCACTCGCCTTCGCCAGCGCAGGCGTCGGCGCGCAGGTGATCGATCTCGCGCAGGCCTGGCGTGATGCGCTCGCCAACGACGCCCCGGTGGCCAGCGCCCGCGCGCAGCTGGCGGCCACCCGCGAGAAGATTCCGCAGGCGCAGGCCGCGCTCGGGCCCACGGTCACCGGTACCGGCGCGTTCAGCCGGCAGATGGTCGACACCAACCTCGCCCCGCGCCGCGACTTCACCACGCAGAACTACAGCATCGCGCTGAACTATCCGCTGTACCGCCTGCCCAACGTCGAGGCGCTCGAGCAGAGCCGGCTGCAGGTGGCGATCGCCGAGGCCCAGCTCGCGCAGGCCCGCCAGGATCTCGCGGTGCGGGTGAGCCAGGCCTACTTCGACGTGCTCGCCGCGCAGGACAGCGTATCCACCATCCGCGCCCAGAAACGGGCCATCACCGAGCAGCTCGCCTCCGCGAAGCGCAATTTCGAGGTCGGCACCGCCACCATCACCGACCAGCAGGAGGCGCAGTCACGCTTCGACCTCGCGGTCGCGCAGGAGGTGGTCGCGCTCAACGATCTCGCGGTGCGCCGCGCCGCGCTCGCACAGCTCACCGGGAAGCCCTTCAGCGGCCTGAAGGTGCTGCGTCGCGATGTCACGCTGGCCCCCCCGCAGCCTGCCATCGAGTCCCAGTGGACCGACAACGCGCGCCAGAGCAATCTGCTGGTCCAGCAGGCTCGCATCGCGGTCGAGGTGGCACGGCGCGAGATCGACCGGCAGCGTTTCGCCTCGCGGCCCACGCTCGATGCCGTGTCATCGGTCGGCTACGCCAGCAACGCCACCGCGGCACTGGTGGGCATCAAGAGCCAGTCGGCGGCGCTCGGCCTGCAGCTGTCGATCCCGCTCTACACCGGCGGCGGCATCGACGCCCGGGTGCGCGAGGCGGCAGTGCTGCGCGACAAGGCCGAAAGCGACCTCGAGAACGTGCGCCGGCAGGTCGAGCAGGGCGCGCGGCAGGCCTTCCTGGGCGTGCGCAGCGGTCTTGCGCAGGTGAGCGCGCTGCAGGCCGCCGAAAAATCCAGCCAGCTCGCCCTCGAGAGCAACCTGCTCGGCTACCAGGTGGGCGTGCGCATCAACATCGACGTCCTCAACGCGCAGCAGCAGGTCTTCAACACCCAGCGCGACCTCGCCCGCGCACGCTACGACGTCCTGCTCAACGGCCTGCGTCTGAAATTCAGCAACGCGGCGCTCGGCGAGCAGGATCTCGACGCCCTGACCGCACTCACCGTAGTCCCCGAGACCGACCCCACCGAAGCCCCGCCCGAGCCGCCGCGCCGTGCGCCCGATGCGCCGGGCGGCACGCAGGTGCAGCCGGTGCCGAATCGCCCCGCGCGCAACTGAACCGCCGCACCGGGGAGTGCCCCGAGCAGTCTCCTAGGACCGTTGCGCGCGCAACCACGGCCCGAGCGCCGTGACCGTGCGCTGCGTGGCGCCGCGGTGCGCCTGGGCGAAGGCCGTGCCGGCAGCGCCCATCGTGGCGCGCGCGGCGGGGTCGGCCAGCAAGGCAAGCGCGGCATCGATCGCGGCCGCGGCGTCGGCGACCCGCCGGGCTGCGCCGGCGGCGATCGCCTCGTCGGCAGCCTGCGCGAAATTCTCGGTATGCGGGCCCACCACCACCGGCACGCCAAGCGCGCAGGGCTCGATCAGGTTCTGACCGCCGAAAGGCAGCAGCGAGCCGCCGATGATCGCGGCATCGGCCATCGCGACGTAGGCGGCCATCTCGCCCATCGAATCGCCGAGCAGCACGTCGGCCTGCGCGGCCGACTGCGGCCAGCCCGGCTGGCTGCGGCGTACCGCCACGAGCCCCTGTGCGGCGACTTCTCCGGCCACGGCATCGAAACGCTGCGGATGGCGGGGCACGATCAGCAGGCGCGGACGCGGTGCGGATGCAGCGCCCATCGCAGCCGCCCATGCGCGCAGCAGCAAGGCCTCCTCGCCGTCACGCGTGCTCGCGCACAGCAGCACCGGCCGGCCATCGCGCGCCGCGCCACCTGCGTCGAGCAGGGCTCGCCAGCCGCGCCCGAGCGCCACCGTGTCGGCCGAGGGCACGATGTCGAACTTCAGGTTGCCAAGCACCGCGACATCGTCGCGCCCCATCCGGCGCAGGCGCTGCGCGTCGGCCGGGGTCTGCGCGAGCACCGCCTGCAGGCCGGCGAGTGCCGGCACCGTGAGCGCACGCCAGCGCAGGCCGCGCGCAAGCGATCGCTCGGACAGCCGCGCGTTGGCGATCACCACGGGCACGCGATGGCACGCCGCCTGGGCGCAGAGCGAGGGCCACAGCTCGGTTTCCATCAGGATGCCCAGGCACGGCCGCCAGCGCGCGAGAAAGCGCCCTGCCGCCCAGCCGAGGTCGTAGGGCAGGTAGACCTGGTGCACCCGGTCCGGCCAGCGGGTCACGAAAAGTTCGTGGCCGGTGGCACGCCCGGTGGGCGTCATGTGCGTGAGCAGGATGCGCAGCCCCGGGTCGGCGGTGAGCAGCGCCTCGATCAGCGGTTGCGCCGCGCGGGTCTCGCCCACCGACACCGCATGGATCCACAGCGGCCGCGCGCCCGCCCAGCCCGCGGGCGCGGGTGCCCAGCGCAGCGCCCAGCGCTCGGCCCAGTGCACGCGGTAGGCGGGCTGCCGGCGCGCGCGCGCCAGCAGGTAGCCGACGACGAGCGGCGTCGCGAGAAGCCACGCAAGACCGTAGAGCGCGCGCGCGAGCCGCGCGATGAACGGCGAGACCCGTTGGCCGTCGTCGGGCTCGAGCCTAGCCATGCGCGGCCAGCCGCGCGAGCGCGGCGAGCACCTCGTCGGGCTCGGGCCAGTGGCCGTCCTCGCCGAGGGAGACTGCCCGCTCGCTCCAGTACGGCCCGAAACGCCAGGCCGGGGTGGCGGCGAACAACGCCACCGTCGGCACCGACAGGGCGGCCGCGAGATGCGTGAGCCCGGTATCCACGCCGACCACCGCCCGCGCGTGCGCGAGCAGCGCGGCGCATTGCGCGAGCGTGAGCTTCGGAGCGACCACCACCTCGCCCGGACGCATCGTGTCGGCGAGCGCCTGAGCCCGAGTCTCCTCGTCCGGGCTGCCCCAGGGCAGCACCAGCGACAGGCCTCGCTCCACCAGCGAGCGCCCCAGCGCTGTCCAGTGGGCGTCGGGCCACTGCTTGGCAGCACGGGAGGTGGCATGCAGCAGCACCACCCAGGGCGTGATCGGGCAGCCGGGTACCGGACGCTGGGGCGCGCGCAGGCCGAAACGCGGCAGCCCGTGCACCGGGTAGCCGAGTGCCTGCCCGGCGAGCTGGCGCAGCCGCTCGATCGCGTGCAGTTGCAGCGGGACGGCGTAGCGATGCCGGTAGGCGAGCGCCGCGAGCGACTCGCGCACGCTGGCGCGGTCGAAGCCTGCCACCGGGGCACCCGCCATCCGCGCGATCCAGGCGCTCTTGAGGAGGCCCTGCAGGTCGAGCACGAGGTCGTAGCCGCGCTCACGCAGCCGGGCGCGCACCTCGGCCACCTCGACGCGCACCGCGCGCGACAGGGGTGCGCGCCGCCAGCGACGCACCGCCACCGGGATGATCTGGCCCACGCCGGGATGCAGGCGCGGCAGGTCGGCGAAGGCCTCCTCGACCACCCAGTCGACCTCGGTGCCCGGCCGAGCGG
>Ga0315900_10003904_pt1 | contig 21459 bp, 16 predicted proteins | sample LakEriMetagenome_FD_203521 | JGI IMG/M metagenome (GOLD analysis project Ga0315900, IMG submission 203521) | Freshwater fungal communities from buoy surface, Lake Erie, Ohio, United States - Buoy 12 MA114 | ecosystem: Environmental > Aquatic > Freshwater > Lake > Lake biofilm | place: USA: Lake... | reverse complement strand
AGCGACAACGCCTACCGGCGGGTCGACGTCGCCCTCGACTGGTGCGAGGAGGTCGAGCCGGTCGAGGCGGCCATCGTGGCCGCGGCGACCGAATGCCTGCGCACGGCTGGCTATTCGGCGCGCGCGAGCAGCGTCCACATCAACGCCTGGGCGGGCAGCTTCGACAAGGCCCCGATGGCGCTGCGCTGCTTGCGCGAATGCTGGGGAGTCGATGCCGCGCAGGCGCGGGCCGCCTGGCTGTTCGTCGGCGACGCGCCCAATGACGCGTCGATGTTCGAGGCCTTCCCGCTCAGCGTGGGCGTGGCCAACATCGGCCCCGTGCTCGCGCGCCTGCCGGTGCCGCCGGCGTGGATCACCGAGGCCAGCCATGGCGCGGGATTCGAGGAGCTCGCCGAGCGGCTGCTCGCGGCGGCCCCGGGCGCCTGATCGGATCAGCCGCGCAGCGCGCGCGCCATCGTCGCGATCCGGGCACCGTAGCCGCGGGCCGAATCGATGTCGCCCTGCGGCGGACTCTGCTCGGGCGGCACGTTGTCGGCCTGCGCCATCACGCCCAGGAAACCGCCGAGGCGATTGATCGCGAGCGGATCGCCGGGCGTCGCGGCGCCCTGCGTGCCGGTACCCACCCAGATCATGCCGTGCTGCATCGCCAGCGTCGCGAAGTAGCTCAGCGTCGAGAACTTGTCGCCGGACATTCCGAGCGAGCAGGTGAAGCCGCCGGCGATCTTGTCCTTCCAGGCCATCGTGAACCATGCCTTCGCGCTGGCATCGGCAAAAACCTTGAAGGGTGCCGACGGGCCGCCCATGTAGGTGGGGGCTCCGAAGACGATCGCATCGGCGTCGGCGAGCGCCTGCCAGCCGGCCTCGTCGATCGCGGCAACGTCGAGCAGTCGGGCATCGGTGCCCGGCAAGTCGGCGGCGCCGTCGCGCACGGCCTGCGCGATGCGGCGGGTGTGGCCGTAGCCGGAATGGAAGGCGATCAGAACTCGGGTCATCAAGAAGCTCCTGAGGAGAGGGGAAGATCGAAGACCAGCGCCTCGGCGCCGCGTCCCAGCGCGAGGTCGATGCGCGACTCGCCCTCGAGGGCCAGCGCATCGCCGGCGGCGAGCGTGTGGCCGTTGACGCGAAGCTCGCCGCGGGCGAGGTGCACGTAGGCGCGGCGGCCGGGCGCGATCGGCAGCGAGGCGGCCTCGTCGCCGTCAAAGAGGCCCGCGTGCAGCCGTGCGTCCTGGTGGATGCGCAGCGAACCCTCGGCCGCATCGGGCGAGGCCACCAGCGCGAGGCGCCCGCGGCGCGCCGCGACATCGAAGTGCCGCTGCTCGTAGCCGGGTTCGATGCCGCGCTGCGCGGGCTCGATCCAGATCTGCAGAAAGTGCACGCGCGCGCCCGGATCCGCGTTGTACTCCGAATGCACGACGCCGCGACCGGCGCTCATCCGCTGCACGTCGCCCGGCCGGATCACCGACCCGTTGCCCAGGCTGTCGCGATGCGCGAGCGCTCCCTCGAGCACGTAGCTGACGATCTCCATGTCGCGGTGGCCGTGCGGCGCGAAACCGCCGCCGGGCTCGACGCGATCCTCGTTGATCACGCGCAGCGCGCCGAAGCCCATGCGCGCCGGGTCGTGGTAGCCGCCGAAGGAAAAGCTGTGGAAGCTGTCGAGCCAGCCGTGATTCGCGTGGCCGCGCTCGCGGCCGGGTCGGTAGTCGATCATCGGGGTGCCTCCGGGCCCGCGCCGCCGGCGGAGCCGGCACCCGTCGCGGGGCCACGACGCTGCGCAGTCTATCGACCGGCAACGCGGTCGCCGGTGCTAGCATTCGTGCTGATTCTTCAAATTTCCTGAAGATGGCGCTGACGCTCGAATCGCTGGCCGTGCTCGATGCGATCGCCCGGCGCGGCAGCTTCGCCGCGGCGGCCGCCGAGCTCGGCAAGGTGCCCTCGGCGCTGACCTACACGGTGCGCCGCCTCGAGGAGGAGCTCGACGTCCTGGTCTTCGATCGGCGCGGCCGTGGCGCGCGGCTGACCGCCGCCGGCCAGACGCTGCTCGAGCAGGGGCGCGAGCTGCTGCGCGCGGCCGACGATCTCGCCTGTCGGGCGCGCGAGGTCGCGAGCGGCTGGGAGGTGGAGCTGCGGATCGCGATCGATGCGGTCATCGCCTTCGACCAGCTGCGGCCGCTGCTCGCCGACTTCTATCGCCTGGGGGCCCCCACGCGGCTGCGCTTTTCGGCCGAGGTCCTCGACGGCGGCTGGGACGCGCTGCTCGCCGGACGCGCCGACCTGGCGATCGGGCTGGGCACCGACCCGCCGGCGCCTGCTGCCGCGAGCTCCCAGCTCGGCGTGCGCGAGCTCGGCGAGCTGCGCTTCCTGTGGTGCGTGGCGCCAGGGCACCCGCTGGCCAGTGCACCGGAGCCGCTGGAGGCCGAGAGCCTGCTCGCGCACCGCGCGATCGCCCTGGCCGACAGTTCGCGCAACCTGCCGTCGCGCTCGGCAGGCCTGCTGTCGGGGCAGGAAACCCTCACCGTCGCGACCCTCGAACAGAAGATCGCGATGCAGCTCGCCGGGCTTGGCGTCGGCTGGCTGCCCGAACCCTTCGTGCGCGAACACCTGGCCGCCGGGCGGCTGGTGGCCCGCCGCACCACGCGACCCGCTCCGGTCAGCAGCACCCGCTACGCGTGGCGGCGCTCGGCTCGCGGCAAGGCGCTCGCCTGGTGGCTGCAGCGACTCGAGGTGGCACGGGTGCGGGCCCGGCTGCTCGCCGGACCGCCCGGCAGCAGCCCGCGGTCGCGAGCCTCCGGGCGATCATGACGCGATACGACTACGTCGGGCGATTCGCGCCCTCGCCGACCGGCCCGCTGCATGCCGGCTCGCTCGCGACCGCACTTGGCAGCCGGCTCGACGCGCTGGCGCATCGCGGCCGCTGGCTGCTGCGCATCGAGGACCTCGATCCGCCACGCGAGCAGCCTGGTGCCGCGGCGCACATCCTCGATACGCTGCAGGCGCTCGGCTTTCGCAGCGACGGCGAGATCGTCTTCCAGAGCCAGCGCCACACCGGCTACCAGGCGGCCTTCGAGCGACTGCAGCAGGCAGGCCACCTCTACGGCTGCGCCTGCACGCGCCGCGAGATCGCCGACTCGCTGACACGCCGCGGCCTGCCGCGCGAGCGGCACGGCGAGCTGATCTACCCGGGCACCTGCCGCGAGGGGCTGGCTGCGGGTCGGGCGCCCCGCGCCTGGCGCGTGCGGGTCGATCACCGACCGATCGTCTGGCGCGACCGGGGATGTCCCGGTGATCGGGTCGACGACCTCGCCGCGAGCGTTGGCGATTTCGTGCTGCGCCGTGCCGACGGCCTGTGGGCCTACCAGCTGGCCGTGGTGGTCGACGACGCCGCGCAGGGTGTCACCGACGTGGTGCGTGGCGACGACCTGCTGGAGGCGACGCCGCGACAGGTCCATCTGCAGGCGCTGCTCGGCCTGCCGCGGCCACGCTGGCTGCACCTGCCGGTGATCACCGACTCGAAGGGCGAGAAGCTGTCCAAGCAGAACGGGGCGCCGGCGATCGATGCCTCGCGTGGTCTCGTCGTGCTGGAGGCGGCCCTCGTCCACCTCGGCCTGCCACGCACCGGCGCCGCGTCGATCGAGACCTTCTGGGCACGCGCGACCGCCGCCTGGGCGGCCGCGCTGCGTGACTGAAGGATCGACGGCGACGGGCACGGCAGCACCGGGAGCACGCCGCCCGCGGGCGGCGGGCCAGCGGCCCGGCGTTCAGGCCTTCTTGCCGCCGCCGAGCAGCGCCGCCACCGGGCGGCTGGCGCGCCGGCGCGTCGCCTGCGACAGGCCGGAGCCACCGGCGGACTCGGCGGGGGTCCCGGCGGGCACGGAAGCCGGCTCGTAGGGACGAAAGAAGAAGGGGTCGTCGGAGTGGCCCGGCAGGGCCGAGCGCGGACGGGTCGGCGGCCGTGCTTCGCGGCGCGATACCTGCGACGGGTCGTCGGCGGCGCGCGCAGCGCGCGGCGCGCGCTCGTCGCCTGCCTCGCGATCGGTCTCGCCGGGCCGCGGCCTGCGCACCCCGCGCATCTCGAGCGGGGCCCGAAACTCGCGCTGCGGCCGCATGCGGTCGGCCGGCGTGATGTCGGCGCGCGCATTCGCGAGCAGCGCGGCATCGAGCTCGAGCGGCTGCTCCGGCATGTCGCGCTTGATCAGCTTGCGGATCGCGTCGAGGTTGCGCTCGTCGTTGGCGGTCATCAGCGACAGCGCGACACCGCTGGCCCCCGCACGGCCGGTGCGGCCGATGCGGTGCACGTAGTCCTCGGGCGAATGCGGCAGGTCGAAGTTGATGACAGCGGGCAGCTCGGCGATGTCGAGGCCGCGCGCCGCGACATCGGTGGCCACGAGCACCGCGACCTCGCCTTTCTTGAAGCCCTCGAGGGTGGCGAGCCTCTCCTGCTGGGTCTTGTCGCCGTGGATCGCGGCCGCGTTCAGCCCGTCGCGCGTGAGCTGGCGGGCGAGCCGCCCGGCACCGATCTTGGTGTTCGTGAAGACGATGACCTGCGCGAGCTGCCGTTCGCGCACGAGCTGCGTGACCGCCGCCCGCTTGCTCTCGGCATCCGGCACCCGGTAGACCACCTGCTCGACGTTCTCGGCGGCCGCGTTGCGACGCGCGACCTCGACCGACACCGGATCGCGCAGGAAACTCTCGGCGAGCTTGCGGATCTCGCCGGAGAAGGTGGCCGAGAACATCAGGTTCTGGCGGGCCTTGGGCAGCAGGTTGATGATGCGCTGGATGTCGGGCAGGAAGCCCATGTCGAGCATGCGGTCGGCTTCGTCCATGACGAAGACCTCGGCATTCGCGAGCGAGACCGTGCGCTGGCTGACGTGATCGAGCAGGCGCCCCGGCGTGGCGATCAGGACCTCGGCGCCCTGGCGCAGCGCGGCGATCTGCGGCTGGATATCGACACCGCCGAAGACCACCGCCGAGCGCAGCCCGGTGTGACGGGCGTAGTCGCGGACGTTGGCGTAGATCTGGTCGGCGAGCTCGCGGGTGGGCGCGAGGATCAGCGCGCGAACCGGGTGGCGGGCCGGCGAGGCGCTGGTGTTGGCCAGCGGCATCAGGCGCTGCAGGATCGGCAGCGCGAAGCCCGCGGTCTTGCCGGTGCCCGTCTGGGCGGCGCCCATGACATCGCGGCCCTGGATGACCAGCGGGATGGCCTGCGCCTGGATGGGCGTGGGCTCGCGGTAACCGAGTTCGGTAACGGCGCGCAGGATCGGTTCGGCAAGGCCGAAGTCCGCGAAGGTGGTGGCAGCGGGGGGTGCGGTGGTGTTCAAGTGTGGGGTGCGGCGGCAGCTCCCGGAGGGGCTCCGCAGTGGGTGGTCCGCGCGCATGCATACCGGGGGTCTGCCGGCGCCCGCGCGGTGACGCCGGGTAACTCGCTATTGTCCCGCATTCGGCCGCCGACGCAAAGCGCCGCCTCCCGCCGGCAGTCAGGCAGCATCGATGCCGGCGAGCGCGGCCTGCAGTTCGGCACCCCGCGCAAGCGCAGGCACCACCCCGCGCCGGGTGCAGGCGAGCGAGCCGGCGACCACCCCGTGCGCAAGGGCCTGCGCAGGATCCCCGCCGGCGGCCCAGCAGGCGGCGAAGGCGCCGGTGAAGGCATCGCCCGCGCCGGTGCTGTCGATCACGCGCACCGGCAGTGCCGGCAGGCCGATCGCCGCGGCCCCATGCCGCCACAGCATCGCGCCGCGCGCGCCGAGCGTGATCACCGCCGCCACCCGCGCCCTGGCAAGCAGCCTCGGACCGAGCCCGACGGCGTCGCTGTCCGGCGGCATGCCGCAAAGCATCGCCGCCTCGACCTCGTTGGCGATCACCACGTCGACGAGCGCCCACAACGACTCATCGAGGGGGCCGGTGGCGGGCGCGGTGTTCAGCAGGGTGGTCGCGCCGGCCGCCCGCGCCAGCGCGAAGGCGCGCATCGTCGCGGCAAGCGGGCTCTCGAGCTGCGAGAGCACGAGTCGCGCGCCCGCGATCCGGTCGCCCGCAAGATCGACATCGGCCGGCGTCGGCGCGAGGTTGGCCCCCGGCGCGATGACGATGCGATTCTCCCCGCCTTCCTCGACCATCACCAGCGCCTGGCCGGTCGCCTGCCCCGGCGCACCGGGCACCACGCGGGCGTCGATCCCTTCGACGGCCCAAAGCGCGCGCGCGGCCGCTCCGGCAGCGTCCTCGCCGAGGCCCGCCAGCAGCGACACCGGCACGCCGCAGCGCGCCGCCTGGATCGCCTGATTGCTGCCCTTGCCGCCGGGCGTCTCGAGCGCATCGCGGCCGACCAGCGTCTCGCCGGCTCGCGGGCAGCGATCGACCACCACGCTCAGATCGCGCATGTAGCTGGCCAGCACGAACAGGGCGGGCGCCGCCGCCATGACCTGGGCATCCATCTCGTCGCCGTCTCCCGTGGACGCAGCGCCACGCGGCGCGCGCCCCGAGCATCGCGCGGGCGCCGACCGGCCGTCAAACGGCCCTGCCCGGCCCAAGGCGCGACACGATCGCGATACTGGATAAAATGCCAGTCATGCCCTTCGCGCCCCGCCTGGCCTTCGTCGATGTCGAGACCACCGGCATCTCGCCCCAGCATGGGCGCATCACCGAGATCGCGGTGGTGCGCGTCGAACACGGCCCGCAGGGCTGGCAGGCCCGTGAATGGAGCACCCTGGTCGACCCTGGCGTGCCGATTCCGCCGGAGATCCGCTTCCTCACCGGCATCGACCAATCGCTGCTGCAGGGCGCGCCACCCTTCGAGGCGATCGCGGCGCAGCTGCGCGAATGGCTCGACGGCGCGCTCTTCGTGGCCCACCTCGCCCGATTCGACTACGGCTTCGTGCGCGCCGAGATGGCGCGCGCCGGCCTGCCCTTCGCCGCGCGCACGCTGTGCACGGTGCGGCTGTCGCGTCGGCTCGACCCGAACGCACCCTCGCACAGCCTCGATGCGATCATCGCGCGCTGGGGCCTCGACGCCACAGGCCGGCACCGCGCGCTGGGCGACGCCCGCGCCCTGTGGGCCTTCGCTCAGGCGCTTGCCGCACGCCACGGCGAGGCCGCGTTGCGCGACGCCGCGGCGCGCCTGCTGCGCCACCCCGGGCTGCCGGCGCACCTCGACGCCGACGCCCTCGAGGCGGTGCCCGCGGGTCCCGGCGTCTACGCGATGCTCGGCGAGCACGGCCAGCCGCTCTACGTGGGTCGAAGCCGTCATCTGCGGCGGCGCGTGGCCAGCCACTTCAGCACCGATCCCGGGCGCGCGCGCGCGGTCAGGCTGGCCGCCGAAACCCACCGCCTGACCTGGCAGCGAACCGCCGGCGACTTCGGCGCCAGGCTGCTCGAGGGGCAATGGATCCGCGAGCGCCAGCCCAGCCACAACCTCGCGCAGCGCCGCCGCCGCGCCTGGGTGCTGCGCGTGGCACCCGACGACCCGCGCCCTCAGTGGATCGAGACCCACCGTCTGGCGAGCGGCGAGGAGGCCGGATGCTTCGGGCCTTTCGCATCCCGTGCGGCAGCGCGCGCCGCGCTCGCCGCCGCCGCCGATGCGGCAAGTCTGTGCCTCGCGGCGCTCGGGCTGGAGCGGCGGCGCGCCGGCGAAGCCTGCTTCCGGCACCAGCTCGGCCGCTGCGCCGGTGCCTGCGTGGGCAAGGTGGCACCGGCCGCGCAGGCGGCGAGCCTGCAGGCGGCGCTCGCCGACTGGCGAATCCCGCCCTGGCCCTTCGGCGGGGCGGTCGCGGTGGTCGAAGGCGCCCCGGGCGGCGAGACCCACTGGCATCTGTTCGACCGCTGGCGGCACCTCGCCACGGTCTTCGACGCCGCCGCCGCCCGCGGCGCGGCCGCGCCGCCGCCTGCCCCGATCCCGCTCGAGCCCGAGATCTACCGCCTGCTGCGACAGCGGCTCGCATCGCCGCCCGCCGGGCCGCCGGCCGAGGCCCCGGCGACCCGGTCGCGACCTTCGGCAGGCCGCCTCGAATCCGCGATAATTCCGCTCGACGCGATCGCACCCGACGAGCGCCCCCAACCGGAGTCGACCATGCCCGCGAGCCCTGCCGCCCCGAGCGCTTCCATCGCCGCCGATACCCGAGTGCCGCACGACGGCCTGAGCCTCGTGCGCGGCGACACCTCCGTGCCGCTGCTCGAGCTCACCATCCCGGCCTTTCTTGCGCGCGCGGTGGCCGCCGGCGGCGACCGCGAGGCGGTGGTGTTTCGCGAGCAGGGGGTGCGCTGGAGCTGGCGCGAGTTCGCGCAGCGCGTCGACGAACTCGCCGCAGCGCTGCTCGCCATCGGCGTCGAGCGCGGCGACCGTGTGGGCATCTGGTCGCCCAACCGCTTCGAGTGGGTGGTGACGCAGTTCGCCACCGCGCGTATCGGCGCGGTGCTGGTCAACATCAATCCCGCCTACCGGCTGGCCGAGCTCGAGTACGCGCTCAACAAGGTCGAGATGAAGGCGCTGATCAGCGCCGACCGCTTCAAGACCAGCGCCTACCTCGAGATGCTCCAGACGCTCGCCCCCGAACTCGCGCACTGCGCGCCCGGCGAGCTGCACAGCGCCCGGCTGCCCCACCTGCGCAGCATCGTGCGCATGGGCGAGGAGCCCACCGCGGGGATGTACAACTACCCGGCGCTGCTCGCGATGGCCGGGCCCGCCGAGTTCGCCCGGCTCGACGCGATCACGGCCGCGCTCGACCCGCACGATCCCATCAACATCCAGTTCACCAGCGGCACCACCGGCAGCCCCAAGGGCGCCACCCTCACGCACCACAACGTGGTGAACAACGGCCGCTTCATCGCGCAGGCGATGCGGCTGGGCCCGACCGACCGGCTGTGCATCCCGGTGCCGCTCTACCACTGCTTCGGCATGGTGCTGGGCGTGCTCGCCTGCGTGACCGAGGCCTCGTCGATGGTCTTCCCCGGCGAGGGATTCGACCCGGTGGCCACGATGCGCGCGGTCTCCGAGGAGCGCTGCACGGCGCTGCACGGCGTGCCCACGATGTTCATCGCCCAGCTCGATCATCCCGATTTCCCGAAGCATGACTTCCGCTCGCTGCGCACCGGCATCATGGCCGGCGCCCCCTGCCCGATCGAGACCATGAAGCGGGTGGTGAGCGAAATGCACATGACCGAGGTCACGATCGCCTACGGCATGACCGAGACCAGCCCGGTCTCCTTCCAGAGCGCGACCGACGACCCGCTCGAAAAGCGCGTCAGCACGGTCGGGCGCATCCAGCCCCACCTCGAGGTCAAGGTCATCGACGCCGACGGCAGGCTCTGTCCGGTGGGGGTGAAGGGCGAGCTGTGCACGCGCGGCTACTCGGTCATGCAGGGCTACTGGAACGACGAGGCCCGCACCCGCGACACCGTGCGCGACGGCTGGATGCACACCGGCGATCTCGCGACGATCGACGCCGAGGGCTACTGCAACATCGTCGGCCGGGTGAAGGACATGCTGATCCGCGGCGGCGAGAACGTTTACCCGCGGGAGATCGAGGAGTTCCTCTACCGCCACCCCAAGGTGCAGGACGTCCAGGTCTTCGGCGTGCCCGACCCGAAGTTCGGCGAGGAAGTCGCCTGCTGGGTGGTGCTGAAGGCGGGCCAGCAGGCCACCGAGGAGGAGGTCCGCGACTTCTGCCGCGGCCAGATCGCCCACTACAAGATCCCGCGCTACGTGCGCTTCGTGGCCGAACTGCCGATGACCGTCACCGGCAAACCGCAGAAATTCGTGATGCGCGAGGCGATGGTGCGCGAGCTCGGGCTGGCCGAGCAGAAGACCGCCTGAGCGGCGCGCCGCCGCCCGCCCCTACACCCGACCACCCGCCGCGCGCATCATGAATCCGCCCCGTGATCGCGACCACGACGTCCTGGTGGTCGTCGATGTGCAAAACGACTTCTGCCCGGGTGGCGCGCTCGCGGTGCCCGACGGCGATGCCGTGGTGCCGGCGATCAACCGCATCGCGCCGGACTACGACCACATCGTCCTGACCCAGGACTGGCATCCGCGCGGCCATCGCTCCTTCGCCTCGGCCCACCCCGGGCGCGCGCTCTACGAGCGCGTGGCGATGCCCTACGGCGAGCAGGTCCTGTGGCCGGAGCACTGCATCCAGGACACGCCGGGCGCAGCGCTGCATGCCGGGCTGCGGCTGCCTGCCGCGCAGCTGGTGCTGCGCAAGGGCTTCCGCGCCGGCATCGACTCCTACTCGGCCTTCTTCGAGAACGACCAGCGCACGCCCACCGGGCTGGCGGGCTACCTGCGCGAGCGCGGCCTGCGGCGGGTGGTCCTCACCGGGCTGGCAACCGACTTCTGCGTGGCCTGGTCGGCGCTCGATGCGCGGCGCCTGGGCTTCGATGCGGTGGTGCTGCTCGAGGCCTGTCGGGCGATCGACCTCGATGGCTCGCTCGCGCAGGCGCTGGCGCGGATGCGGCAGGCCGGCGTGACCCTGGTCGAGCCCGGCGCCCCGGTGGCCTGAGCGGCCGGCCGGGGCAGGCCTGGTGTTTCAGGCGGCCGGCAGCGCGCGCGCCCGCAGGCGCATCGACAGACCCACCGGGGTCATCGTGAACGAAAGCCGTTCTGCCGCCGGGCGGCCATCGGGGGTGTCGACCGACGCGATCTCGAAGCGCCCGAGCAGCACGGCGAGCGCCATCTTCATCTCGAGCAGCGCGAGGTAGCGCCCCGGGCAGATGCGCGGCCCCGCGCCGAAGGGCATCGAGATGCGCCTGGCGGCATTGGCCTGCTGCCCGGGCCCGCCCTCGGTCAGCCAGCGCTCGGGCAGGAACTCGGCGGCACGCGGCACGAAGACCTCGGCCACGCTGTCGCGGCGCAGCATGCTGATCACGACCGTGCCCGCGGGAATGCGCACGTTGCCCACCACGGTGTCGCGCAGGGCCTCGAGGGGCAACTGCGGCGCCACCGGCTTCAGGCGCATGGTCTCGTGCGCGCAGGCCTCGACGAAATCGAGCCCCGCGACCTGCTCGAGCGTGGGGTTCATGGGATCGGGGACCTGCCGACGCACCTCCTCGGTGGCGCGGGCCAGCGCCTCGGGGTTGAGCCACAGCAGGTGGGTCATCCATGCGATGGTGTTGGCGGTGGTGTCCTCGCCGGCGAGCAGCATCGTGAGCACGTTGCCTGCCACTTCGAGGTCGCTGATGCCGCCGCTCTCGGCCTCGGCCGCGACGATCATCGCCTCGAGCAGGTTCTCGGGGTGCTCGCGCAGGCTCGGATTGGCCGCGAGACGCGCGCGCGCCTGCGCGATGAAGTCGTCGACCGCGACCCGCACCTCTGCCACGCTGCGGGCGAGCTCGCGGTCGGCGGCGGTCGTCCACCAGCGCCAGGTGGGCAGCGGCGACATCATCCGCCGGTACAGCGCCGGGAAGATCTTGTCGAGATGGCGCTGGATGACGTCGGCATCCGAACGCAGGGTGTCGACTTCCACGCCGAAGGCCAGCCCGGCGATGGTGTCGACCGTGAAGCGCATCAGATCGGCCTGCAGGTCGATCGCCGCGCCCTCGACTGCGGCCTTCTGCCAGCGCTCGTCGAGGTGCCGCGCCACGCGGCAAAGCGACGGGAAGTAGCCCTTGACATGGGCGGGATCGAAGCCCGCCATCACCATGCGCCGCTGACGCTTCCAGGTGTCGCCGTTGGCGCCGAAGACGCCCGGCAGCAGGCCCATCTCGGCACCGATCGCCTCGAGAAGGCGGGTGCGGCGGAAACCGTCGGGACGATCGCGCAGCACGCCGGCGACCACTTCGTGGTCGGCGACCACCAGGACGGTGCGCCGGCCCATGCGCAGCCGGAAGTAGGGGCCGTACTCGCGGCACCACTGCTCGACCTGGAGGTGGAAGCGCGGCGCGTCGAGCTGCGGCAGGTTGCCCAGCACCGGCCAGCCGCGCGGGCCGGGGAGATCGGCGAGTTCGCGCAGCGTGGGCGGCGCGGATCCGGCGCCTGCGGCGCCAGCGGAAGCGGGGTTGGCAACGGTGCTCATGACCATGATGGTAGACCGATTCCGGGCGCGACCGGCCACTCGGGGTCATCGCGGACCCTGCGCGGTTGACAAGCCCGGCAAAGGCCCTACGCTGGGCGCAGGCATGGCCTCGCGCGGACCGGGGCACCCCGAGAAGGAGATCCGATGAGCGCAGTGATGGTCGACTACGGCGAGCAGGAACAGGCGATGCGCGCCTACCTGGCCGAGGGCGAGAAGCGCGCGTACGCGCTGGGCAACCGCGGGCCGATCCGCCGCACCGCCGACGGCGCGATCCACCCCGACATCCTCGAGGCCTACTGGCGCTGCGGCTTCTACGTCTTCGAGGGCGTGCTCGGCCCCGACGAGCTCGCCGACATCGAGGCCGACTTCCAGGACATCATGGAGCGCCTGCCGGCGCGTCGCGGCTCGCCGGTCGACCGGCATGGCCGCCCGGCGCTGGCCGCCGACAACCGCGCGCCCATCCTGAACTGGTCCCGGCCGCTGGCCGATCCGCTGGGCGGCACCCGCGCCGCCAATGGCCGGCACCAGGTGAAGATGTTCGAGCCACAGGCGGCGGGCGACGCCCCCGACGAGATCGTCTACCTGATCCTCGGCTCGCTGCAGTTCTCGGAGGCGGCGCTGCGGGTCTACGGCCATCCGGACCTGCTCGCCGTGGCCGCCGCGGTCAACGGCGAGGACTTCGTGCCCTTCAACGAGGCGCTCTTCGTGAAGGCGCCGGGCCTCGGGGCCTCGGTCTCGTGGCACCAGGATGGCGTGACCCACTGGGACAGCCCCGAGCTCGACGCCGGCACCCACGGCTTCAACTTCATGGCGCAGCTCTACGGCTGCACGCCGGCCAACGGGGTGTGGGTGGTGCCCGGCTCGCACCGCCACGGCAAGGCCGACATCCGCGCGATGGCCGCGCGCGCGGGCTCCGACCGCCTGCCCGACGCGGTGCCCATCGTGTGCAAGCCCGGCGATGTGGCCATCACCAACCGCCAGGCGGTGCACGGCTCCTTCGCCAACACCAGCCCCGACTGGCGGGTCACGGTCAACTTCGGCTTCCACCGCCGCCGTTCGGTGCTCGGAGTCACCACCACCGGGACGCTGCACGCCGCGCAGGCAACCTACGACGAGGCGCGCATCCGCGAGCGCTCGAAGGTGATCGGCTACGCGATCGACGCCCGCCGCCAGCGCTTCCCGAACGAGACGCCCTATGTCTACCGGCCACAGGCCGAGGCCGGCGAGACCCTGCGCTGGGATGCCAACGCGAAGGCCTCGCTGAAGGACTACAACCTGCTGGACCTGAGCATCTAGCGACCCGCGATGAACGACGCGTCCATCGACGGCGGCTGCGCGACCGCGGCCGCGACTGGCGTGGCGGGAGCGGGCGCCGCCCCCGCCACGCCGTCCTTCACCCTGTGCGTGGGCACCGCCGGCACCTCGGTGTGGTTCAGCCGCGACCTCGGCCAGACCTGGGACCGGCCCTACAGCGAATCCGGGCTCTACCTCGAATCGCGGGTGTGGGCGCTGGCGCCCCATGCGGCCCGCCCCGGCGAGGTGCTCGCCGGGACCGACAGCGGCGTGTACCGCTGGCAGGAGGCCGAGCGGCGCTGGACCCACCTGCCCTCGCCCTTCGACGCCGACTGCACCTGGGCGCTGGCGCGCCACCCCTCGGACCCCGCGGTGATCGTCGCCGGCACCCATCCGGCGGCGCTGTGGCGCTCAGACGACGATGGCGCGAGCTGGCGGCGCCTGGGCGCCGCGCTCGCCGAGCGCTGCATCTTCGTCGGTCGGCCGCGGGTCACGCAGGTGCTCTTCGACCCGGCCGAGCCGGACACGCTGTGGGCTGGCGTCGAGATCGACGCGGTGCACCGCAGCCGCGACGGCGGCACCTCCTGGACCCGGCTCGACCGGGGGCTGCTGTCGGGCGACATCCACGGCCTGGCGGTGGTGCGCAATGGCGCGACTACCGTCTTCGCCACCACCAACAAGGGCCTGCACCGCAGCGACGACGGCGGCGATAGCTGGCAGTTCCAGGCCCTCGACTCGCCCTGGCAGTACACGCGCACCATCGTCGCGCGCGCCGACGGCGACGGCACGCTGTTCCTCACCAACGGCAACGGCCCGCCCGGCTCCACCGGCCGGCTGCTGCGCTCGCTGGACCACGGCGCGAGCTGGCAGGACGCCGGCCTGCCGGGCCCGCTGAACAGCACGCCCTGGTGCGTGGCTTCGCACCCGGCCGATCCGCGCGTCGTGTTCACGGTCACCAACCTCGGCCAGCTCTTTCGCAGCCTCGATGGCGGATTGAGCTGGACCAAGCTCGCGCGCGAGTTCGGCGAGGTGCGCTCGCTCGCGCTGCTGCCGCAAGTCGGCACCGGCGCACCGTGAGCGGCACCGCCCGGCAGGCGCGCGCCATCGTCGTCGGCGGTGGCATCGGCGGCCTGAGCACCGCGCTCGCGCTGGCGCGCGAGGGCTTCGATGTCACGGTGCTCGAACAGTCGGCGTCGTTCGGCGACGTCGGCGCGGGCATCCAGCTCAGCCCCAACGCCACGCGCGTGCTGCACCACCTCGGTCTGGAGGCGCCGCTGCGCGCGATCGCCTTCCTGCCGGAGGGCACCGAGATGCGCGGCTGGCGGCGCGGCCAGGTGATCGCCACCGCGCCACTGGGCGAGGTGGCGCGCAGCCGCTACGGCCACCCCTACTACCACGTCCACCGAGCCGACCTGGTCGGCGTGCTCGCGCAGGCCGCCGCCGCCGATCCGGCGATCCGGCTGCTCACCGGCACACGGGTCGAGTCGGTCGTCGTGGACGACGAGCGCGCCCGCGTGCACGCGGGCGGGCGCACCCACGAGGCCGAGCTGCTGGTGGGCGCCGACGGCATCCACTCGGTCGTGCGCGAACAGCTGTTCGGCCCGCAGGCGCCGCGCTTCACCGGTAACGTAGCCTGGCGCGGCCTGATCCCGGCCGATCGCCTGCCCCCCGGGCTGGTGCGCCCGATGGCCACCGCCTGGTGGGGCCCGCAGCGCCATTTCGTCCACTACTACGTGCGCCGCGGCGAGCTGGTCAACTGCGTGTGCGTGGTCGAGAAGGAAGGCTGGGCGCTGGAGTCCTGGACCGAACGCGGCGATCTCGCCGAGTTGCGCCGCGACTTCGCCGGCTGGCACCGCGACGTGCAGGCGCTGATCGATGCGATGGACCCGCAGGCCTGCTTCCGGTGGGCGCTGTTCGACCGCGAGCCGATGCCGAGCTGGAGCCGGGGCGTGGCGACGCTGCTGGGCGACGCCTGCCACCCGACCCTGCCCTTCATGGCGCAGGGCGCGGCGATGGCGATCGAGGATGCCGCGGTGCTGGCGCGCTTCGCGGCCCAGGGCCTGACCGAGGGCGCGCTGCACGGCGCGCTCGTCGACTACGAGACCGTGCGCCGTCCGCGCGTAAGCGGCATCCAGGCCGGTTCGCGGCGCAACGCAACGGTGTTCCACCTCGCCGGCATCAAGGCCTGGCTGCGCGACCGCGCGGTCGCCAAGGCCCGCGGTGCCGTCATGGACGGCGTCTACCGCTACGATGCGCTGCGGGTCGGTCGGCCGGCGAGGCCATCGGGGCCGGCGCCGGCCGGCTGATCGATGGCGCCCAGCGCGCCGAACAGCACGAGACAGCTCTCCACCACCCGCGGCAGGGGCATCTCGAAGCGCCCGAGATGCCAGCGGATCGCCACGTGGTAGACCGCGCCCACCAGGCCGGTGTAGACCATCGACTCGCTCGCACCTTCGGGCAGCCTGCCGCCCGCGACCGGCCGGAAGGCCTCGATCACCAGGCGCACCACATCCTGCCCGGCGCGCTGGTGCTGGGCGTCGAGCGCCGGGCTCACCCCGAGCATCTCGAACAGCAGCACCCGTGACTTGCGCGGATCCTCGCGCAGCATGCCGAAGAAGGCGGTCAGCGCGGCGCGGGCGGGCGCCCGGGCAGCGTCTCCCCCCGCCGCGAAGGCCGCGCGCAGTCCCTCGCTGATCTCGTCGACCAACCGCGCGTGGACCGCGGCCAGCAGCGCCTCGCGGTTGGCGAAGGACTCGTAGAAGTAGCGTTCGGTGAGGCCCGCCGCCGCGCAGACCGCACGCAGCGTCGCCGCGGCGTAGCCCTGGGTGCCGATGATCGCGAGGCCGGCATCGAGCAGCCGCTCGCGACGGGCTGCCCGGCGCTGCACGTCGGTGGCGCCCGCGTAGCTGCGGCGCGCGGGCGAAGGGGCGTCGGCGGTATCGGCCATGACGCGATGTTGACATCGTTCGGCCATCCTCCTAAAGTGACATCAATCGATGTCAGATACGGATCCCTCGATGAACGCCCCGCTTTCGCTGCTCGACATGCCCTCGCCGCGCGGCCTGCCATGGCTCGGCAACCTGCTGCAGATCCCCCGCGGCCGCCTCACGCAGCACCTGCTGGCGCTAAGCCGCGACTTCGACGGCATCCTCGCGCTCGATTTCGCGGGCCTGCGTCTGCCCTTCGTCTACGACCCGGAGCTGGTGGCCGAACTGTCCGACCCGCGGCGCTTCCGCAAGACCATCGGCCCGCCGCTGTCCACGCTGCGCAAGCTCGCCGCCGACGGGCTGTTCACCGCCGACGGCGAAGAACCCAACTGGGGCAAGGCGCACCGGATCCTGATGCCGGCCTTCGGCCAGCGCGCGATGAAGGGCTACTTCCCCTACATGCTCGAGGTGGCCGAGCAGCTCGCGGCGAAATGGGCGCGTCAGGGCCCGGATGCCGACCTCGAGATCGCCGACGACATGACCCGGCTGACGCTCGACACGATCTCGCTGGCGGGGTTCGGCTACCGCTTCGACTCCTTCGCGCGCGACGAGCTGCATCCCTTCCTGGGGGCGATGGGCGCAGTGCTCGAGGAGGTCATGACGCGGATCACCCGATCGAAGCTGCAGAACCAGCTGATGCGGGCCGGCCAGGAACGCATGGAGCTCGATATCGCCGCGATGCACGCGCTGGTCGACGAGGTGATCCGGGCCCGCCGCGCGAACGACGCGCCGCGCGCCCAGCGCGACCTGCTCGACCTGATGCTGCAGGCCCGCGACCCGGTGACCGACGAACCGCTGGACGACGCGAACATCCGCGCGCAGGTGATCACCTTCCTGATCGCCGGCCACGAGACCACCAGCGGCCTGCTGACGTTCGCGCTCTACCAGCTGATGCGCCATCCCGAGACGCTCGCCCGCTGCTACGCCGAGGTCGATCGCGTGATGCCGGCCGGCACGACACCGGCCTACGAGCACATCGCGCGGCTCGAGACCCTCGATCGCGTGCTGCGCGAGACGCTGCGGCTGTGGCCCACGGCGCCTTCATACGCGGTGGGCGCGATCGACGAGACGCTGCTCGGCGGACGCTGGCGGCTGCCGGCGGGCCAGCGCGTGATCGTCTTCCTGCCGGGACTGCATCGCAACCCGCGCTGGTGGGAGCGGCCGGAAGCCTTCGACATCGACCGCTTCGCGCCGGGCGCTCGAGAGCGCATCCACCCGCATGCCTACAAGCCCTTCGGCAACGGCGAGCGGGCCTGCATCGGGCAGCAGTTCGCGATCACCGAGGCCAAGCTCGCCCTCGCGGTGATCCTGCAGCGCTTCGCGCTGAGCGATCCGGCCGACTACCGGCTGGCCGTGCGCGAGACGCTGACGCTCAAGCCCGACGGCCTGCGCCTGCGCGCGACGCCGCGCGCGAGGCCCGAGCGGACGCCCGTGGCACCGTCACCCGCATCCCCGCCACCGGCATCGCCGGCCCCTGTCGCTCCCCCGAGCTTCCCCGAAGTCAACGGGCGGCTCGCGCGCCTGCAGCCGCCCGCTGTCCCGGGCAGCCCCGCCCCCGGGGCGCTCACCCGCGCCGAGGCCGCCGCGGCCGCGCGGCAGCCCTTCGAGATCCGTTACGGCAGCAGCGTCGGGGTGTGCGCCGAGGTCGCCGAACAGGTCGCCGAGATCGCCCGCGACGCGGGCTTCGAACCGCGGGTCGTCGCGCTCGACGATGCGCTGCCCGGCTGGCCCGCCACTGGCTGGCTGGTGGTGGTCACCGCCACCTACAACGGCCGGGCTCCCGACAACGCGCGACGGCTCGAAGCCGCGCTCGACGACGGCAGCGCAAACGCGTGGCGCGCGCCCGGACTTCGGGTCGGCGTCCTCGGCTGCGGCAACTCGCAGTGGCCGGCCTACCAGGCTTTTCCGCGGCGCGTGGCCGATGCGCTCGCCGCCAGCGGCGCGACCGCCTTCGTCGCCCGGGGTCAGGCCGATGGCCATGGCGACTTCGACGGCGAGGTCGAGGGCTGGCTCGCGGCGCTTCGCGAAGCGCTCGCCCCGGTGGCGGCGGCCAGGGCAGCGAGCGGCGCGCCGGTGCGCGCTGCCGGCGTATCCGGTGACACCGCCAGCGGACCCTTGCGGATCATGCTCGGCGACGGCGCCCCGGTCCGCGAGCGTGCACTGCCCCCGGGCGCGAGCCTGATGCGGGTGCTGGATAGCATCGAGCTCACCCGACCGGCGCAGGGCCTGTGGGACTTCGCCCGGGAGGCGCCGCGGGCGAGCACGCGGATGCTGCGGATCGCGCTGCCCGAAGGATCCCGGTTCGCCACCGGCGACCACCTCGCGGTATGGGCGCGCAACGACCCCGATCGGGTCGCCGCGATCGCTCGCAGGCTCGGCATGAACCCCGAAACCGTGATCCTGATCGAGGGTGACGATGCCGCTGCGCGCGGGCTTCCGCGCGCCGAGCCGATGACGGTGGGCCGCCTGCTTGCCGAGTGCGTCGAGTGGCAGGAACCGGCAAGCCGGCGCGACCTCGAGCGACTGCTCGCCGCGACCCGCTGCCCGGTCACCCGCGAGACGCTGCGCCGGTGGCTGGGCGACAGCGCGCAGGACGAGACCGCGCGTGCGCTGCACGCCCGCGAGATCGTCGCGGCGCGAATCGGCGTGGCGGACCTGCTGCTCGCCCACCCGGCGATCGAGTGCTCGCTTGCCGATTTCCTGCGCTGCTGCACGCCGATGCGGCCTCGCTGGTACTCGATCTCGTCGTCAGCGAGGGCCTGCCCGCAGGAACTCACGATCACGGTCGGCGCGCTGGACGCACCCCATGCCGCCGGGCACGGCCGCTACCGCGGCATCGCCTCCAGCGACCTGTGCGGGGCACGCCCGGGCGACATGCTGGTGGCGCGGGTGCGCACGCCCGCACCGGCCTTCGCGCCACCGGCCGACCCCGTCGTGCCGATCGTCATGGTCGGACCGGGCACCGGCATCGCGCCCTTCCGCGGCTTTCTCGAGGAGCGCGCCTGGCTGCGCGCGCGCGGCGAGCGGGTGGGCGCGGCCTGGCTGTTCACCGGCGGCCGACACCCGGGGCACGACGACCTCCACGGCGAGGAACTCGCCGCGTGGGCGGCCCAGGGCGTGCTGGAGCGCAGCGCGGCCTGGTCGTCGCTCGCAGGGCATCCCTGGCGTTTCGTGCAGGACGCGCTGTGGGCACAGCGCGAGGCGCTGTGGGCTTGGCTCGCGCAGGGCGCCTGGTTCTACCTGTGCGGCGATGGCAAGGCGATGGCACCGGCGGTGCGCGACACGCTGCGACGTATCGCCGGCGAGGCGCTCGGCGACGAGGCCCGCGCGACCGCATGGCTGGCCGAGCTCGCGGCCACCGGTCGACTGCGCGAGGACGTCTTCAACTAAGGGCTGGTGCACAATCGGGATCTCGACCCACGCGCCCTTACCCACGCTCATGAGCAGCCAAGCCCCTGCCAGCCCTCCCGGCGACGATCCCGACACCGTGCTGACCCGCGCCGCGACCCGCCTGGCGGCATCCGCTGGCGAGCCCCGTCCCTACGCCGGCGATGTCACCCCCGCCGAAGCCTGGGCGCTGCTCGGCAAGCCCGGGATACGCTTCATCGACGTGCGCACCCCCGAGGAGCACCGCTACGTCGGGCATGTGCCGGGCTCCGTGCTGGTGGTGTGGCGCGGTCCCGACGATGAGCAGGTCGCGCGCTTCATCGCCGAGCTGCGCGAACAGGCCACCCCCGATGACATGCTGCTGCTGCTGTGCCGCAGCGGCGTGCGCTCGGTGCGGGCGGCCACCGCCGCCACGCGACACGGTTTCAGCCGCGCCTGCAACATCCTCGAGGGCTTCGAGGGGAAGATCGACGCCAACGGGCAGCGCGGGCACATCGATGGCTGGCGACGCGCGGGCCTGCCCTGGAAGCAGGATTGACCGTCGCCCGGCCACGCCCGCGGCGGGCTTCAGATGCCGAGCCGGCCCAGCCTTCGCATCGTCGCAAGCCAGCGGATGCTCGCGGGATCGTCAAGCGCCGCCACCTGGCCGATCAGCGTCTCGTCCACCGGCGAAAAGCCGAGGTGGCCCAGCAGGTTGCGCTCCAGGGCCCGCACGCTGTGCGCCCGGAAGTAGAAGCGGTAGACCAGCCCGGGCATGCCCATCGTCACCACCACCCGCGCCGAGCGGCCGGCAAGCAGTTTCTCGCCGAGCCCGCCGGCCGGCGTGGGCCGGAAGGCGAAGCCCGGCCGCGCCACCTGCTCCAGGAAGCCCTTGAGCAGCGCCGGCATGTCGCCGAGCCACAGCGGGAAAAAGAACACGACGTGATCGGCCCAGCGGATCCACTGCTGAGCCTCGACGATCGCGACCGGCGGCTCGCCCGTCTCCCAGTCCCGGGCGCTGCGCAGCAGCGGAAACGACACGCTAGCCACCTCGATGCGATGCACCTCGTGCCCCGCCTCCTGCGCCGCCTCGGCGTAATCGGCAGCCAGCGCATGGCCGAAATGCCGTTCGGTGGCGTCGGGGTGTCCCTGGACGATCAGAATGCGACGCGACATGGCGCGACCTCCCGCTGAACCCGCAGGCCCGAGCGTGACGCAGGCGGGGGACGGCGCCGCTGACCCGGCGCAAGCGCCCGCCAGACCGGGCGCGCCGCTGCTGGGCATCATGGTGCTGCTGCTGATCGCCACCGCGATGGGCAGCAACCATGTCGCCTCGCGCGTCGCCTTCGACCATGGCGCGAGCGTGCCCACCGCGGTGCTCGCTCGCGCGGGCCTGAACGCGCTGTTCGCGCTCGCGCTGGTGCGCGCGGCGGGCCTGTCGCTCGCGCTGCCCGGCCTCACGCTTGGCCGCGCGGCGCTGGTCGGCGTGCTGCTCACCGTGCAGAGCCTGTGCATCACCAGCGCGGTCGCCCGCATGCCGGTGGCCCTTGCGCTGCTCGTCTTCAACACCTTCCCGATCACGCTCGCGGTGCTGTCGTGGGCGAGCGGCGGCGAGCGCCCGAACCGGCGCGCGATGATCGCGATGCCGGTGGCCTTCGCCGGGCTGGCGCTCGCCCTTGGCGCCCGACCAGGAGCCTTCGCGGCGGGCGGCGATCACGACTACCTCGGCGGCGTGCTGCTCGCCGGCTGCGCCTCGCTCGCCTTCGGCAGCGTGCTGCTGCTGACCACGCGCTGGCTGGGAGCCGTCGACGGCCGGG
>Ga0315900_10003902_pt1 | contig 21473 bp, 16 predicted proteins | sample LakEriMetagenome_FD_203521 | JGI IMG/M metagenome (GOLD analysis project Ga0315900, IMG submission 203521) | Freshwater fungal communities from buoy surface, Lake Erie, Ohio, United States - Buoy 12 MA114 | ecosystem: Environmental > Aquatic > Freshwater > Lake > Lake biofilm | place: USA: Lake... | reverse complement strand
CGCGACGAGGCGCGAGATCGTGTCGTTGAGTCCGCCGGCCGCGAAGGGCACGACGGCCCTCACGGGACGTACCGGCCACGGATCCGCCGCTGCGGCGGCCAGCGCGGGGATCGATGCGACCAGCAGCGCGGCCAGGCGCAGGCCGAGGCGGGCCCGGGGAGCGCGGCGGCCGCGGTCCCGACCGACCGTGCGCGGCTGCGCGGGCATGCACGCTCCGCCGCGCGGGTCGTCGACGGTCGTGGCGACGAGGTGCATGGCGGTCTCGCGAGGCTCCGCAGGGCGCTCGCCCGAAGTTGCGCGGACGCGGTGGATCGGTCGCGAAGGACCGCGCTGCGTTCCGGGTCTCGAGCGTCGGCTCGCCGCGTGCGTCGGGTTCATGCCGCCTCCGGGGAAGGGTTACTCCGCCCGGATGTTAGCGTCCTTCACCACCTTGGCCCAGCGGGCGATCTCCGAGGCGATGTCCTTGCGGAACTCGGCGGGCGAGCTGGCGACCACCTCGAGACCGAGCTGGGTGAAGCGCTCGACCGTGTCCTCCTGCCGCAGCAGGCCGCGCACCGTATCGGAGAGCTTGCCGACGATCGGCTGCGGGGTTGCGCGCGGCGCGAACAGTCCCTGCCAGTCGCGGACCTCGAAGCCCGTGAAGCCCGACTCGGCCACGGTCGGCACCTCGGGCAGCTGGCGCGAGCGGCGCCCCGAGGCCACCGCCACCGCGCGCAGGCGACCGTCCTTGATGAACGGAAGGGCGGCGGTCATCGAGGAGAAGCTCATCGACACGTTGCCGCCGACCAGGTCGGCGATCGCGGGCCCGCCCCCCTTGTAGGGAACGTGGACCAGCTTCAGGCCCGCCTGCAGCGCGAACAGTTCCCCGGTGAGATGAGGGGCGCCGCCGATGCCCGAGGACGCGAAGGTGATGCTGCCGGGCTTGGCGCGGGCCGCTGCCACCAGGTCCTTCACCGATCGGATCGGAGACTTCGCGTTGACGACCAGCACGCTGCCCACCGCAGCGGTCATCGTGATCGGCTCGAAGTCGCGAAGGGGGTCGTAGGAAAGCTTGAACAGGCTCACGTTCACCGAGTGCGAACCGATGGTGCCGAAGAGCAGGGTGTAGCCGTCCGGGTTCGCGCGCGCGGCGATCTCCGAGCCGACCACGCCGCTGGCCCCGGGTCGATTGTCGATGAGGATCTGCTGGCCCCAGAGTTCGGTGAGCTTCTGGCCGATGATGCGGGCGGCCCCGTCGGTGCTACCCCCCGGGGGGAAGGGCACGATCAGGCGAATCGCGCGATCGGGGTATCCCTCCGCGCCCGGCTGGGCCAGCGCAACAGGGGTGCCGAGGAGGAGCACGGGGGCCAGCATCCCGGCGACCGTGATCGACAGGGGCTGCGTGCCGGTCGTTCGGCGGGAAAGGGGGCGCGGTGGATTCGTCATCGGACGGGCTCCTGGGGTCGGTATGGGGCGGTGTGCTGGCAGGGGCGACGAGCCCCGCCGTGGCCTCGGATGCAGCGGGAGGCCCCGGGCGTGCCGGCCGCGAACGCCGGTGCGACGCCGTCGATGCATTGTGCCCCGGATCGCGATCAGGCGAGGGTGCGCATCGCCCAGTTCGCGGTGGCGGCGAGCGCGCCGTCCTGCCCGTCCACCCCCATCCACTGCACGCCCAGCGGCAGGCCGCCGACCGACAGCAGCGGCAGGCTGAAGGTCGGGAAGCCCAGGCCGGACCAGTAGGCGAGGAAGGTACGGCTGCCGGTGTGGGCGTGGCCCGGCGGTGCCACGCCGGAGGCCGACAGCGTGATCAGCGCGTCCGCTCCGGCCGCTGCCTCCCGCACGGCCTGGCGCATCGCCTCCCGGCGGGACAGCAGTCCGGCATAGCGGTCCGGGGTAATCGTTCGCGCCCGCTCGACGAAGCCGCGGATGCGCTCGCCGATCACCTCGCCGTGTCGCTGCACGTAGGCCTCGTAGGGCCAGCGCATCTCGTACGCGAGGATGTCGAGCCCATCGTCCAGCCAGTCGTCGAGATCGCGCTCGAGCGCGTCGATGCGGGGATCGGTTGCCCGGTCGACGACCTGCACGCCGTGCTCGCGCAGCGCGGCCCGCACGGAGGCGAATTCCGCGGCGGTGTCGGCGTCGACTTCGGCCCAGCCACGCGTGTGGAGGTGGATCAGCCGCCGCGGCTTGACCGGCGTCGGCGCCCATGCGCCGGCACCGGGCAGTACGGCATGTCCCGGACTGCCCACCGCCAGCGAGGTCTGCGATGCCACCGCCCAGACATCGTCGAGCGTGGCCCCGATCACGCCGAGGTGGTCGAGCGTGGCCGACAGCGGGTGCACGCCGCCCAGGGGCAACTGGCCCAGGGTCGGCTTGTAGCCGACCGCCCCGTTGTAGGCGGCCGGCCGGATCGTCGAGCCTTGCGTCTGCGTGCCCAGGGCCACCGGGACCATGCCCGATCCCACCGCGGCGGCCGAGCCGCTGGAGGATCCGCCGGGCGTGCGCTGCGGATCGAACGCGTTGGTGGTGGGACCCGAGTAGCCGACCGCGAATTCGGTGGTGACCGTCTTGCCGACGATGACCGCGCCGCCCGTTCGAAGCGCGTGCACTGGAGCGGCATCGTAGCCGCCGTGCCAGCCGGCGAAGGCGGGGCTGTTCATCTGCGTGGGAAGGTCGGCCGTGCCGATGATGTCCTTCACGCCGATCGGGCAGCCGTCGACCGGCGACAGCGGTCTTCCCGCGCGGTAGCGCGCAGTGGACGCATCGGCTGCGCGCCGGGCGGCCTCGAGGTCGAGGCAAACCCAGGCGCGCACGATCGGCTCGCGCGACTGCAGCGTCGCGATGCAGCGCTCGAGGAAGTCGCGCGGGGTGTCGCTGCCTTCCCTGAAGCGCTGCCGCAAGGCGGCGAAGGAGACCGCCTGCGGGTTGTGCCAGCGGCGCAAGGCGGGCCTTACTTCACCAGCAGCGCGGTGAGTTCGCGCACGTCGGCCAGCGACTCCAGCGTGCGCACGATCCGGATCACCTGCTCCGCCTTCTCGCGCGGCCACTTCGCGAAGTCGCAGCATCCGCGGAACTTGTCGGCCACCTCCTCGTAGGACATCGGATTGGCCGGGCTGCCCTTGCCGAAGTCCGCGCTGCCGCTGATCGTGCGGCCGTCCTTCATCTCGATGTCGATGATCGTGGTCATCTTGTCGTAGCCGGCGGCCTCCGCCACGGGATGCACGCCGAAGTCCACGCGGGTGATGAACTCCTGCACGTCGGGGCGCATCACCACCTCGTCGGTGAACTCGGGCAGGTTCGCGCGACCATCGAGCAGCAGGATCGCCATGCAGAACTCCATGCTGAACTTCGCCTGCAGTTCGTTGGTGGGACGATGGTGGATCAGCGCGTTGGGCATGTTGTGGTTGGTGCCCACCTTGACCCGCGCCACGTCGGCCGCACGGATGCCGTGCTCGCGGATGAGTTCGAGCATCTTCGTCATGCCCGGGTGGGTGAGCGAGCCCGACGGGTGCGGCTTGATCGACACGCCGGGGAAGGCGAAGGTCCACGGGCGGCCGAGCTTGCCGTTGATGGCCGTGTCGTCCCAGCCACCTCCGGCCGCCTTGAAGAAGCCTCGCCCGGCCTCCAGGATGTTCGGGGCAGCCGTCCAGCCGAGCATCGCCATGTCGGTGGCGAACACGCCCGACTCCGCGGCCTTGCCGGCGTGGAAGGGCTTGGTCATCGTGCCGAAGTTCTCGCGCAGGCCGGCGGACTGGCTGCCGGCGATCGACAGCGCGCGCAGCACCGCTTCCTTCGGCAGCGACTGCAGGCGGGAGGCGGCGGCCGCGGAGGCGAAGGTGCCGCAGGTCGCCGTCGAGTGAAAGCCGTGCTGGTAGTGCCGCGGATCGATGGCCTCGGCGATCTTGCACTCGACCTCGACCCCGAGGTGATAGGCCAGCATGAGGTCGCGTCCCGATCGGCCGTCGCGCTCGGCGATGGCCAGCGCCGAGGGCAGGCAGGGCGCAGTCGGATGGGTCAGAAGGCCATAGACGCGGTCCTTTGCGACCGCGAGCTGGGTGTCGTCGTAGTCGTCGGCGTGGATGCCCACGCCGTTGGCGAAGGCCGCGAAGCGCGGGGGCAGGCGCAACGACATGCCGATCGCCGAGCAGGGTCCGCCCGAGAAGCCCTGGGCCGAGAGGTATTCGCGGACCAGCTCGCCGGAGTGCGCGACCGAGCCGGACAGTGCGAGGCCGAGGCCATCGAGGATCGACTTCTTGCCGGCATCGATCACCTCCACCGGGAGGTCCTCGTAGCGGGTGGAGAGGATGAAGTCGGCAACCTGCCCGGTCAGCGAATCGGTGGCGGGGTTCGGGGTATCGGCGGGCATGGTGTTCTCCGTGGAGGGCTGTTCGGGGAGGGCGCGGGCGCGCGCGGGACCACCGGCGGGGCATGCGGGGCCGGGGGCGCTCGCCCGGGTTGCATCGGTGCTGTCGCAGGCGCGTCGGCCTTGGGGGCCGATCGGTCTTCGCGCCGGGGTGCCGGGGCATTGACCAACGTCAGGTCGCAGTGCGGCGGGACGGATCGGACTCGGATCCGGGCCGCGTGGCGATGGCGAAATTGTAGCGGAGCGGCCGTGGCGCCGCTCGGTGCAGCGCCGTGCGGCTTCAGGCCTGGCAGGGCGGGGACGAGTCCGCCGGGTGTTCGTGCCGGGATCCCCGGCCACGGGGTGCGCGGTGCGCATCCGCGCACCGCGCGCCGCCGGTCACTGCACTTCGAGCTTGAGTTCGCGCAGCGCGGGCGTGAACTGCGCGACCTGCCGGCGCAGCATGGCTTCCATCTCGGGGCCGTTCGAGCCGACCGGATCGGCCGCAAGCTCCACCAGTCGCTTGACCACGTCCGGGTGTCGGGCGGCCGCGGCGGCCTCCTTCGACAGCCGGTCGAGAATGTCGCGGGGAGTCTTCGCGGGCGCGAACAGTCCGTTCCAGCCGTCGATCTCCAGTTCGGGGAAACCCATCTCGCGGACCGTCGGCACGTTGGGCAACGCCGCGATGCGCTTGGGGGCGGTGGTGGCCAGTGCGCGAAGCTCGCCCTTGCGGATGTTGTCGAGACAGGTCGACAACTGGTCGCCGCCGAAGTCCAGCCGCCCCGCGAGCAGTTCGAGCTTCAGCGGGTTGGCGCCCTTGAACGGGATGTGGGTCATGTCGATCTTCGCGCGGCGCTTGAGGATCTCGCCCAGCACGTTCATCACCGAGCCGGGCCCGGTGGAGCCATAGTTGTAGGACAGCTTGCGGTTGCCCTGCAGCAGCTTCGCGAACTGTGCGAGGTCCTTGGCCGGCACGCTCGGGTGCGCGAGCAGCATGAAGGGCACGTTGGCCGACAGCGAGACGCCGGCGAAATCGGCGTCGAGGTTGTACAGGGGCTTGCCGCTGAGCGCCTGTACCGTCGAGGCCAGCGGGAACGTGAGGTTGTGCATCATCAGGGTGTAGCCGTCGGGCGCCGCTCGGGACATCAGTTCGGCCCCGATGGTGCCGCCGGCGCCGCTGCGGTTCTCCACCACCACCGGCTGGCCGAGGGACTCGGCCATCTTCTGGCCGACGAGGCGAGCGATCACGTCGGTGGTGCCGCCCGCCGGGAAGGGCACGATGATGCGGATTGGTTTGGCCGGGAAAGCCTGGGCGAGAGCGGCGGAGGACAGGCCGGCGACCGGGGCGGCCACCGTGGCGCTGATCAACAGGCGACGCCTGGAGGTCTGCATGGATATCTCCTCGAAGGGTGTCCAGGCAGGGGCCTGGAGACGGGGCGGGGGGTGTACGCCGGATCGGACTCGAACCCGGCGCAGACGCCAGGCGCGGCGGGAGCGATACGCCTGACTGATTCGCCAGCCGGAATGGTACCCGCGAAGCGCACGGGGAGTCCTTTTCGCCGTGCGCACGGGCTGGGGTCGAGGGCCGACCGGAGGCCTGACGGGGCGTCGCCCGCGCCGGATGCGACCCGGCCGGACGCCGGGGATATGCGGATCCTGCAACTGCGGGATCCGTCAAAGTGTCCAAAAACAATTACAAACACGTTGTCAACTGAACGAGACAGTGGCCTAATAGAGCTGTCCGCCGGGTTCCTCCCCCGCGGATGTTGTGTGAATCTCCTCCGACGAGGCCTTTGGCCGGACCGCGTGTCCGGTCATTTTTTGCCTGTTCAGTCCACGCCGGGCAAGGGCAGCGACTGCGGCTGCGCGGCGATCCGGACGAGCCGCTCCACGCGGCGACGGTGCCGGGGCTCGTCGGGTTCGAGGGCACGGAGCCGGGTGGCCCAGTGCAGCGCGCGAAGGGCTTGCCCGGATTCGCGCCGGTCGTGCCGCAACAGCGCGACGACCGCCGGCACCACGCCCCCGCCGGCGAGGTCCTCCCAGAGCGCGAGCGCCTCGTCGAGCCGGCCTGCGCGGCGCAGGAGGTCGGCGTGCAGCAACCGTGCGCGTTCGTCGAGGGCCTGCGGCGCGGCTTCGAGCTGGCGCAGCGCGTTGGCGGCGCGGCCTCGGCGCAGTTGCAGGCGCGCGATCGCGCCATGGTCGGCTGCCGGCGGCAGGCGTGCGCCGGGGATCGACGATGGCTCGACAGCCGTCTCGAACAGGCTCCCCAGCGCGGGCAGCAGCGCGGCCAGGGAGACGAGATCAAGGCGGTTGTGCAGCAGCACGGCGGGAAGGTTGCCGGCGTCCGCCTCGCGCAGGAAGGCCGTCCACACGCCGGGGACCGCGTGCCCCGGCAGATCGTCCTCCCGCCGCACGCCCAGCAGCCGGTTCTCGGCCGTGGCGAGCCGGCAGTCCGGCCACTGCCGCCCGTAGGCGGTGCGAACGAAGTGCAGCAGGTCGGCGTGGGGGCGGTGCGGCGGCAAGGGATCAAGCCGCGCGAGTGCGAACCGGGTGGCGAGCAGCGGCAGGTCGAACGACTTGCCGTTGTAGCTGATCCAGGCGCCGGAATCGGCGCTCGCCGCCCGAAGCGCGAGGAGCATCGCGCGCTCGCCGCGGAACCCGGTCAGCAGCCACTGGTGCACCCTGAGCACGTCCCCGCAAAGGCGAGCAATGCCGACGAGAAAGGGCAGGGTGCCGCAGCCTCCGGCGAGGCCGCTGGTCTCGGTGTCGATGAAGCACAGGTCGGCTGCGCGCGGGGGAGTGCCGGCGAGCCCGAGCCATTGCAGGTCGGCCGCGCGCAGGACGTCGGGCCTGTCGAGCGGGTGATCGTGCACGAAGGCGATCACGCCGGGCGCATGCACCGAGCCGCCGAGGATGGCGGCGAGCGCGGCGTCCCCGGGCGCACGCGGGCTGCCGGGGGGCGCAGGACGCCCGATGCCCTCGATCTGCCGTCGCGGATGTGCGCGAGCCGCGAGGCGCTGGATCCGCTCGGCCAGGGACCCGATCGGTGGCGGATGGCCGCTCGGCGCGCCGCCCGGGCATGCGGCGGATGCGAGCGCGGGCGTGGGGGACGGCTCGGGCGCAGCCGCGGCGAGTGGCGGCTTCGGCGAGGGGGCCGCACGGGGACCGGCCGCAGGCGCGGCCAGTGCCGCACGCAGCCGGAGCAGGCGCTCGGCGGGTGACGACGCGGCCATGTCCTCAGGCGACGCCGGGCGCCGCGATCGCGGCGCCTGCCTGCGCGACCGCCGTGCCCGGGTCGACCCCGGCCATCAGCGCGAGGACGACGGCCGCCTGGCGGCGCGCATCGAGTCCGGTGTTCTCGTCGGAGGCGAGTACCGGACCGACGCAGGCCGGGCAGCCGTGCGCGCACTCGCAGCCGCCGACGATCGAGCGCGCGTGCGCGAGCGCGGCATCGCGCAGGTCGTACAGGGGCGTGGACAGGCCGCAGCCGCCCGGATGGTTGTCGTACAGGAACAGCGTGGGCGTGAATGCGCGGCCCTCGCGGACGAGCGCGCTGGGCTCGAACGGGCTGCCGTCGGCATCGCGCAGGCGCCCTCGACCGTCCGGTTCGAGGGCGGCGTGCCACCTGCCCTCGGCATCGCCCACCGCACGGCCGAGATCGCGCAACTCGGCCATCGACAGCAGGGCGGCTGCATGGTGCAAGGCCCAGGCTGCCCCCAGGAACCCCTCGAGCGCGGCCTCGGGTTGGTCGAACGCCTCGAGCAGGGCCGAGGGCGACAGGCTCCACCAGACCGCACTCGTGTGCATCTCCTGGTCCGGGAGGCGTACGTCGCCGTAGCCGACGTTCTCGTGGCTGTAGAAGCGGATCTTCTTGTAGCCCGCCACGCGGCGCACGAGGTGCACTTCACCGCGGCAGGCGAGCGCCGTGGTGTTCGCCGATTGTTCGAAGACGTCGAGGACCTTGAGACGGGTGTAGTCGATCGCGTCGGTGTAGTAGTCGGCCGCCGTGCGCGTGACGTAGGCCTTGCGACCCTCCCAGTCGAGGCGCTCGACCTGCCAGGGCTGGCTCTGCACGAGGTAGATCGCGCCTTCGTACAGCGTGAGCGGAGCGCTCGACCAGTCGACTTCGGCGATGACCGCGCTGCCGCCATCGGTTGCATCGACGACGACGAAATTGCCCTCCGCGATCGAGCGCAGGCTCACCGCATTGGCGGGATAGCTGTCGGCGATCCAGTGCCAGCGATCGCCCTCGCGGTGCACGACCTGCTCGCCCTCGAGATAACCCAGCATGTCCTCGAGCGAGGGCGTGCCGAACCGCTCCCCCGCCTCGAAGGGCAGTTCGAAGGCGGCGCAGCGCAGGTGCTCCATCAGGATCAGCAACTGGTCGGGGTCGATGCGCGCGTGCTCGGGCGAGGACTCGAGGAAGAACTCGGGGTGCCGGACCAGGTACTGATCGAGCGGCTGGCTCGAGGCGACCAGCACGCCGAGCGCCGGCCGGTTGCGGCGCCCGGCGCGCCCGAGGCGCTGCCAGGTGGCCGCGATGCTGCCCGGGTAGCCGTCGAGCACGCAGACATCGAGCATGCCGATGTCCACGCCCAGTTCGAGCGCCGAGGTGGACACCACGGCATCGAGTGTGCCGGCGCGCAGGCGCTGCTCGATGGCGCGCCGCTCGCCGGGCAGATAGCCGCCGCGGTAGGCGGCCACCCGCGCCGGTATCCGCGGATCGTGGTCGAAGACATCCTTCAGGTAGCGCGTGAGCACCTCGACGGCCAGCCGGCTGTTGGCGAACACGATGGTCGACAGGTCGCCGCGCAGGGCATGGCGGGCGATGCGAGTCACCTGCGAGCGGCTGGAGGCCCGCAGGCCCAGCTCGGCATTGACGAGCGGCGGGTTCCACAGCAGCACGTGCCGCTCGCCGCGCGGCGCGCCGTTGTCGTCGATCAGGGCGACCGGCTCTCCGACCAGGCGTGCGGCGAGTTCCGCCGGATTGGCGATCGTCGCCGAGCACAGGATGAACACCGGATCGGCACCGTGGAAACGCGCGACCCGACGCAGCCGGCGGATGACGTTGGCCACGTGCGAGCCGAACACGCCGCGATAGCCGTGCATCTCGTCGATCACGACGTAGCGCAGCGTGCGCAGGAATCGCGACCAGCGGGTGTGGTGAGGCAGGATGGCCTGGTGCAGCATGTCCGGGTTGGACACCACGATGTCGGCGTGCTCTCGCACCGCGCGGCGCGCATCGGCGGGCGTGTCCCCGTCGTAGGTGTTGGCGCGAATGCGCAGTGCGCCCGCGGCGTCCAGCGCGCTCAGCTCCGCCACCTGGTCCTGGGCGAGGGCCTTGGTCGGGAACAGGTACAGGGCGGTGGCCGTCGACTCGCGCACGGCCTGGAGCACCGGCAGGTTGTAGCAGAGCGTCTTGCCCGACGCGGTGGGCGTGACCACGACGGTGTGCCGGCCCGCCCGGACGCTGTCCCAGGCGGCGCGCTGATGGGTATAGGGCCGCTCGATTCCACGTCCGGCGAGCGCAACCCGCAGCCCGGCGTCGAGGTCGTGCGGAAAATCGGCGTGGCGGGCCGGCTCGGCGGCGCAGATGCGGTGCGCGGTGATCCGCGACGCGTATCGCCGTTGCAGGCGCTCGGCCAGCACCGCCGCATCGCGCAGGCGGGCATTGGCCGGCGCGAGGCGGGACGACTCCTCGGCCGGCAGCAGCGAGTGCGCGGCGGCCGCCGCGCTCCGCGGCAGGGCGGAACTTTTCACCGATGTTCTCCATTCGTTCTCTTCGGGCTATCCTATGCGAGCCGCGTCGTCGCGGGCAAGGGGCGGACCGGGGGAGGCCTGAGGTGAACCCGGGGTTGACCGCGGTCGGGCCGGTCGTGGTCCGGCCGGACCGACCTGCCGATCGGCGCGATGCCTGCCTCGCGTCCGCGCGCGTCCGCGGTCCCCGACTCCACTACCGCCCGCCCATGCAGATCCGCCGTCGCCCCCCGTCGTCCGGGCCACCGTCGTCGCGGCCGCCGTCGTCCAGTCCACCGTCGTCCGGCCCTGCGTCGTCCGATCCGGGGTCGCCCGGCCCCGGCCCGGTGTCGTCCAGCCCCACGCCCGACGACTCGATCGCGGTCGAAGGCCCCGTGGGCCTGACCCGTCGGCAGCGCGAGGTGTTGCGGTGCCTGTCGAGGCTGCTCGCCTCCTCGACCGATCCGGTCACGCTCGATCGCCTCTGCGCGACGCTGGGGCTGGCCTCGCGCGGTTCGCTGCACAAGCATGTCCGGGCGCTGGCGAGCGCGGGGTTGGTCGAGCCGCCACGCGGGCTGCGGCGAGGGCTCGCGTTGACCCGTTCCGGACTCTCGGCGATCGCGGGCGAGGCACCCCGTTCGCTGGCGACGCCGCGCGGGGTGGGGATGGATGCGCCATCCGATGGGCCGGACGGCGCATTGCCGCTGCTCGGTCGGGTCGCCGCAGGTCGGCCGATCGAGGCCATCGAGACCCCCGAGCGATTCGACCCCGGGGCCGCGTGGCGCGGACAGCCGGGCCTGTATGCGCTCGAAGTCCACGGCGACTCGATGACGGACGCGGGCATTCGCGATGGCGACGTGGTCATCGTCGAGGCGCGCGAGCATGCCCGCGACGGCGAGATCGTCGTCGCCCTCGTCGATGGCGAATCGGCAACCCTCAAGGTGATCGAGCAGCGCCCGGGCCGCGTCCGTCTGCTGCCTGCCCATCAGGGCTTCGAGCCTTTGGAACTCGATCCCGGGCGGGTTACGATCCGCGGCGTGGTCAGGGGCCTGGTGCGGCGCTACTGAACGGTCGCACGCGAGCGTGCCGGGCGGCGAGCGTCGGTGCGCCGATCCCGGCTGCGGCGCTCGCGCGCCCGACACGCGATGGGAGCAAGGATGCAGCGGCGCGGATTCATCGGCTGGATGGCAGGTGCGGTGGCGGGCGGTGTTCCGGCGGCATGGCCGGACGTGGCGGGCGCGCAGGCGGAGCCGGCATCCCCGGGGGCTGCCGCCGGAGCCGTGCCCGGTGCGAATGCATCGGCGGTCCGCCCCGCGCTGGCTCCGGAGGTCGCCGCATTCGTGGCCGAGATGTCGAGCCGACACGGGTTCGACCCCGAGGCGCTGGCCGCGCTGATGGCGGCGGTGCGGCCGCAGCCCCGGGTGCTGTCGGCGATGCAGGCGCAGTCGCAGCCGAGGCCGTGGTACGACTACCGGGCCGCGTTCGTCAACCGGACACGCGTGGCCGGGGGCGTGCGGTTCTGGAACGAGAACGTCGAGCCGCTCGCCCGGGCCGAGACGGTGTACGGCGTGCCGCCCGAACTGGTGGTGGCCACCATCGCGGCCGAGACCCTGTTCGGTCGGCAGATGGGTACCCATCCGGTGCTCGATACGCTCTCGGCGCTGGCCTTCGGCTTTCCGCGCCGGGCCGAATTCTTCCGCAGCGAGCTGGAGCATTTCCTGCTGCTCGCGCGCGACCTCGACCTCGACCCGGCTCGTCCGCTGGGTTCGTTCGCCGGGGCCATGGGAATACCCCAGTTCATGCCCAGCAGCTACCGCCGGCTGGCGGTGGACTTCGACGGGGACGGTCGCATCGACCTGTGGCGCAGTGCGGCCGACGCGATCGGCAGCGTCGCGAACTACTACCGCGCCCATGGCTGGGTGACGGGCGGGCCGGTCGCCTTGCCGGTCGAGGCGCCCGCCGACCTCGCGCGGGCGCAGGCGGAGCGCGGCATCCGCCCCCACACCCCTGCCGGTGAACTGCGGGCCATGGGCATCGCGGTACCCGACCAGATCGACGCCGGCGTACAGGCGATGGTGTTCCCGCTGGTGTTCCGGGAAGGCACGCGCTACTGGGCGGGCTTCGACAACTTCTTCGTGATCACCCGCTACAACCGGGCGATCCACTACGCGATGGCCGTGCACGAACTGGCGGTGGACATCCGCGCCGCGCGCGCGTCCGGCGATGCGGCTGCGGCCGCGCCGTCCCCGTCGCGAGTGGAGGCGACGCCGCGACGGGCGGGGGCGACCCGGCGCAGTTCCGCGAAGGCATCGCGCTGAGCGTGAGCCTGCCTGCCGCGCGCGCGCCTGCCCGCAGCGCGCTGATCGATTCGCTGCGAGGCGCAGCGCTGCTGGGCGTGATCGTGATGAACGCGCTGGCCTATCCGCATGCGCTGGGCTCGCCGCTGGGCGTGGTCTCGCCAGCCGATTCGACGATCGCGCTGTCCCTGCATGCACTGGCCTCGGCGCTGCTCCAGGCGAAGAGCTATGCGTTCCTCGCCTTCCTGTCCGGGTATGCATGGGCGATGCAGGTGCGCGGGCGCCGCGGCGAGGCCCTCGCCCGGGCGGAGCGCGGCCGGCGCGCACGCATGCTGAGGCAGGGCGCGCTCGGGATCGCCCACGGACTGTTCATCTGGTTCGGCGACATCCTCAGCTGGCTCGCGCTGCTGGGCCTGCTGCTGCTGCAGGCGCCGCGCTGGCGGCTGCGCGTGCTGCGCAACCGCATGTTCGCGTGGTTCGCGGTGTGGCTGCTGCTGGCGATGCCGCTGTGGGCCGCGCGAATCATCGACGGACCGCCGGGATTCACCCCGCCGGGGGCGTGGGCGGTGGTCGACGCGAGCTCATGGCCCGAGGTGTTCGCGATCCATCGCGAGGGGTATTTCGCCTATGTCGTCGGCGCACCGTGGCAGGTGCCGATGATGCTCTCCCTCGGACTGCTCGGGGTATGGGCCGGGCGCCTGCGCGTACTCGAGCGCGCACGCATCGGGGCGCGCGCCTGGAGGACGGGCACGCGCGTGCTGCTGCCGCTCGGCGCCGCCGGCGCGCTGCTGCAGGCGCTGCTGGTCATCCGGGGCCAGCGCGAACTCGGCGGGGATTTCTCGTTGGCCGACCTTGCGAGCCAGTTGACCGGCCCGCTGCTGGCGGCGGGTCTGCTGCTCGCGGTGGCCGGTGCGTGGCATCGCCGGGGAGGGCTCCCCCTGCTCGCGCGGTGCGAGGCGCTGGGGCGCCTGAGCCTGTCGGCCTACGTCGCGCACACGCTGTGCTGCGCGCTGCTGATGTCCGGTGCCGCGCTGGGCTGGGCGCCGGGATCGGTCGGACTGTTCGCCTTCGGCCTGGCCTGGTGGGCGATCGCGGTCTGCGTGGCACCGCTGTGGCGCCGTCACGCAGGCGAGGGGCCGCTGGAGCGCTGGGTACGGGGTGCGGGATGGGGATCCCGCCGGAACACGACGACGTGATCGGCCTCGACCCGGATGCCGATCGCCTCGCCGAGCGCGTGGTCGTGGTGGCTGGGCACGAGTGACAGGGCCTGGCGACCGTCGGGCAGCGCCAGCGTGTACAGGATGTCGGCGCCGCGGAAGGCCTTGTGCAGCACGGTCGCGCGCAGCGGGCTGGCGTCGTCGTGCACGATGTCGTCCGGGCGCAGCAGCACCTCGACGTCGCAGGTGTTCTCGCAGTGCTCGCACCCGCGTCCGCATTCGGGCGGCAGGTCGCCGGTGAGGCGACCGATGCCGATGTCGATGCGGTGATCCTCGAGCACGGTGCCCGGGATGAACACGCCCTGGCCGATGAAGTCGGCGACGAAGCGCTCGGCAGGGCGGTGGTAGAGGTTGTACGGGGTGTCCCACTGCAGCAGACGACCTTCGTGGAGGATGCCGATCTCGTCGGCGACCGCGAAGGCTTCGGACTGGTCGTGCGTGACGAGGATCGCCGTGGTCCCCTGCGCGCGCAGGATCTCGCGGACTTCCATGCCGAGGCGCTCGCGCATCTCGACGTCGAGGTTGGAGAACGGCTCGTCGAGCAGCAGCAGGTGCGGACGCGGGGCGAGCGCGCGCGCGAGCGCCACGCGCTGCTGCTGTCCACCGGACAGTTCGTGGGGGTAGCGCCCGGCGGCCTGCGCCAGACCGACCACTTCGAGCAGTTCGCCGACACGGCGATTGCGCGCGTCCGATGCCATCCCGCGCAGGCCGAACCCGACGTTGCCCGCGACGGTCAGGTGCGGGAACAGCGCGTAGTCCTGGAATACCATCCCCACCTGTCGCCGCTCGGGTGGAAGTTGCCAGCCGGGGCGCGCGACCTCCTGGCCGTCGATCCTGATGCTTCCGCTGGCGAGCGGCTCGAAGCCGGCGATGCAGCGCAGGACGGTGGTCTTGCCGCATCCGCTGGGACCGAGCAGGCATCCGATGGCGCCCTTGCGCAGCGAGAAGCCCAGGCCCGAGAACACCGGGGTGTCGCCGTAGCGATGCCCGATATCGTGGACCTCCAGTACCGGAGCGAGTCGGGCGGAGGGCTGGTCGGTCATTGGGGAGGGCCTGGATGCGGACTTCGCCCGCGAGGGTGCGAGGCGACGACGTGACGAGCGGGTCTGCGCGGGCCGGCATCGGGCGACCCGAGGTCGTTCGCTCGATTCCACCGGGCCAGATGAGAACGATTCGCTTTCAATTGTAGCGGCACTGGAGAATAATCGGTGCCCGTCCTGCCTGCCGGCGGCCCTTCCCGGACCCGACCGCCCGATGCTGCCACGTTCGCTCCGCTCGCCGCTCGTGCTCACGGCCGTCGCGCTCGCCGTCGTGGTGGTGCTGCCGGTCCTTGCGCTGGGCAGCAGCGTGTTCGCGGCGGGCACCGCGGGCGTGTGGCGCCACCTTGCCTCGACCGTGCTGCCGGACTACCTGGCCACCACCGTCGTGTTGCTGGTGCTCGTGGGGCTGGGTGTCACCGCGGTCGGGGTCGGGGCGGCGTGGCTGGTGACCATGCTCGACTTCCCCGGTCGGCGCGGCTTCGAATGGCTGCTGGTGTTGCCGATGGCAATGCCCGCCTACGTGATGGCCTACGCGTACACCGACCTGCTGCAGTTCGCAGGCCCGGTGCAGGGCGCGCTGCGCGAGGCGTTCGGCTGGCAGCGAGGCGACTACCGGTTCCCCGAGATCCGGTCGACGGCCGGGGCGGCCGCGATGTTCGTGCTCGTGCTCTACCCGTACGTATACCTGCTCGCGCGCACCGCGTTCGTGGAGCGGACCGGGAGCGTGCTCGAGGTGAGCCGCAGCCTGGGCCTGGGTCCGTGGTCGTCGTTCCTTCGGCTCTCGCTGCCACTGGCTCGTCCCGCGATCGCCGGCGGGGTCGCGCTCGCGCTGATGGAGACGCTGGCCGACTACGGCACGGTGTCGTATTTCGGCGTGCAGACCTTCACCACCGGAATCTATCGTGCATGGCTCTCGCTGGGCGACCGGCAGGCAGCCGCCCAGCTCGCCTGCGCGCTGCTGGGCTTCGTGATCGTGGTGCTGGCCCTCGAGCGCATCACCCGGGGCCGCGCGCACTACGCGCTCGCGGGGGGGCGCGCGCGGGCGCCGGTGCGCCTGCCGTTGCGTCGTGGGCATGCGATGCTCGCCGCCGCAGCCTGCGCGATCCCGGTGATCGCGGGGTTCGTGCTGCCCGCGTTCGTGCTGCTGCTGCTGGCCTTCGAGGCCCGCGCCGACCTGCTGCCGATCCACTACCTGCAGCTGGCCGCCAACAGTTGCCTCGTTGCCGGACTCGCGGCGGTCCTCGCGGTCGGACTCGCCACCGTGCTCGCCTATGCGCGGCGCCTGCATCCGATGCCGGTGACCTCGGCGGCGGCGCGCGCGGTCGGATTCGGCTATGCGATTCCCGGGGCGGTGATCGCGGTGGGCATCCTCATCCCGCTGGGTCTGGTCGATCATGCGATCGATGCGCTTGCCCGTCGATGGTTCGACATCTCGACCGGACTGCTGCTGACCGGCACGCTGTTCGCGCTGGTCTACGCGTGCCTGGTCCGCTTCCTGGCCGTGGCGCAGGAGACGGTCGAGACGGGCCTGGGCAAGATCACCCGCGCGATGGACGACGCCGCCCGCAGCCTGGGATTCGGCCCGGCGCACACGCTCTGGCACGTGCACCGGCCGCTGATGTGGGGCAGCCTGCTGACCGCATCGCTGCTCGTGTTCGTCGACGTCATGAAGGAGCTGCCGGCAACGCTGGCGCTGCGCCCGTTCAACTTCGACACGCTGGCGACCCGGGCCTACACCTATGCGTCGGACGAGCGGCTGGGCGAGGCGGCCGTCGCCTCGCTGCTGATCGTCGCCGTCGGCACGCTGCCGGTGCTGGCGCTCACGCGCGCGATCCGGCGCCGGGCGCCGACGCTCAGTCGAGCTCCCAGCGCGTCGCCAGCGCATCCGGCAGCCGCTGGGAGTCGGTGAGCACGACGGAGCCCCGCTGCGCGTTGACGCGGGCCTCGGCCGGCAGCACCGGCTCGGGCATCCGTGCCCTGGGCGCCCAGGGCCGCTCCCTGAAACCGGTGGGCTCGGCGTTGACGACGCGCGCCGGCAGGCCGAGCTGCTCCCGCAGCCGCTGGGCGAGGGCTTCCGGCCCGACGCCGCCGGCGTCCAGGCCACGCGACCAGCGCACGATGGCCGGCTCCATCACGATGCGCACCACCCGCCCTGAACCCTGCTCGGCGACGAGCGTCACGAATCCGGTGTGGCTGGATCGCGTCGGCTGGTTCTTGAACACGCGCGGCGCGGCGTTGAGGGAAAGATAGAAGTTCTCCTGCCGCGCATCCGGCGCAGTCTTCGGCGCGGACGGCATCGAGTCGGCAGGTGCCTCGATCGCCACCACGGTGAACTGCTCCCGGCGCTGCGCGGGCAGGGTGACGCTGCCGGGCGGCGCGAACGACTGCGCCTGGGACACGGCCGAGTTCAGTGGCATGCCCAGGCGCAGGCCCATCAGCGCGCCTGCCTGGAGCGGGGGGGGCGCGGCGAGCGAGCCGGATGGATTGCCCGGTCGGGCGGCGCCGCAGGCAGGCCACAGCGCCGCGCACAGCAGGAGGCCGGCGATCCATCCGCGCACGGGCAGCCGCAGGGCGCCGTCCGCGCGACCGTTCGACGGCGCGGACGGCAGGCCGCGCAACCCGCAGGGGCCCGCGGCCAGCCGCCCCTCGCGCCCCGTCGACCCGCGGGTCATTTCCAGCCAGCGCGATCGAGCAGCTTCTGCGCAAGCGGCTGCAGGCGACCAAGGGCCGACACGGCGGTCTTTTCCATGCGGAATCGTCCCAGCGAGTCGAGTTCCGGATTCCGGGAGACCGCGGCGGCGACGACCGGCCATTCGTTGTTTCCGGCAGCGAAGTACGCCTGCGCCTCGTCGCTGGCGAGGTACTCGAGGAACAGGCGGGCGGCCTCCGGATGGGGGGCGGTGCGCAGCGGGCCGCCTCCGGAGACATTGACATGGGTGCCGGTGGTGGCCTGGTTCGGGAAGGACAGGGCCACGCGCTCGACGAGCTGCCGATCTTCCGGGCGGGTCGATTTCATCAGCCGAACATAGTAGTACGTATTGCTGATCGCCACGTCGCACTCGCCTGCCGACACCCCGCGCAGCTGATCGGTGTCACCGCCGCGCGGAGGACGCGCCAGGTTGGCGACCACGCCGCGCGCCCACTGCTCCGCGCCCGCTTCGCCGAGGCGCTCGATCATCGAGGCCATCAGCGAGAGGTTGTACACATGGCCGCTGGAGCGCACGCACAGCCTGCCTTTCAGCCGCGGATGGGCCAGATCCTCGTACGTGGCCACCTCTTCGGGCCGGACTTTGGCGCGGTTGTAGGCGATGACCCGGGCGCGGGTGGAGAATCCGAACCAGGTGCCGTCGGGTGTGCGGAGTTGCGCCGGTATGCGCGACTCCAGCACCGGGGAGCGCAGCGGGGCGAACAGGCCGAGCTGCTCGGCTCGCCACAGGCGGCCTGCATCGACGGTCAGGAACACGTCGGCAGGGCTGTTGCGACCTTCGCTGCGCAGGCGCTCGAGCAGGGCATCCTCGCTCGCCTCGATGCGATTGACGCGGATGCCGGTGAGCTGGGTGAATCGCGTGTAGAGGGCTTCGTCGGTCTGGTAATGACGTGCGCTGTAGAGGTTGACCACGCGATCGGTCTGCGCGGCAGCCGGCGCGAGGCCGAGCGCGAGCGGCAGCGAAGCCAGAGCCACGCAGAGTCGTCGACGCAGCCACCCGGATTGCGGCCGTGCGCATGGGGCTGTCGAGGCGGGCGCGGGTTCGGTGGCGACCGGACGGGGGCAGGCGGGGCGGGCGGGACAGGGCAGGCGGATCATGGGGTCGTGATCACTTTGGGGGCGAGTCGGTCAAGTGACGCTGCGAGGCTGCGATCGTGCGCCGGATCGGGGAAGCTTTCAGGATCCAGACGCTAGAACAGCTTAACAAGAACAGTTCTCGTTTGCAAATGAGAGTTATTCCCAAAAGTACGCCGAGTGACGTCGGGATCGATCCGGAGTGTCCGGGGGCGCCCCGCGCGCCCGCGGCCGTGAGTCGCCGTCGGTGGCTGGGCGCGGGCCTGCTGGCAGCGACGGGTTTCCTCGCCGGCTGCACGTCGACGCGCGGGCGCGGACCCGCGCCCGAAGGTCGACCGGTCACGGGTCCCCCCGTCGCGCCGTCTGCCGAGGCGCAGCCACGCGCCCGGGTCGGCCTCGCCCTGGGCGGCGGGGCCGCACGCGGGTTCGCGCATGTGGGCGTGATCCGGGCGCTGGAGCAGGCGGGCATCGTGCCCGATGTGATCGCCGGCACCTCGGCGGGGGCGGTGGTCGGAGCCCTCTACGCCGCCGGATATACCGCCGGCGACCTGCTGCGCATCGCCGGCCAGCTCGAGCAGTCGTCGGTGCGCGATCTCACGCTGCCCGATCGCGGGTTCATCCGGGGCGAGCGGCTCCAGGCGTTCGTCAATCGTGCCGTGCAGGACCGACCGATCGAGAGGCTTCGCATCCGCTTCGCTGCCGTCGCCACCGACCTGGCGACCGGGGAGGCCGTGACCTTTCGTTCCGGTGACACCGGACTGGCCGTGCGGGCGTCGAGCGCGGTCCCGGGTGTTTTCCAGCCGGTCGTCGTCGGCGGCCGCACGCTGGTCGACGGCGGGCTGACGCACCCGGTGCCGGTGGCCGCCGCGCGCGCTCTGGGCGCCGACGTGGTGATCGCGGTCGACATCTCCCGTCCGCCCGAAACGGGCCGATTCGCCGACTCGATCGACGTGATCCTGCAGACCTTCTCGATCATGGGCAAGGCGATCGCCGCGCAGGCGCTTCGCGAGGCCGACGTGGTCATCCGCCCGCCCATCGGTGCGGTCGGTTCGACCGACTTCGACAGTCGCCAGTTCGCGATCGCCGAGGGCGAGCGAGCCACTCGCGCGCTGCTCCCCGAGATCCGCCGGCGGATCGATGCGGCGAGCCAGCGGCTGGGGTGACGGACCCGCTGCCGGGCCGCAGGCGCGCGCGGTCGCGCGAGGTCAGGTGGTGGTGAGGCGACGCGCCCCGTTGAAACGCGTGACCCAGTAGCGCTCGGTCATGTTGGCGATATGCACCCGTCCGCCGCGACTGGGCGCGTGGATGAACCGCCCATCCCCGATGTAGATGCCGACATGCGAGTTGCGCCTGCCCCGCGTGTTGTAGAACACGAGGTCGCCGGGTTGGAGGTCGGTCGACGAGACCTGCATCCCGAGCCCGGCCATCTCGTAGGAGGTGTGGGGCAGCGAACGTCCGGTGACCCGGTCGAAGACGTAGCGCACCAGCCCGCTGCAGTCGAAGCCGGTCTCGGGCGAGCGGCCGCCGAACACGTAACGGATGCCGATCAGGCCCATCGAGTACAGCACCAGTTCCTGGGCCGTGCTGGTCGCGCGGTCGGCCAGCGACGAGGCGCGGTCGGCCAGCGTGTTGGCACGCTCGGCGAGGTTCTGGGCGAACTGGGCCACGTCCGTGCCGGCGGGCTCGGGGCGCGATTCCTGGGCGACGGCCGCGCCCGACAGGGACAAGGCGAGCAGCGCGGCGGCGAGTCGAACGGTCGGATTCATCGTGCGAGGCGTTCCAGGCAGGCGGGTTCGGGGCGGCGGGGCCGCCGGCGCAGGGGCGCGGCGGGGGCCGTCCGGACCGGATACCCGATGCGGGGTTGGCGGCAGGCCGGACGAAAACGGGCGGAGGTTGCCACAGGGCGGCGCCGGTTGGCAACCGGCGCCCCGCGTTGTAGCGTCGCCCTGCGGCTGCGGCCGTCGCCCCGGGCACTCGGGGGCAAAGGGTCTTTCGGGTGACGTGAAGCGCACCACAACGTTCCGAGGGTGAAGGTGAAGCCCGATCCTGCAGCCTGTTCGTCGAGCGGTTCCATTCGTGGACCCCTGGTCAAATCCGACGGGTCCGCGGACAAGCAGGATTCCTGCCTGCAGGCCGCCACTGCGCACCCGACGGCACCGGCCGTCCCCGAGCGATCGGGGCGCTCCCCGCGGGACCGTGCGTCCGGGACGGCGGGCGTGCGCCGGTTCGCGGTCGCGCGGGTCGCCTGGGGCCTGCTTGCCCTGTGGACCGTCGCGCAGGTCCACGCCCAGCCACTGGTCCTCGAGATACACGCGCTGAAGTACCGGACGGTCGAGCAGGTGCTCCCCGTGGTCGCGCCGCTGGTGCCGCCTCCGGGCACCGTGGGCGGGCTGCAGAACCAGTTGGTGGTGCGTGCCACCGCGCAGACCCAGGCCGACATCCGGGCGGTACTGGACCGCCTCGACGCGCCCCCGCGTCGCCTGCTGATCAGCGTGCGGCACGACGACCAGTCGCACTCGCGCGAGACCGCGACGGCCGCCCAGGGACAGGTGGTACTGGGCCAGACCCGCGGCGTGGGGGTCGACCTGCGGCTGCAGGACGGTCGGTCGAGCGCCGCCGGCCAGGGCATCCAGCAGATCCAGGTGCTGGAGGGGCAGCCCGCGCTGATCCGCAGCGGCCAGTCCTCGCCGGTCCCTATGCGCCAGACGGTACGCGGTCCGGACGGTTCGATCCGCGTGATCGAGACCGTCGATTACCGGGAGACCGGGTCGAGCCTCCAGGTGCTGCCGCGGCTGGCGGGCGAGCAGGTGATCCTCGACATCCTGCCCGAGCGCGGCGAGCCGGGCCCGGGCGGCAGCGTGTCGGTGCAGCGGCTCGCCACCCAGGTCTCCGGTCGCCTCGGCGAATGGATCGAACTGGGCGGGGTCACGCAGGACTCGTCCGTGCGGCAGTCCACGCTGCTGGGCTCGACCTCGCGTGCAGGACGCGAGGCTCGCCGGACGTGGGTGAGGGTGGAGGAGATTCGCTAGCGCGCGGCCTGCGTCGGCTCGCCGTCCGCCTGTGCCGGGCGCGCCGGCGCGG
>Ga0315900_10003901_pt1 | contig 21473 bp, 4 predicted proteins | sample LakEriMetagenome_FD_203521 | JGI IMG/M metagenome (GOLD analysis project Ga0315900, IMG submission 203521) | Freshwater fungal communities from buoy surface, Lake Erie, Ohio, United States - Buoy 12 MA114 | ecosystem: Environmental > Aquatic > Freshwater > Lake > Lake biofilm | place: USA: Lake... | reverse complement strand
GCACCAAATCCTTGGGCCAATGAAGTCACATACATCGTGCAGTTATCGCTCGCCGTCGGAGCCGTATAGCTGATGTTCACTGCACAACCAGCTCCGCTCACAGGGTCCGTTACTACGTAACCTCCCGCTGCACCTGCAGGGCTCACCGTTGTACCGGTCGCACCAATCGATACCGTAATATTAGCTGGACAGTCAGCAAAGACAGGAGCAATATTGTCTACTACCGTTACATTGAACGCACAAGTAGAAACATTGCCAGAGCCATCTACCAACGTGTACTCCACTACAGAAGTGCCCTTATCAAATACCAAAGCATTCACCTCTCCAGCGCCATTGCTCAGCACTTGAGATGGGTTCATTACTTCGTACGTCAAAGAACCACCTGGAAGCGTACAATTGTCTGTAGCCGTTACCGGAGCAAGTGAACCAGAGGTCCAAGTGCAACCTGTAGATGGAGCTACATTCTGCGTCAAGCTGCTTGGGCATACCAAACTTGGCGCTGTTACGTCTTGTATAACCACATTTGCGATACAGGAAGACGTATTGCCTGAGCCATCTGTCACAGTAAGCTCTACGTCATTGTTTCCAAGATCAGAACAATCAAAGAAGGAGACATTGTACGAAAACTGCGATGCAATCGTAACGCCTGGGCCAAATATTCCATCTAATGAATTAACCACGAAACAGAAAGACTGGCCCGCCAAAATTGGCAATGTCACTACCCCAGTTTGGGTTTGTGGCCCTGAGTTATTAGTCAATTGCGTAAATACCCCATCAATTGAGTATCCAAAAGGATCAAATAAGGGGCCATCAGTGGTTTGGAAATTCCAATTGAATACAACGGTTAATGCTTCGGGGGCCGTAATACACAGTTGAGTGTTACCAGCTACACCGTTGTCATTGCCCGTCAACTCAATGGAATTAGGAGCATTGGTGACATCTATAGATCCATCTCCGGTAGAAGAGAAGGCCCAGTTACCCGTTTCAAAGTAATTTTCAAAACCAAAGAAACCAATTCCAACTGCAGCAGTACAATTATCAGAAGATCCTCCATCTAATTGACTTGCTGAAACAGAAGCTTCGCCATTAGCATCCAATGCCAAAACAATACTCTTACACTGCGCAATCGGCGCTTCCGTATCTACTATTGTCACATTATAGGAACAAGTAATAGATGGGGTGCCAATCACTACAGCGTTTACAGAGGTGACTCCTTTTTCAAAAGGAACTGCCACTACAGATCCAAGAGTACCAGGAGTAGCACTTGAATTCACCGTCGTTGCACCAGTAGCATAATAACCAATGGTCGTACCATTGGCGCAATCGCTGTTAAGTGTAGCAGGTAATAAGTTTACATACGCGTTGCAAGTACCTGGATCAGCGCTAACGGTTACGTCAGCGGGGCAGGTAAGAGCAGGTGCTGTAAATGTTACCTCGATAGACTCAGTAGTCGTACAGCTTGGTCCATTTGCACCATTTACTCCATTGTTTGGATCCGTAACCGTTACGGTATACGTAACCGGTCCAGGAGTAGAAGCTGTAACATCAATATAGCTGGTAGTGGAACCATCCGACCATAAGTACTGGTAAGAACCACTTCCGCTGTGTACGTTGGATGAAACCCGAACGGTTTGATCTACGCAAGCTACCGCAGGAGCTGTTAATATAACAACCGGACGGTTAACTACCCGAAGCTCGATTACCCCCACATGGAAGCAATCATCACCGGGAATACCATCAACGTCCTGACCAATCCGAACATAAATTTCATCATCGGAAGAAATGTGGTCGAACCCTCCAGTAGCAGAGATCAAATCCCCAGCTACCGCATCTGCTGCACCACTATAAGTACCGTAGTATCCAAGGATCGTCAAGGTACTTGGTGGAGTGGTTGGAGCAGGTGTCGGATAAGTAATGCCACTGAACGTAGCCGTATTACCACCAGGAGCATCCGGACAAGCTTCCAACTGAAGATTTGTCAACACCGGAGCACCGATGATTTCCAAGTTAACCGTGTAAGCCAACTCGGCGCAACCGCCGCAGCGCTGCCATACCTGATAGGTTCCAGGAATAAATACTTTCTGGAATTCAATCGGGTTGCCATCACCGAGGACAGACTGAACCAAGGCATTGCCCACTGGCAAACCAAGCGGAGACAAAGAGCTGCCGTAGTATAGCTCATACGTGCAACCAGGTACAGAACCGCCAACAGACTGATCCGCATCATTCTTAACGATTGTCGGAGCAGGACCAGCAGTGCTGTAAATCGTCCACCCATCGTTGGATGCACACTGAACTGCCGTGCTTGGATCAACATTCCAACCAGTCGTAGTCTCAAAATTAGGCTGAACTGTAATAGTAAAGAACACTTCAGGACCTATGCAAGAAACCTCCGCACCAGGAACAGAAAGAACCGCCTGTACCCCTACTGTAACTACATTGGGGTAGTTGTTTCCATTTACACCCGTGTAGAATAATTCAGGAGCATTTTCATCTCCGCTCATTAGTCCAGGTGCAGGAACAGAAGTTACCACCAACTCATCACTTGACGTAATGATATAAGACAGGTTAGCAACATCCGCTACACAGGCAGGAACTGTCTGCTGAACGTGCGCTAAGTCGATATAGCCTGTTTCATCCAAACAAACTGTAATGTTGTTCGGCTGAATAGCCATTGGAGACTGTGTCAAAACTACTACGTCTACAGAATCAAAACAAGCAACAGAGATATCTGCCCCATCTGGGTTGCAGTTATTTTGCATGTCCAATGGACGCTGCACGTTGCTTGGATAAATCGCTCCGCAAGCAGGTATGGTTATACCGTTGCAAGTAGTAGTAACACGAACTGGAGTTACAAACACCTTGTAGCATCCAGCAGTTGCGGGCGTAAACGTAGGATTAGCCGTCCAAGATCCAACTGGAGTTGGAGTTCCAGACGTATAGTCCACTAGAAGATAACGCCATGCATAGTCGGTTGGAGCAGTGGATCCTGCCGTTACCGTCAACGTACCACCTTCACATACTGGATCAGCCGTAAGGGTTGGTGCAGCAGGGAAAGTAATAAATCCACGAAGCGTGGTACGGCAAGTATTAGCCGCCAAATCACCAGTAGCTGCACCATCAGCTGCAGCTGTTGCATCATCCGAATCTTTACAATCGGAAGTCGCACGCGCTTTTGCACGGATAAAATGACAGCCAGGTTGTACAGCCGTAGCATTGTAGCTGAAGTCTACCATCTTAAGCGCATCCAAGGTCAAGTTGGTAAATGCTACCCCATTGCTCTCGCCAGAGTACACCAATTCCTGACCATCTGGAATACTAGGTGCCGTTGGCAAATAGTTTACAGAGGTAATCTTTACACCAGCACCGCAAGTATCACTTAATGTGACAGTTGGCCAGTTACCACTCATATCCACCCAAACGATAAAGTCATGGGTTTCTTCACAAGCATCTGGAGCAAGAGCGCCCGCCGTAATAGTTCCGCAAGCAGACGTATATGCCCACTTTGCAGTGACGGTATGACAACCAGGAGCCACATTGGTAAAGGCTCCAGTCGTATTCGTGAAGGCCGTACCACCATCTATATCGTAGCGTAGCTCGAATCCAGCTACCGAAGGAGTAGCAGTAGCCCAGTTCACAGCTGTGATATTGGTCGTACCGCAAACTGAACTTTTTGTCACCGTCGTGATATTCTCCGTAGAGATATCTGGGAAAATCACCACGTTTACCGCAGCACTCTCATCACATGGAGCTGGTCCAACTACAGCAGTAGGTGCCTCGGCACCATTGCGCATAGGGGTTGGAGCCGTACCACAAGTACCCGTATACACATAACGTGCCTTCACACTGTAACAACCAGGTGTGGTTGTGCTCGGGCTCGCAGACCAAGTGGCCCCGTTATCAATACTGTACTCAACACCAAAATCCGTTACCGGATCAACTGTGGGTAGCGTAAACATCGTGCCACAGGTATTGTCTGGCGCCGTCAAGGTCGGTGCCTCTGGGAAGATCAGTACATTTACTTCTGTACTTTCTACACATCCAGTTGGACCACCCGTTCCCGCAGTAGTCAAGCCACAATCTGACGTCAACACGTAACGTGCTTTGATCGAGTGGCAGCCTACAGAGGTGGGTGCTACTGTCGCCCATGAACCATACGTACCACCATCCACACTGAATTCAACACTGAATCCAGTAACAGGTGTTACCGTTGGTTCTGTCACTGCAGTACCCTCACATACATCTGCTGGTGCACTAAGCGTCGGCACAGATGGGAAGGTCGTAATGCTCACCGCATCGCTCGCTCCACAATCACCTGTACCAGCCGTTCCTGCAGCAGTACCTCCACAAGCACTGGCCGTCACATAACGAGCCTGTACTGAATGGCATCCCGCTGTGATTGGCACTGTCGGACTAGCCGCCCAAGCACCACTGTTAATGCTGTACTCTACGGTAAACCCAGTCACAGGTGTTACCGTGGGCAACGTAAATGCAGTACCTGCACACACATTGCTGGTAGCAGTCAACACTGGCTTCGCTGGGAAAATAACCACCGATTCTGAAGTGCTGGCTCCACAGCCCCCTCCAAATTCAGAGAAGACTTTGAACCCAAAGTCAAATTGTGGATATGGAGTATATGGTGCATTTGCATAAACTTGACCTCCTGGATAAACATCGCCTGACCCCTGAATATTAGCACCCACCGTTCCAGTTAGAACTAAGTAGTAGACCGAACCGGGGGTAACACTTACCTCGGGCCATGACACATCTACCCATAAATTAGATCCCATGTAACTTGCTGTACCCTGTGCCAACTCTATCCCACCCATATTCGGGAGGTCTGAGTACAGCTGAATGGTAACCGAACCAGCAGTACTATTAGCCAAGTAGATACTCGCCCCAGACACCTTAGAATCGGTTGCCGTGAAGGACTGTGCAAGATCAGATTGGCTAAAACTAGCAAGAAAAAAATTTACTTGTGTCTGAGCTATGCTTTCAACATTAGGAAACTCTCCTACCGTTCCAGCTAAGGTAGATCCACAATCTTCACTGAGTGCATATGCCGCCTCAATGGTGTAGCATCCTGCCGTAGTCGTAGTAGACGGGTTGGCTTCCCAGTTTCCACCATCAAGGCGGTAAACCACATCAAAACCAGCAACATCTGTTACAGTTGGCAAGGTGAACATCGCATTGCAAGCATCTGCTGGATCTGTAATGCTCGGTGCAGCAGGGAATACCACCGCACTTACTTCATTACTTTCTTCGCAAGCCGCAGGAGCAGTTGCTCCCGCTGCCGTTGATCCACAAGCAGCCGCCAGTACATAACGCGCTTGGAAGCTATGGCAGCCAGCTGTGCTAGGGGCCGTCGCTGAAGCAGAGTAAGTACCTCCGTCAATGCTCCATTCTACGTTAAAGCCAGTTACAGCCGTTACCGTAGGAAGCGTCAACGCAGCGTTGCAAGTATTAGCTGGTGCCGTCAAGGTGGGAGCGCTTGGGAAAATCACCACGTTTACCGCAGCACTCTCATCACATGGAGCTGGTCCAACTACATCTGCTGCCTCAGCACCAGAAGCGCCTCTTGCAACACCTCCACAAACACCCGGGTAAACATAACGCGCTTTTACGCTGTGACAGCCAGGAGTGCTAGGGACTGTCGGAGCAGCCGACCATGCACCACCATTTACGCTGTATTGCACGTTAAAGTCTGTAACCGGTGTTACCGTAGGCAATGTAAATGCAGCAGCACAGGTGTTGTCCGGTGCCGTCAACATGGGTGCCTCTGGGAAAATCAACACATTGACCGTGTTGGAAGCTGCTGAACACTCGCTTGCAAAACTACCTCCAGGAACTACATTCAAAGGTGGATCCACACCGCAATCACCACTGGTCACATACCGTGCTTGCACGGGGTAGCAACCTGGCGTTGTTGTGCTTGGAGCAGCATCCCAAGTCACACCATTGTCAATGCTGTATTCCACTGAAAACCCTCCAATCGGCGTCACCGTTGGAAGGGTAAACATTACACCACAAGTGTTGGAAGGCGCCGTAATGGTTGGGGCCGAAGGATAAATGACAAAATTCAATTCCTTCCGGCACATCGCAGGTGTCGAACCATCACCGGAGCTATTGGGGCATTCAGCCGCCTGCCGGATGATGATGTTGTGACAACCTGGAGCGAGATTGGTCGGAAGAGTCGCACTGAACATAGAGCCATCCACACTGTACTCGTACGTCAAACCCGTACCAGCTGTCGGCAACCCAGTGATGGACGTGATCGCTCCATCTGAACCAGAAGAGCAGGTCTTCACTAGCGTAATGTCATCCGCATCAATTTTACTCAAATCGTCGAAAATCGAAAAGTCGGTCGTAGCAGAAGCAGTCGTCGGAATTGGAGCTCCAAAACTAACCCCACTTGTGCAAGATACCCGATTCGCCAAGGTATGGCAACCGGCACTCACCGAAATGGGTAGCGTGGAGGTCCAAGCCCCGCCATCTACACTGTACTCGTACGTAAAACAGGTACGATTCGGTGCAGGGGTAGGAGTAATCAGACCACTGCACTCCAGATTCCCAGCTATGTTGGAAGCCAACACCGGCTGTGGAGCGCCTGTGCCAAAATAAAGGCAGGCTGAACTTCGCGTGTTCGGAATCTCCGTTCCCGCTGTGTACAGCACCCCATTACAAAATACATTCGTCGATGCAAACACCGCCGAAGTAATGCAATGTGGCCCCGTAGGCACATTGGAAATCGAACTTCCTGTTACAAAAGCACCCACTCCATTCAATTGAAACTTGTACTCATACCCCATGGTCAATGCTGGGGTCATGGTAATGTTCGAGATGGAGTGGTTCACATTCATCGCCGGATCAGCCGGACTGAATGTCATGGAGCTAAAAGTGCCCGGTCCTGGACAGGACTGTGCACGCGCATCTCCCGGACCCATTATTGCCAATGCTAAAAAGAGCATCGCAGGTAAGGTCACAAGAAAACGTTTCAGCTTGAAATGTAGAACGGACGGTCGACAGGCATCCCGCGATCTACACCTCGGATTGTAAACTTTTTCTCCCATGAGAATAACAGTTAAAAGGTGATTATAATTAAGTGGTGAAAAAAAACAAACAGGGTCCCTTTGTCAATGAAGTAGGGATTAACGCAGCAATTGAAGTCGGTTCATCAAACGACGTCTGGTAAGCGGCAACTCAGGGCATAGCAGCAAAAAATGCTGGATCAAAAAACACGAGCGAGAATCGTCAAAAAGGGGCACGCAATCGTCAACAGTCATAGCGTAATTGGATTACTCAAAATCAGGGATTAAATCCCAAATGCAAAAGTGCCCTGACAAACGGTAGAATATTGTATAAATGACGCTGCTTGACGGCGAAAATTGTCTATAAGTAAAGTGGCTTGTATCAAAAAACGGTAACAAATATCCCAAAATCAAAAACTATTAGAAAAAAGTGGTTTCGACAGAACATAGGAATGCCGATAGGACAAGGAGGGCTTTTTGTGTGAGCAAATTAGGTGGTAGGTAAGGTGCTACACAAGCCATTACCTACTATCCAATTCCCCAACCTTAAAGGATCTTAAGCTTCCATTAAGGAGCGGATCGAACGGCCATAGCGCTGCTTAAACAACTTGGAAAAATACCGCTCATCCTGAACCCCTAAATCCACTACCAACTTCTTGATGGAATCGTAAGCACCCGACTCCAACAAGCGCCTACCCTTCTCTAGTCGGGCCTCCTGAATATACTGGTTGGGCGTCATACCAGTCAGTCGTTTCACCTCTTTAAAAAAGGCACTCCTAGCCATTAGCATTTGTGCAGCACACCAGTCTACCGAAAACCCATTGTCGCCCAGGTGAGCAAACACCAAGTCCTCCAGCTTTTGCAACCACTCTAAATCTTTAAGACTAACTTCACTGCTACTAACCTGCTGATCCTTTTTCTTGGATAAAAGGGTCTGAAGAGAGGCGATCAAGGCAGTTTCTGTAAAGGGCTTTTCCAGATAATCGTCGGCACCCAGCTGCAACGCATTTTTGCGATCTTCCTCCCCAGACTTTGCCGTAATGACCACTACTGGAATAGAGTCGTATTCTTCCTTCGATTTCAGTGCCTCGATTAGTTGAAAGCCGTCGTGTTCTGGCATCATCACATCTGTCAAGATCAGATCGGGCAATGGATGACTCGATAACCAATCCAGCGCTTCTTCTCCGTTGCTCACTGCCATGACTCGGTAAAAGGGACGTAGCAACACCTCCAGGTACTCTTGGAACTCAGCGTGGTCTTCCACTAAAAGAATACTCGCTTTTTTACCGTCCAAAACCTTCGGAACGGTTGGATCCCCATGCTCCCCGAAAGTTGAACGAAGGTGATCAATAATCTCTACCGGTTGTTCCACGATTTTTTTCGGAATTTCCAAAAAAAAGCTGCTCCCTTTTTGCCATGTACTTTCCACCCAGATCGATCCCTCCAACAACTGAGCCCATTCCCGACAGAGCGCTAACCCAATTCCTGCCCCCCCTTCTAAAGGTGCATCAGGACGCTGAGTCTGGTAATATCGCTCAAATACATGCGGCAAGTCATCCGGATGTATTCCTCGACCACTATCCGTTACTGAAAACTGGATATGTTGCTCAAATTCGGTCAATCGAATGGTGATACCTCCAGAAGAGGTAAATTTTAGAGCATTTGAAAGTAAATTATTAAGAATACCCCTCAAGCTTTTTACATCACAAAAGACCTGCAAATCCTTGGTTATGGCCGATTCTACCTGTAAGTACAAACCCTTTTTTTTAGCCAATATCATAAATTCAGAAGCCACCCCCCGCACAAATCGGTCTAAATTAGTTGCCTCCTGCTGAACGACCACTCCACCCTCCGCGATGGTTTGTAAAAGCAGTGCGTCGTTCACCAGCTCTAGCATTCGATTGGCATTATTTGTCGCAATTTGCAATAAATGATCTTCCTGCACTCGATGCCCAGGCATTTTTCGATACCGCTCGAGGGGACCTTGAATTAGGCTTAGAGGCGTTCTTAGTTCGTGCATCAGGTTGGTAATAAACCTGGTTTTCTCCCTGTCCTGCTGACGCAGTCGTGCAGCCTGCTGCACGATAAGTTTTTTATCCTCTAATATTTTGGCCGTTCGCTTAGCCACTTCTTCTTTCAATTCAACCTGCCGCTTTTGTATCACCTTAATCCTGCGCATCCATAAAAGGCTTAACCCGGTCAGAAGTAAAAGCAAAACAGAAAACCTGAACCAACTGCTCTTATAAAAGGGCGGAAGGATAATCATACGAAATGGTGCAGCTGACTGGATAATCCTACCATTGGCCGTTTTGGCAAATAATTCAAGGAAGTACTCGCCTGGAGCTAAACCCCACAACTGGATTTCTCCCGTTTTGGAGGAGAGGTATTGCTCATATATGCCCTTAATCCTGTAATAATAGGTCGTATGCTCTACACCCTGAGATGGTGGAATTGAAAATTTCAAATAAAGCACCTGGATACCCGGGGCCAATTTAAGTTCCCCTGTTTCATAAAAGTCGGTTAAAACATCACCCGATGCAGCAGATTGAAAAGTAGGAAAAGTAGCACTGGTAAGAAACAGCTGAGCATCCGTGTTTTCTTCAAAATCATCTTTAAAGTCTTTAGGATGAAATTGGACCACACCATTTAAGCCTCCAAAATAAAAATGTCCATCCGATGCCCTTAGGTGCGCCAGTCGATTAAACTCATTATGTGGCAACCCATCACTGATTGTAAAAAAACGAAGCTTGCCTGTGCTTGGTTGAAGTTGAGTAATTCCAAGATCCGAAGTGCACCAGAGGTAGCCAAACTCATCCAAATAAACAGCATAAATGTTGCTATTGGGCAGCCCATCCTTTACAGTATATAGATGAGTTTCTGCAAGCATCCAGTTCCAGTGCAACAAGCCTTCTGAGGTTGCTAACCAATATCCGCCTGCCCCATCCGGGCAGGCATGCCGAACATTGTCTGCCGGAAGAAAATACTTTCCACTACCACCGCTCCAATAGCGTGCTAGGATTCCACGTTTTGGGTCTAAATGATAAATTCCCGTAGAGGTAAATAAATAGATGGAATTTTGGGCTTCTGAGGAAAGCATCAAATACACTTCCGAACGACGAAGGGCATCATGGCCATTGTATTGCTGAAATGCCTCAATAGATTCAGTAGCTCGATCAAAATACAATAGCCCATTTGAGTGGCCCAGCCAAATACAGGATTTAGTGGGAAGGATAGACCAAATATTCCCGTACAAAGCAGAGGATGCATAGTTGCGATATGTCCCCGTTTTTAAATCCAACTTTCGGAACTCTGAAAGCCCTAAAAGGAGACTCCCATCCTCATCTTGACTTATCCCGTAGTAGCCCAATTTTTGACTAGTCACCAACGATAGCTTACCGCTGGAAGGATCAAAACGATAAGTAGAATCCCCAATATTACAATAAAGAAGTCCGTTTGAGTCTTCAATAATCCCCCTACTCGGCCGCAAGAAGATACTGCCGTTTTCCATCGCAGCAATCTTAACAAAACGCGAAGAAAGCCGCTCTACTTTAAATAATCCATGCAAGGTAGAAACCCAAAACCGGTGCTGCCGGTCAATTAAAATGTGAAAGGCGCCTTCAATTCGGCTCCCCACCGGTAACTGGATTTCTGAAAGAACCTTATCTCGCTCCGCATCCAACAACATTGGGACACCCTCATTGAAAATCCAAATTTGGTTTCTACCAGGCTCTAAAGCGAAGATCTCTTTTCGTATTCGAGTCCCTTTCACCTTGTCTATTGCCTTGCTGGAATGGAAAACTGGTTTTTGGCCTTCCTTTATGTGCGCGTATTGATTCGCACAGATGACCCAAAGGCCTCCTCCAACAGCAGGAAGCATCTCATAATCCAAATCTGGAACGAAGTACTCCATTACTTTCTTGTACTCATCAATCGAAAGCAAAAGACTTCCTCCTTGCTGATACCGATCCAATTGGATCCAAATTGTGTTTTCTTCAGACTTATACGTGCAAAATTCAAATCGCCCCAAACCACAGCGATAATATTCCTCCACCTTACCATCAGTTCCCCGCTTCCATAGAATACCCTGATCGTCTCCCAACAAAACAGTTCCGTCTGTGCTTAGAGCCACCGTATGAATGGATAAAGGGATATCCCCCTTCAAAAAATGGAGCCGATTCGACTTCCTGGTTTTAATATCCACCTGCTCAAAAAAGACTCCTCCCTGGTCTCTTCTCCGGATCCATAGTTTCCCCCCTGCATCTTCAAATAAAATCATTACCTCCTTGGAGGAGCTCAGAGGCGGCCACTCAGCTACGGTGGTAAAATCCGTGCCGTCAAAAAATTCAAGAGAATTCAAGGTGACCGACCAAAGAAATCCCCTACTATCCTGAAAGGTCTGGTATACGTGGTTGTGCGTCAAACCGTCCCTGACGGAATACTTTACAACTTGATACTGACTTTGCAGAATAGCAGGAGCAATCAAATAAAAAGACAGAATTAGATGCTTAATTCCTTTCAATGGTTTCTAAATTTAGGATCAATCAGTGGTGAACTTTACAGATTGGTTTTTTGGATTAAAACAATGTGTGAAATTAGATCCACAACTAAGCGAAAATTGTATAACAAAATTAATAAATGTAGAAAATTGTATTAAAAGAGGTTTTTTTACATTTTTAGAGTATGATTTGGGGGAAAACACTAAAAATCAATCAATTACTCGATTTTTATTTTGGTTGCTAAAAAACACACCTTTTTTATCCATACCCTCCCCCCCCAAATATGCCAAAATCCGTCATTTTCCATAAAAAAAATCACAAAGTCCAATAATTTCCTTATAAAGAGCACGTGTAACACTCCCCAGCAGTTACATTTGCAAGCAATCTTTACTTCATCATGTGTTACCAATTACGACTATCCCTACTCTTCCTATTCGCTATTTTCCCCTGCTTGATTCCTGCTCAACAGGCCCACTTCAAGTCCATCACGGAAGAAGATGGCCTCTCGCATGCTTATATCAGCACGCTGTTTCAAGACTCCCGGGGGTTCGTTTGGATCGGTACCATCTATGGCCTTAACCGCTACGATGGCTATCAGTGTAAAAGCTACCTTCCGAACCAACTTGACCCTTGGTCCCTGCACAGCAATATTATTACCGCTATACAAGAAGACCAAAATGGACTGCTCTGGATCGGTACCGAAGATGGTCTGGTACTTTTTGATAGCTATTCCGACCGAATGGTTCACCTCCGGGACCTTATCCCCGAGGCCCCTTTTGGAGTCACAAAAAAAATCATTGTTGATCCTGAAAATAATGTCTGGTGCTATTCTCGAAATACCCAAGGAGCTAACCTCCATCGAATTCAATCCACCCAAGATGTCCTACAAGCGATCCGAGAAGGCCAGCGGCCAACTGGCTTTCAAATCAGCCCAATCCCACTACCCAGCCCCACTATCCGACTCTTTTTCCAAACTACCAAAAATACCTGCCTGATTGCTGACCAAAAAGGCCGTTTTTTCCAACTTGACCTAAGCCAAAGGGTAATTCAAGATCTACCCAATCCAATGGCCAACGGCCAACCGCTGTTTCTGACCTCCTTCCATAACCCCAAGATGGGAACCATTTTGTTCCCAGAACACGATTTCTCCAACCCACTAGCACCTGATGACCGACTGGGACTGCTGTTTGCACCCAATGGTAAAACATATATCTCCCAATTCTACCAGAGCCAAGTCTTTGAAACGACCTCGTTATCGAATCTCCAAAACCAGCTGCAATCCGGACAATTACCGGTCGCTACCTCCCTGCCACAGCCCAACAGCATTGCTAAATGGGTAGATCGACAAGGGAATATCTGGCTGGGAACCACTGGAGGAGGGGTGCAAGTGGTATCTTTTCTACCTAACACAGTCACAAAATTATTTCCTAATACCCATTTTTGTAATCCTACCGCACTCCCAAACCAAACCATCTGGGCAGGAAAATACCAACAAGACCTGGCCCTTAACTTGGCCTCCCAAACCTTGGAAACACCCCTCTGGCACCATTTACTTCCGCCGGGACATAGTGTCAATAGCGCCCTTTTTGTACCCGAGGAACAAGCCATTTACCTAGTACTGACCCAACCTAACCAACAGCTCCAACTGAATCGTTTCTCCCTTCCAGAAAAAAGCCTTCACCCCATCGAAGGCCTTTCGATCCAACCCACCGGTGACCCCGTCCAGCTGCTGCGGGACCGCTCCGGAAATATCTTGGTTTCTAGTACTGGAGGACAACTGGTCCTTTACCACCATTACACCCAAAAAGTAGATCACTGGAGTTATCTAGATCTTTTTTTGGGGAAAATAGATCCAAACCAACTGATTACCAGATCGATCGTAGAAGATGCTGCTGGTTCTATCTGGATTGGAAATGACCATGGGTTGGTCAAAATGACGCCCCAACAGCCTCAGCCACTTTTCAAAGCCTATCATAACTATTCCGAAAAAGGGCCACTCTTCAAAGCCAATGGCATTTTTAGCGTATGTCCAGATCGAAAAAATTCCCACCTCCTCTGGCTGGGAACCCTCTCCGGTGGACTGGCACAGTTTAATACCCAAACCGAACAAGTCCACTATATTCAAGCAGCGCACCCCCTCAAATTTGATATTGTACTGGGGATTCTTCCGGACAGCTCCAACAACCTATGGCTAAGTACCAATAAAGGCTTGTTTTGCTACCGACCCGCCACCTCCATCTTTGTTAACTACAACGAACTGGAACACCTCCCCAAAAACGATTTTGATGCGGCAGCGCATATCGCCCTCGGCGATAGCCTGATCCTATTAGGTGGCAGCGGAGGAATGCTGGCGATTCGACCTAATAACGTAACCAAACAAATCACCGCCGGCCAACTGCATCTCACCCAGATAAGTATTAACCGGCAAGCTTGGAACCATCCCGATCATGCAGGAAAAGTGGAGGTAGATCCTACTAACCACACTAAAATTACCCTGAACCACCTGGATAAACTCCTCTCCATCCAGTTTGCCCTACCCTTAGCCTCCCTTACCGAAATTCTCCTTTATCGGTATAGATTACTCGGAACCAACGAAGAATGGATACACATTGGCCAAGAACATACTATCGAATTTAACGGACTTGCCCCGGGTGATTACGAATTGGAAATAGAGGCCATCTACGCAACCGATCAATGGGACAATGCCCGCAAAACCAGTGTCAGCATTGAAGTACTTCCCGCTTGGTATCAGAGTAATTTGGCCTATCTAGCCTACTTATTACTGTTTTCAATGGGGATCTGGATGGGTTTCCGCTACCAAAGAACGCGTCTTGCAGGACAACACCTGGCAGACCTAGACCGGAAGGAAAAAGAACGATTACAATCGCTGGACGCACTCAAAAATAAATTATATGCCTACGTGGCGCATGAATTTAAAACTCCGCTCACCATCATGATGGGCGCCAGCCAACTGCTGAAACGAAATTTACCTCCAGGCAAAAACCAAGACTACACTGAATCAATCCTAAAAGAAGGGAAAAACCTGCTTCAACTCATTGAAGAAATGATTGGGGTAACCCGAATGGAGGACGAAACCATCCAACCCAATTACGAGCGCCGCGATCTGGTAGCACTACTAGAAAATCTCGTTACCGCTTACCAACCTCTTACCGACCTCTATGATGTGAGGCTGTCGTTTGAAAGTACCGTTCCTCACCTGGAAATGGATGTGGATCGGCTCCGAACCCAGTACATTTTAAATAACCTGCTGTCCAATGCCTTGCAACACACGCCCCCCAAAGGACAAATACGAATCACCCTGCATAAAACCAGCGCACATCAGGCAGAACTCAGCATCCAGGACGCAGGATCAGGTATCCATCCAGACGACCTTCCCCATATTTTTGAAAAATACTACCGGGGATTTGAAGCAGAAGCAACCCCTTACAACTATGGCCTGGGGCTCTCCTTCGTCAAAGAACTCACAGAATTGTTGCAAGGATCTATTCAGGTAGCAAGTACACTGGGCAAGGGAACCACATTTACGGTTACCTTACCCATTCGCACACAAGCTCCTGAACAACACTCCTCCGATGCTTTACCCACAGAACCGATCCAGGTGCCCTCCGCTCCAAACACCTCGCTTGCTCCTGAGGATGCCCCACAGCTCCTGTTGGTAGACGATAATGCCTCCATTCAAAACTACCTGAAACAGCTTTTGCAACCCCATTTTCGACTACTTTTTGCCCAAAATGGGGAGGAAGGATTTGAAATGGCCCTAGAAGAAATTCCCGATCTGATCTTGTCAGATGTTGTCATGCCGTATATGGATGGTATCGAAATGACCCACCAAATCAAAATGCACCAGTTAACCAGCCATATCCCGATTGTGTTATTAAGTGCAAAAAATGAGGTGGCAGACCGCATTTCTGGCAAACAACAAGGTGCAGATGCCTACATCGGCAAGCCTTTTAACGACCAGGAACTACTTTTTACCCTGCAAAACTTAATTAAGCTCCAGCAAAAATGGAAAGAAAGATATGCCAACCGCTACCTGGATCGAAGCCAGACAACCACTGAGGAACCTAACCACTTTGCGGCCGAGAGCTTAAGCGCGACGGACTCCTTTATGGAAAGTATCTATACTGTCTTCGAAGACCACTATACCTCTGAGTCCTTTGATTCCGTTCAGCTTTGCCGGCAGTTGCACATCAGTAAAACACAGCTTTACCGAAAATTAGCCTCTATTTCTGATCAAAGTGCCATGGAACTCTTACGCAATTTCAGACTCCAAAAAGCCATGGAATTACTACAACAAGACCCCACTCTAAGTACCAAAGAGATCGCTTTCCGGGTAGGTTTTAAAGAGCGATCCCACTTCTCTACCCTATTTACCAAAAAATTCAATATGTCGCCCTCTGATGTTCGAAAAAATCAAGGTAAATAGATAAATTAAGGGTATTATAAACTGCCTTTGAACGGAAACACCACGAATATGTAGAGGAACGAGCTCCTAGGATATCGCTCCTCTACGGCCCTGTTCCCACACTGCATGGCTCAATCCTATTGCATCCTCTGCTTAAGAAAACACGGACTCTCCCACATACTAATTTATGAGAGCGAAAATACCCAAGGTTGGTTAAGAAAGTTCTTTTTTAGAGGCAAATAAAAATCTGACCACGCTCAATCTAGAGGACCTATATCATCCTTCCTAACATTTAAAAGTTGCCAGAGGAAATAAAAAAACGTAACTGCTCCTTTTTTCAAGTTATATGAATGAAAAACAAAGTTTTTATACTTTGCCCAAATCTATTTTTGTAAAGCAAGTTTCCTCCCTGCCTAAAATCTATGAACTGTAACCACTTATCCTTACTTCAACCCAGCGCATTTAGCCTACTTCTGGCCCTCGCGGCTCTTCCGCTCTTTTCTCAAAAAACCATTTTCCAACAATTTACCGTCGAAGACGGCCTATCCCATGGGCATATTACCTGTATAGAGCAAGACAAAAATGGATTTATATGGATCGGCACCGTAGATGGATTAAACCGCTTTGATGGCTATCAATTCAAACAATATCGATACCAAACCACTCCCCAAACAGGCCTAAGCTCCAATAGTATCCGCCACATGGAAACCGATGCAGCGGGAGAACTTTGGGTAGCCACCAACAAACAACTGCACCACTACGATACCCAAAAAGATATCTTTATCCCCGTACAACTCTTTCCAGATGGTAGGACCATCACAAATGATGCCCTATTTTACCTACATCAAAATCAACTATTAATCTTTCAACAGGATACCATCTTTGAGTGGCATCAAAAAAAAGTAAAGGGACAACCGGTATGGGAGCTTTCAAACAAAACACCTTGCCCACTTAAAACCATTGGAGATGGTTTATGTATCTTCAAAGCATATCAAGAGGTATGGATTGGTGGCAGCAACGGCCTGTTCCAAATCAACCAAACTACGCAAGTCATCCGAAAAGACCCAACGATTGCAGAGGCAATTTATAAAATTTGGATGGATGAACTCCAAAATCTAATAATAGCACAGTCAGCTTCTCAAATTCTTTTAAATAAAGATAAAAAGTGGATCTTTAAATGGAACCAAAGGAATCAAATTGGACAAGAAAACTTGGGTAGAAAATGGAAAGATGGATACCTTATTACCAGCGATAAAGCCATTTTTTTCTGGAATGGCACCGATTTAACACGGTTGGAACTCCCTTTTCATCAAACCATTACCGCCAGTTTAGTGGACCGCGCTGGAGTGCGCTGGCTAGGATTGGATACTTATGGCCTGGCGAAGCTTAGTGAACAAAGAAGTATCGTGGAGCGAACGCTCCAACCAGGAAAAATGGCCATTTATCCACCCATTATTGAAAATAATACGACATTAGGCCTATTTGAAACCGATAATTTGTCCGGAGTCCCTCAACCCGGAGTCTACTGTTTTTTTGACCCCACCACCGGTAAGAAGCTCTCCTCGTTGCCATTATGTTATTACGCTACCCGATCGACAACCGGAAATTATTGGGCTGTTGACCCTAATAAACAACTTATTGAACTGAATAGTAAAAAAATATACCCCGGGATTGCAGGCATCGATCGGTTGAATGCCTCCAAAGGAGTAAGTGCCCTTAGAGACGGTAGTTTAATGTTGATTGCAGAAGATGGAAATACGCTGGCCTTTGTTCAACCCCAAACTGGTAAAATTATCACCCTGAAAAATTCAATGAACCTTTTTCATGTCAGCGGTGCTTGGGATGTCAGTAATATTTTCACAGGGCCCTCTGCTTCAGGATGGGTTTGGATCACATTGCCGGGGAAACTAATCGGAATTTTACCCGATTGGTCGAAGGGGACCTGCTACACCAGAACCATGAGCCTCTCCGACCATCCAGAAGCGCTCAATGAAAATGCTGGATTCGTCTTTGCACAAGGTGATACGAGAGATGCAAATACAGTTTGGATAGGGACCTGGGATGGCTTCTTTAAGTGGGAGCTTTCTTTGAATCAGGTAAATCGAGTTCCACTCAACCGCCATAGCCATGAAGTCATCTTTTGTATGACGCAAGACGAATATGAAACATTATGGCTAGGAACTAAACATGGACTCCTCCAATATAACCAACTCGCAGGATCCGTTCAACTATACACTACCTCCAACGGTCTCCCTGCCAATGAATTCAATCGAAACACTGCCATATTACTCCCGAATGGAAAGATAATCATGGGGACCATCGGCGGCTGGGTTGTTTTGGCTCCCCAAAAAGAGCGTAAAGACGATCAAACCGGCCAAATGGCCGTCTCAGCTGTCAGCAGCGGAAGCCAAGAATATAAATTAATCCTTGATCAAAAAGGCTATCAACTGGGTAAACTCGCCTCCAATACCGAACACCTTTTCATTTATTTTAGCCTATTAAATACAGCTGATCCCGCGCCTGCTCAGTATCGATTTCGATACATAACCGGAAAAAAGAATGATTGGATTTACAATGGGACCAACCCATCTTTGGTGCTCTCCCAACTGCGCTCTGGCAATTATACTCTTGAAATCCAAGGCTCAAGTGATGGAAGTAACTGGTCTTCTAGTACCCAGCTTCATTTTTACATCCGACCACCCTGGTGGTCAACCTCCTGGTTTATATTTTTGTCGTTCTTAAGTATAGGAGGCATTTTATTCCTCTTTCTTCGCAATCGCAAAATGCTTCTAAAGGAAAAGCATAACCGTGAGATTTTGGAAGTAAAGGCACAGTACCAAACAGAGTTAATGGTAGCACAAGAGCGCCTTTTAACAAATATAGCCCACGACCTCAGGTCTCCCCTTACCTTAATTACTGGGATGGCTAAAAAAATCAAGGAAAATCAAGCAGAACACGTAATCAAAGCAGCAGAAACTATCAAATACCAAGCATTAGAGCTGTTGGACCTTATTAACCAAATCCTTCAATTCAGTACCCTTCGAGAGTTTGGATCCATCCCTTTGAATCCACAAGCAATCAACCTTTCATCCGAACTTCCCTCATTGCTTGCCGGCTACAGCTTTCAAGCTGAAGAAAAATCCATTTCGGTACGAATCCAAGTGCCTTCAGACCTGCCAGATGTATGGATGGATAAATCCGGACTCAAGATGATACTAGGAAACCTACTCTCCAACGCTATCAAATTTACTCCTTCGAAGGGATCTATTTTCTTGGAGGTTCAACTTGAAGAGGATCAACTTTCTTTTAAAGTCCAAGACACGGGTCCCGGAATCCCAGAAGAGGAGGCTGGGCAGATCTTTCAACGATTTTACCAAGGGGAACATACCGGAATCGGTGGCTTTGGAATCGGCCTCTCCTTCGCAGCCGAAATGGCTACTCAAATGGGGGGAAAATTATTCCTTGAGCCCCTTCCACCGGATAAGACTGGATCTTGTTTTACCTTCCAAATCCATTCGGGCGTTTTTAAAGAGATACAGCCTAAGCACCCATCCATTAAACTTTTCCCATTGGACTTGATCGCTGGAAGCAACTCGGAGCGTCCAATTGTAGTGGTAGTAGAAGACCACTCGGCCATGGCTCTTTACATTAGTTCACTTCTGGAGCCCATTTGTGAGGTCGTTCTGGCACAAGATGGAGAGGCCGGCTGGGATGCGATTCTCGAAAATATTCCAGACCTTGTCATTTCAGACCTAGTGATGCACCGCCTCTCCGGTGTAGCCCTCTGCGAACGCATGCGGGCAGATATCAGGACCAGCCATATCCCAGTCATTATCATTTCAGGAAATGACCGAGCTGACTCCCAACAAAACAGTATTCACTACGGCGCTAACCTATTTCTAAAAAAACCCTTCGACACCCATTTACTGCAACAATATGTTGCCAACTCCCTCCAAATCAGCCAAAAAACAAAAGCCTATTACCAGCAACAATGGGAAGCCCAAGCCTCCAAATCCACCACAAATCCAACTGATCCCGAGGAAAATTTCATCACTAAACTGAATGGCCTCATTGCCCAACATTACCAACAAGAAGATTTTACCGTAGAACGATTAGCCTCAATGCTCTACATTAGCCAATCCCAATTGCGTAGAAAGGTCATCGCTTTGGGCGGCGGCTCCCCTGGAAACATGATACGCCTTTATCGTCTCTCTAAAGCAAAACAACTCATCGAACAATCCAATACCATGTCAATGTCCGATATCGCCTACGCCTGCGGATTTGCTGATCCCAACTACTTTTCTACCGCTTTCGGAAAAGAATTTGGAATCACACCTAAACAATATAAACAATCGTTTTTAATGGTTAATGGTTAATGACTTAGAGATTTAAGTTAAAGCCCCCTCGATGTTCTCTGCACCGAGGGGGCTTTTATTGACACTGGTTAAAAAAATGGGCAGCAAGCAAAACGCTCACCACCCATTTCTTATCTACAATCTTCTGATCAATTGGAGGCTATTGAGATGGCAGGGCTACGCCCCTTGGTATCCGTTATGCCGGGAAAGTCCAGGTAAAATGTTGAAAAATAAAAAAATGGGCAGCAAGCAAAATGCTCACCACCCATTTCTTATCTACAATCAATCATTAACAATTAACAATTAACAATTAACCATTAACCATTTACCATTATTTTCACTGCTTGATCAGTGTCGGTCTCGACTTTATAGTACAAACTGCCTGTACTTTCTACTAATTTCCGGTCCAGGTGGAAGGCGTTGTAACCTTTACCAAATTGGCCCTTCGCAGTGTACAATACCCGACCCATTGCGTCGTAGATCGTCAGACGTGCTTCCGTTGCTTCTGGCAAATGGAATCCAATCTGGGTCTTGCTTACCCATGGGTTCGGCGTGTTCTGATACAACTCAAAGCCAACGGTGCTGATCGTCGTGTTCGCTCCGTTGAAGCGGATCGCTACGTCCAACTTGTTGCTCGCCTCAAACGCAACCGCTTTCGTGATCTGGCTCGATACGCTCAACTGCTGGCTCAACGTGCCGTTCGCTGTCGCACGGAACTTCACCGCAAATTCTCCCGGTGTCGCATCCGCAGAAGTTGTGATCGCATTGTTGAAGATACCAAAGTTCTCCATCGTCTGCTTCGCTCCAGGGATTACCTCCAGTACTTCCAAATTGCGGAAGTTCAGGGTAAACTGGTACGCTGCTACTTGTTCTGCTGCTTTGAAGTTCACTACGAATTCTTCACCTGCTACCACCTTCCGGTCGGCTACGTCAAACAACAGGGTGCCTGCTGTGCGATCGTCGCTGCTCGTCAAGGTATTCGGGGTTGCCGTTCCGTCTACGTCACCCACTTTCACACCCACAAAGTCACCGTTCAGAATGTTGTTCTGGATGGCTGCAATCTGCAGGTTCTCACGGATCACATCCGCAAATGGGTTGTCGTTGTTCGTAAACTGCTGGCTAGCATCCACAAAGCGCCAGCTGTTGTTGTTCGGAAGCGCCGTGTACG
>Ga0315900_10003900_pt1 | contig 21481 bp, 18 predicted proteins | sample LakEriMetagenome_FD_203521 | JGI IMG/M metagenome (GOLD analysis project Ga0315900, IMG submission 203521) | Freshwater fungal communities from buoy surface, Lake Erie, Ohio, United States - Buoy 12 MA114 | ecosystem: Environmental > Aquatic > Freshwater > Lake > Lake biofilm | place: USA: Lake... | reverse complement strand
GCGTTCTTTCTCAATAGATGAGCAATGTATAGCGTATTTATTTTCACTTAAATTACGAAAGAAAATGAAATTGTATAATACTGTTTTTATTAATCAAATCAATGTGTGATAATCGGATAGCCATAAAAAATTAAATTCGAAAATAGCATTGGAAAAGAAAAAATGGAATGAAAAATAATAATGTAAATAAGCCACTTTCTAGCATAAAGTTTTTTGATTTGATTGAAGATAATTCAAGTCAAAATGCCATTGAGGAAAATTTGGATGACTTTGATAAAGAGGCGTTAGAGGGATTTAAAAAACATTCCTCACTTTTAAATGCTAAAAAAGTAGATGCAGAAATAAATCTTGCCATTACTAAAAAAATAAATCAATTTAATCGTACAAGAAAAGGCAAATTAATTTGGTTTTCTGCGGCTGCATCCATTGCGTTGATTATTACGCTTTCGTTATTTTATTTCAAAGACTTTAAAAATCAGACAGAAAACAACATTGTTTTAAATGAAAACATAAAAAGTCAAGATCAAAAAAATGAAGAATCCTTAGAAAAAATAGAAGGTCAATCTTCAATAGAAATTAATAAACCAAAACAGAACGCTGAAGTTATGCTAAAGAAAAAAGAAGACATCACAAACCGCTCTGCCACAGCAAAAAAGTTAGAACAACCTAAAATTACAAATGAGTTTGACATCATTAATGCTTTAAGTAAAAGAAGTTCAGAATCCGAAAAAGTTGCATCATCAGAGCCAGTAGAACAGAAAATAGATAAGCAACAATATGAAAGTACCATTAAAGAAAGTGCAGATGTTGCTTTAGAAAATATGAATAAAAGAAAAGGAAACGAAAATCAATTTTTTAAAGAACAACCGATTGCCAAAAATGAAGAAGAGGTTGCAGATCAAAAAGCAAGCAGCGCAGATCAATCAATTCATTATAAACCATCCGCTATCGACGGCGTCAAAATAAATTCAGATGCAGAGGCTTATTATTTGGGCGGAGAACCTGGCATTAGAGATTATATCATCCAAGAACATTCAAAAACCAAACCGCAATTTATATTAAAAGGAAAATTTAAAATACTAATTACAATCAATGCCAATAAATCTATTGAAGTAAATTCAATTGTAAATACGACAAATGACTGTAGTGATTGTGTTGAGGTCATTTCAAAAATTTTAAAACAAATGAAAAATTGGAACCCTGAAATTAAAAATGGAAAAGCTATCAAATCAAATAAAAATTTTATTCTAGAATTTTAAACTTTATTGCCCAACATCATCTTATTATGAAAAACATTTTCCAATTTATAAATTTCTTCGTAACAAAGAATTTATTTGCGTTGCATTATTAGTCAAAAAACGTTTTGGAATAGTAGATCATGATGACGCTTTATTGTTTGAGGCCATGTTGCGATTAGAATTTCCGACATCATGCCCAACATCAAAAACTGATGTCATACTTCATCCTTCAAACATAGTAGTAGCGTCTCTCCTTTCAATGCTTTTAAATATCTCTAATTTATCAAGTTTACTAATTTTAGGTATATTTGAGCACAGTTTATTCTTTAATTTTAGAAATTCATATAAGTATTTAAAAAAGTTATTAAACAATGTCGGATTTTTCAAATCTTCAATTTGGCACAAAGGCCATTCATGCTGGTACAGAGCCAGATCCAAGTACAGGGGCTATTATGACGCCCATTTTTCAAACCTCAACCTTCGTTCAAGAGTCGCCAGGAAAAAATAAAGGTTATGGCTATGCTCGCGGAAAAAATCCAACCCGAACGGCGCTTCAAAAAAATATTGCTGCTTTAGAAAATGGCAAACATGCCTTGTGCTTTAGCAGCGGAATGGGCGCCACAGATGCCGTAATTAAATTGTTGCGTCCAGGCGATGAGGTAATAACTGGGGACGATTTATATGGTGGTTCATACCGCATGTTTACCCAAATATTTGCTAATTATGGTATCAAATTTCATTTTATTAATTTGACAAATGCAGATAACATTAAAAAGTATATTAATTCCAACACCAAATTAATTTGGGTTGAAACACCTACTAATCCTACAATGCAAATAGTTGATATTGAAGCATGCGCAGAGATATGTAAAACAAATAAATTAACCCTGGTAGTAGATAATACATTTGCCTCTCCTTATTTGCAAAATCCTTTATCATTAGGCGCTGACATTGTGATGCATTCGGCAACAAAATATTTAGGAGGGCACAGTGATGTTGTAATGGGCGCTTTAATTACCAATGATGACGCATTATTTGATAAATTATATTTTATTTTGAATAGTTGCGGTGCTAATCCAGGGCCAATGGATTGCTTTTTAGTAATGCGTGGTATTAAAACTTTGCATTTACGAATGGAACGCCATTGCTTTAACGGAAGAAAAATTGCTGAATATTTAAAATCTCATCCAAAAGTAGAAAAAGTGTATTGGCCTGGTTTTACTGATCATTTCAATCATTTAATTGCTAAAAAACAAATGAAAGATTTTGGTGGAATGATTTCTATTGTATTAAAAAATGCATCATTAGATGAAACATTTAAAATTGCGTCTTCATTTAAAATATTTTCTTTGGCAGAATCGTTGGGCGGTGTAGAATCGCTCATCAATCATCCTGCAACAATGACGCATGCTTCAATTCCGAAAGCTGAGAGGGATAAAGCTGGCGTTGTCGAAAATTTATTGAGGTTAAGTGTTGGCGTTGAAGATATTGAAGATTTGTTGGCTGATTTAGAACAAGCTTTGAAATAATTTTTAAGTATTTTTTATTTCTATTTTAAGATAACGCCCTACTTCTAGTCAAAAAATGTACAAAGCATCTATCGTAAATTATTATAACACAACGCCGTTTTTATTTGGATTAAACAATAGTGCGATAAAAAATGACTTGCAAATAGAATTAGATGTACCAAGCGTTTGCGCTCAAAAAATAAAAAATAACAAAGTGCAAATTGGTTTAGTTCCTGTTGCTATTTTACCTGAATTATCTTCTTACCATATTTTTACGGAATATTGCATTGGTGCAAAAGGAAAAGTTGATAGCGTAAAACTTTTTTCAGAAAAACCACTTGATCAATTAACACATATTTTATTAGACCATCAATCCAAAACATCCATTGCGCTTGTTCAAATGTTAAATAAATATTTTTGGAAAAAAAAATTACAATTTGTTAATGCTCCCGCAGGTTTCGAAGAACAGATTTCAGACACAATTGGCGCAGTGATTATTGGCGATAGAACTTTTGGCTTAACCAAATATCCTTATCAAATCGATTTAGCCGAAGAATGGACAATGTATACGAACCTTCCATTTGTATTTGCAGTTTGGGTTAGCAATATTTTATTACCTCCGGATTTTATTGAAAAATTCAATCAAGCATTATCTTTAGGCGTAAAAAGTATTGATGAAGCCATTTTGCAAAACCCTAAAAACATTGATGGTTTTGATGCTGTCGATTACCTTAAAAATAAAATTTCGTACGACTTAAGCCAAGAAAAAAAAACTGGGATGAATTATTTTTTAGAATTGTTAAAGAAAAATCATTGATCGTTTGAAATAACTTTAGGGACTTTAAAATAATCTGAATCTTTTCTGGGTGCATTTTTCAAAGCTTCTTTTTGAGTTAAAGAATCAACAGCAATATCTTCTCGTAACACATTCACTTCATCTGTCATGTAAATTAATGGCTCAACACCTTCTGTATCCAGCTCATTGAGTTTATCAATAAAAGTTAACATCCTGTTTAAGTCGTTTGCAATTTCTTGTTTTGCTTCGTTGGTAAATTCTAAACGAGCTAAATGAGCAACTTCATCTACCGTTTTTAAATCAATTTTATTTGCCATTGTATTCAATTAAAGTGTTTTCTATTAAATGTTGTGTTTTTCTTTTAAGTTCATCAAGATCATGATCTGTCAAACCCTTTGTTTTAATGGGTTCTAAAATAATAATTTTTGCTATACCTGGCCTACCATTTGATTTAAAAAAACCGCCGTTTTGTAACAGTTTGTTATTATTTATATTTACAATAGGCACAATGGGCACTTGTTTTTCGATGGCTAATTTAAAAGCACCGTTTTTAAAAGGCAGTAGCTTATCGCTTTTAGGAATGGTTCCTTCAGGAAAAATAACCATGCTTCGTCCTTTATCAATTTCATTTGCGGCTGCTTCTAAAGCCTTATGAGCATCAATTTTATTGGTTCTTTTAACAGGAATATTCATCCCTTTAAAAAAAGTTTTAAATAAAGGAGCTTTCAATAATTCTGCTTTACCCATGTATATTGCCAAATGATCAATGTAAAAAGTGCTCAGGATAATATCAAGATAAGAAGTGTGATTGGCAACAAAAACACACGGTTGAGGCATTTTTTTTGAGAAACTTTTGTATATTATTTTCGGAAATATACCTGAACCATAGGCGATGCATCTTGACCAAACTCTTTTTAAAAAAAAAGCTGCTTTTAAATGTTGCGTTTTAATCGTTATAAAAAAAAAAGGATACAGCGCTAAAAATGAAATTAAGAAAACAACTACAAACCAAGTTTTCCAAATGCTAGAAAGAGTATGCTTGATGATTTTCATTTGTTCAAAGATAACATTTTTTAAAAATCAGAATATGTTGACAATACTAAAATAAAACAGCTGATATCATTCCATTTTAACTTCTATTTAAAATCAAATGCTAATTTTACAACTCATATTTTGAATAATACATATCACATAACATTAGCGGAGGCTGGAAAAAAATTTGGCAATGAGTGGATTTTCAGAAAACTAAATTTAGAGATACATCATTCAGAAAAAATAGCCATCTTAGGATTAAATGGCTCAGGCAAATCTACTTTACTGCAAGCTTTATCAGGATTTTTGAGTTTAAATGAAGGCGAAATTTCATATTACCAAAACGAAAAAAAAATTGATGAAGAACGAATGTATCAATTTTGCAGCTATGCTTCTCCTTATTTAGAATTAATTGAAGATTTTACTTTGTTTGAATTAATCAATCATCATAAAATTTATAAACCATTTATAAATGGATTAACTCATGTTGAGATTATTGAATTATCAGGATTAAAGGAGCACCAGCATAAATACATTCATCAATTTTCGAGTGGAATGAAACAACGATTAAAGTTAACGCTGGCTCTATTGGCGGATGTTCCTATTTTATTATTAGACGAACCAACTTCCAATTTAGATAAAGCATCGATTGAATGGTTTCATTTTCTTATTGATGATTATGCAAAACATAAAATCATTATCGTTTGCTCCAATTCAATCAGTGAAGAATATAGTTTTTGTTCAAAAACAATATATATGCAAGATTTTAAATTCATTAAAAAGTATTTAAAATAATTTTGATATTAAAAATTAATGCGTATACTTGTTGCGCGTTACAGCAATCCTCACTAATCAGTGTAGAATAAAGAATAAAGTTATTTTATCATTAAAAAATCTTATAATCATTTTTCCATTTAATTAAACATAGTATGTTTGAAGTATTAGATTTAACTGGCAGAGCTTTGCCTCAGCTGAAAGAAATTTGCACCCATTTTGGTGTTGAAACAGAGGGTTTGGGTAAGCCAGAGTTGGTCTTAGCAATTATTGATGCACAATCAAAAGATCCAGAATTAGCTGGCAGATTGCAGAACCAATTTCCAATCATGAATGGGAATGCGGTTGAACCTAAAATCAAAAAACCAAGAATTCAAAAAGTAATTGAAAAGAAAGTTGAACCTGAAAAAATATTTTTTGAAGCCAACCCTTCTGTTGAATTTTCAAATCAAGTTAAAACAGTTGATGAAAACCTCAATGGCTCAAATGAATTGTCTGATCATGAAAACGAGAATAAAGAAAATTTATTAAAGAGCCATATTTCAACAAACAATCACCATCAACCTGATTTAAATCAAAACACAAAACACCCTCATCAATCTAATGAGCAAAAGCAGTTAAAGCATCGCACTAATGATACTAAGGAAAATTTTTCAGCTGAAAACGAACCAAAAGCAGTTATTAATAATGATTTTGCAATAAATAGTGAATCTGAAGAAAAACAAATTTCTTTAGATGAAATCGAAAATATCGGAGATAAAGATTCTAAAGAAAACGAAAATAAACAATTACCTAAACCTGAGCGCGTACAGTATAATTTTGATGGCATTGCAATCGGAGAGGGTGTTTTAGAGATGATGCCTGATGGGTACGGATTTTTAAGAAGTTCTGACTATAATTATTTAAGTTCTCCAGACGATATTTATGTATCTCAAGCGCAAATAAAATTATTTGGACTAAAAACAGGAGATGTTGTAAGGGGTGGTATCAGGCCTCCTAAGGATGGAGAAAAATTTTTCCCGTTGGTAAAAGTAGAGGGAATCAATGGCCGAGAGCCTTCATTCATTAGAGACAGAGTTCCTTTTGATTACCTCACGCCATTATTTCCTGATCAAAAATTAAAATTAACAGGGCATCCTACTCAAACAAATAGTACCCGAATCATTGATCTGTTTGCGCCAATAGGTAAAGGACAACGTGGCTTAATTGTGGCGCAGCCAAAAACCGGAAAAACAGTTTTACTGAAAGATATTGCAAACGCCATTGCGTATAATCATCCGGAAGTTTATTTAATTATTTTATTAATTGATGAACGACCAGAAGAGGTAACGGATATGGCACGAAGCGTAAAAGCAGAAGTGGTATCATCTACTTTTGATGAGCCAGCCGAAAAACATGTTAAAATTGCAAACATCGTTTTAGAAAAAGCAAAACGAATGGTTGAGTGTGGCCATGATGTCGTTATACTTTTAGATAGTATTACACGGATGGCCCGTGCTTATAATACGGTTGCGCCTAGCAGCGGGAAAGTGCTTTCTGGTGGCGTTGAAGCTAATGCTTTGCAAAAACCAAAACGTTTTTTTGGAGCGGCTCGTAAAATTGAAAATGGCGGTTCGTTAACCATCATTGCGACAGCTCTTACTGAAACTGGTTCGAAAATGGATGAAGTTATTTTCGAAGAATTTAAAGGTACTGGTAATATGGAATTGCAATTAGATAGAAAAATTGCCAATCGCCGAATTTTTCCAGCTGTGGATTTGTCGTCCTCAAGCACGCGACGTGATGATTTATTGCTCAGTAAAGAAACCTTGCAACGTCTTTGGGTTTTGAGAAAACACTTGGCCGACATGAACCCAATTGAAGCCATGGAGTTTTTACTAAATCAAATTAGTAAAACACAAACGAATGAAGAATTTTTAATTGGGATGAATAGGTAACTTATAAATATTTTTTCAAGGTGAATGTAAGAAGTTTGTTTTTTTCAGTAATTTATAGTTTTCTTTCTATTATTTCGATATCTATTACTTTTTATGGAGGATTCACAAAGCATCTCAACATAGTAACAATTATAGCTTGGCTTTTCATTATTCCGTTTTGTGTGGCCTCGATGATTGATGCTAAAAAAATAAAATTCAACAATCAAATAGGAGGAAAGGAAGCATCTAGAGAAGGTTTAAAATTTTTAATGCTTAGTACATTGATACTTGTTGTTTTTCAAATTATTTTTTTTAATGCAGGGTTCAAAGCATATAAAATAAACTTCATCCAAACTTATGGTGTTGAATTAGCGAAGCTTCAAATAAAAAATGGCCATTTAACTATAAAAGACTCTGAGATACCAAAATTAATTAATGAAGAGATTAAGCAAGTAACTCTTTTTAAGGAATGCACAAGCATTGTATTTAAAAATTTGTTTTTAGGTGTAATCACTGTAATAATAACTTCAGTTATATTAAGAAAAAGCCCAAATCAGCCTCCTAATAAGGCTTAAAGTTTTTTTACGAGATATTCAATTAATAAATTTTAGTGCTATTCAGCACCACCTAAAAAAACAGATGGTTATTTTACAACTCCTTGATATAATATTCTGTTAAGATATCACAAACTGATTGGTAACCATAATTTTTAATGGTTTCTTGATGCATTTCTTTAGCATTTAAAAAAGAGGATCTTTTAAAGCTCATCAGCTTTTCGACACATTCTTCAACGGAGTTTGAATTCAAAATAATTCCCATTTTTGGTTTAATCATTTTTTCAACATGACCGACATTGGTTGTTATTACAGGCAAGCCACAAGCCATCGCTTCAATTAAGACGACGGGCATTCCTTCATAATTACTAAATAACAAAAAAACATCTGATTCATTCATAAACTTTGCAATCATTTTTGAATCTTGATTTCCTGTAAAATTCACTTCTGATTCTGATAAATTTTTATAAGCTAGCTTTTTGTATTTTTCAATTTCTATATCATTTCCGCCAACTATTTTTAATTCAAATTGAATATTTTTTTGTTTTAACCCTTCTGCAATTTTTATTATTCCTGAAATATTTTTTTCTTTATCTACAAGAGAAGATACATGAAGTATTCGCAATTTATGGCTTGGAGTTTTTATTTCCAATGGCTTAAAAATATTTTCATCAACAACATTATTGATTAATCTGTATCTATTTAATAGCTTATGCTGTTGCATGGTGACCCTCAATTTTTCTGACACTACAAACACCATTTTAGCTTTCTTTAATATCTTTTTGGTAAAATACTTTATCATCAAACCTTTGTAATTGCCATCTTCAGGATAGTAACCACTCCAGTGCTCAGTTATAAATAATTTTGCCTTTGGAAATTTTTTTAAAGCATATAATGCTGGAATAGCGGCTGGAAAAATGACATTTAAATGAATGACATCAAAATTTGTTTTCAGAAGGTCGATTTGGGTTTTGTATTCTTTTTTGAATTTAAAAAAATTCAAAACGCTTTTAATGATGGGAATATTTGACTGAGATTTTGGATAAAAAAATAAAATTTCCTCAAAATTTTTTTCTTTTAAATGAATGTGTTTTTCGGATTCTGAATGAATAGATTTAACAAACAATACAGTAACATGGTGTTTTAAGGCTAAAGCTTGTGCATGGCGCTTATTAAAAATTCCATTTGGTTCGCTATCAGGATTGGGATACCAAGAGCACAAAAAAAGTATGTTTAATTTTTCCTTACCCATTAATTTTTATTTCTTTTATCATTAAATAATGTTGGATTACATCCCATAATAAAAATGATTTTTCCTTTACGGTATACCCTTGTGCTTTATAAAATTCAACTGCCGTTTCTCTCGCTTGCAAATAAATTACGTTTAGTCTCATTTTGTACGCTTCTTCTTCTAATTTTTGCACCAATATTTTTCCTAAACCTTTCCGCTGATAATTGAGGGCTATTGCCATAAATCTAATTTGACCAATACCATTTCCATTATTTTGCAAACGACCACAAGCAATCATCTGATCGTTATATTTAATATATGCATTGACAGATTCATTTTCTAAATCGTCACTAACCGTTTCTCGATTTTTATGCCAAGGCTTCCTTAATATAGAATATCTCAGTTCAATAATTTCACTTAAAGTGTCTTCTGAATTAGATATTTTAACTTTGTACATTTCTTACCTTTTAAAAAAAAATCCCACTCTATGTTGAGTAGGATTTTTATAGTTAATAGAAAACAAATTTAAATGCTATTTGCATAAACAAATTTTATTTCAGGAACGGCTCTCATGATGGTTTCCTCTATGCCAGCTTTCATGGTCATATTCCTCATGCTGCAAGTTTTGCATGATCCTTTTAGTTCAAGCATTGCTGTATGTCCATCTGTTATTTCAAGGAGTTCAACATCCCCACCATCAGCCTCTAAATAAGGACGAATGGTTTTTAAGGCAGTTTCTACTCTATCAAATAATTCTTTGTTCACTCTTTTGATTATTTTGCTAATTTCTTTTTCAAGTTTTCGTCAATGGCATCTAAAAATTCTTCAGTATATAAATAATGCTCGCCATGATTTACTTTGTTACCATGGGCACACACTGCTAAATCTTTAGTCATTTTACCGCTTTCAACCGTTTCAATACAAACACTTTCAAGAGCTTGTGAAAAGTTAATCAATTCCTGATTTTTATCTAATTTACCTCTAAATTCTAGTCCCCGAGTCCAAGCAAAAATACTAGCAATTGGATTGGTTGAAGTTGGCTTACCATTTTGATGGTCTCTAAAGTGGCGTGTTACTGTTCCATGTGCAGCTTCTGCTTCCAACACGGTTCCATCAGGAGTAATTAATACCGAAGTCATCAATCCTAAAGAGCCAAATCCTTGAGCCACAGAATCAGATTGGACATCACCGTCATAATTTTTACAGGCCCAAACAAAATTACCATTCCATTTTAATGCTGAAGCAACCATGTCATCAATTAGTCGATGTTCATAAACAATTCCAGCAGCTTCAAATTTTGCTTTATAACTTTTTTGATAGATCTCTTCAAAAATATCTTTAAAGAAACCGTCGTATTTTTTTAAAATGGTGTTTTTTGTAGATAAATACAATGGCCATTTTTTATTTAAAGCAACATTAAAGCAAGAATGTGCAAATCCATGAATAGACTCTTCAACATTATACATCCCCATTGCAACCCCAGCACCCTTAAATTGGTATATTTCGTGTTCGATTACTTTTCCATCTTCCCCTTCAAACTTGATGGATAATTTTCCTTTTCCAGGAACAACAAAATCTGTGGCTTTATATTGATCGCCAAAAGCGTGACGGCCAACAATGATTGGGGCAGTCCAATTTGAAACTAAACGTGGCACATTTTTGCAAACAATTGGTTCGCGAAACACAGTACCATCAAGTATATTACGAATCGTTCCATTTGGAGATTTCCACATTTGTTTTAATCCAAATTCTTTTACACGCGCTTCATCAGGTGTAATAGTAGCACATTTAATACCTACCCCATATTTTTTAATTGCTTCCGCCGAATCAATGGTAACTTGGTCATTGGTAGCGTCACGGTGTTCTATTCCTAAATCATAATACTTTATATCTAAATCCAAATATGGAATAATTAATTTATCTTTAATAAATTTCCAAATAATGCGAGTCATTTCATCGCCATCTAATTCAACAATGGGGTTTGCAACTTTAATTTTTGTCATATTTGAAATGGTTTTAAGATGGTTCTAAATAGTTGGCCAAATTTAAATATATTAAGTTATATGCCAAACAAATGTTTTATTTTTATATATGTGTGTTCGAAATCCTCTCATGAAGACTTATTCGATATCAAAGTATAATTTTAAGTGTGTTTCACAAGATCAATTTTTTTAACAACATCATTTAATTTGCGTTTTGGATTTAAATGCAAGGGATTAAAAGGATAAAGTTTGTACCTTTCATTTCTTTGAAATAGGGCATGTCAAATGATTTATACAGCATACAAAGCATTTTATAACATCTTTATGAATTGATCAAAAAAATTAACAATAAGAAATTTAAAAATAGAAATGCAAACACAAATTTTAATTGGATTATTTATCTGTCATTGGTTAGCAGATTATACTCATTTATCAACTGCTTGGATGCTTCATGCAAAGCAATTCGGTAAGCCATTATTTCCAATTTTCATTCATGCATCAGTAAATGCTCTGCTGATGGCATTGGTATTGGCTTTGTTTATTGGATTTGGAAAAACTTGGGCTTATTTGGTCATATTTCAATGGTGGACACACTTTTTAATTGATTTGTGGAAAGGCAGAATGAATGGATGGTTTCCTTCACTGCAATCACCTCAGCATAAATGGCACTGGATTATCTTTGGATTTGACCAGCTATTGCATTCCTTGGTAATTATCGGAATGTCTTTTTACGCAGTGTCGGAGCCTTTTAGATAGCTACAGATCAGAATTTTGGAAATAATTCAAATGAAAATCATCTTAATTAATTTTACAGGTAAGCCAACAATGATTGTTAGTCATTTTGAGAAAAAGCAAAAACAATGACGAATTAGATAATTTTAAAAATTCAGAGAGATGGATTAATATTAAATTAATTACATTTGTTTTTTACTAAGTATATGAAAATTACGGAACATTTAAAAGCTGCCAAAAGCACTTTATTTTCAATTGAAATCCTCCCCCCATTAAAAGGAAAAAGCATACAATCAATTTATGATGGAATTGATCCTTTAATTGATTTTAAACCAGCTTTTGTTGATGTAACCTATCATAGAGAAGAATATCTTTATAAAAAAAAAGAGGGTGGTTTTTTAGAAAAAGTAAGTATTCGTAAGCGTCCAGGAACGGTTGGAATTTGCGCAGCTATTATGAATAGATATAATCTTGAGGCAGTTCCGCATATTATTTGCGGTGGATTTACGCGCGAAGAAACTGAAAATGCTTTAATTGATTTACAATTTTTAGGCATTGATAATGTGTTGGTTTTAAGGGGTGATAATATAAAAACAGAGCCTCACTTTGTTCCGGAGACAGGTGGCCATAACTATGCACTTGATTTGGTAAAGCAAATTAATGACATGAACAATGGCGTCTATTTAGATGAAGAAATGAAAGATGCTTCTCCCACTAATTTTTGTATGGGAATTGCTGGCTATCCTGAAAAACATTTTGAAGCGCCAAACCTTTATAGTGACATGAAATGGTTGAAAGCAAAAGTTGATGCGGGCGCAGATTATATTGTAACTCAAATGTTTTTTAACAATGAAAAATATTTTGAGTTTGTTGATTTATGCCGTAAAAATGATATTAACGTACCAATTATACCTGGCTTAAAAATTTTAAGTAGTAAATCTCAATTAATTGCATTACCTAAAATTTTTCATATTGATTTGCCTCAAGACTTGTACATTGAATTAGAAAAATGCAAAGATGATAAAGCTGTAAAGGAAGTTGGTATAAAATGGTGCATTGAACAGTCAAAAGAATTAAAGAAAGCCAAGGTTCCTTGCTTACATTATTATACGATGGGAACATCTGAAAGCACAAAGCGGGTAGCTAAAGAAGTTTTTTAAATTTATTGCAATTTAATGCTATCGGCTAAGCGATTGTTTTCGCACATAAGTGTACGGGCTGGAAATTTACTATACAACAACAAATCATGGGTAGCAAATAAAATGCACCTTCCTTGTTTACTAATATTTAGCAACAGTTTCATAATTTCTTCGGAGGTATCAGGGTCTAAATTACCAGTTGGTTCATCTGCTAAAATTATTTCAGGATCATTAATTAAGGCCCTGGCAATACTTATTCTTTGTTGCTCTCCGCCCGATAATTGAAAAGGCATCGCTAGTTCTTTACTTTCTAATCCAACTTTTGAAAGTAAATTTTTGATTTGTGTTTTAATTTTTTTTTCATCTTCCCAACCAGTTGCTTTCATCACAAACCTTAAATTTTCGTAAACCGATCTATCACTCAACAATTGAAAATCTTGAAAAACTATTCCCAGTTTTCTTCTCAAATAAGGAATTTCTTTTCTTTTTAATCGGTGTAATTTAAAACCAGAAACTTCACCAGAGCCTTGGGTTAATTCCAAATCACCATATATCGTTTTTAATAAACTACTTTTTCCACTTCCAGTTTTACCAAGCAAATAAACGAATTCTCCTTTGTTTAAAGTTAAATTTAAATCAGAAATCACAGGCACTAAACCTTGAAAAATAGTAGCGTTATCAAATTCAATTACTGGATCATTCATCATCGCACGAATGTAATGTATTTATATTTTGAAATATTTTTATTTGCAAATCATGTTTTAACATCCTTGGGTTAATAACTACAAAATCAAGGCGTTAAGATTGAAAGAGTTAAGCCTAAATTTAGACATCAAAAAAATTTATTTAAAATTTATCTAAAAAAACAACATATAAAATAGCCATGTTTCAATAATCAAAAACGAAAATGAGGACAAATGTTTCGCAAACATTTAAGCCATAAAGTGGGGTGGACAGGCTGTATTCCACATGATACTTGCAAACGAAATAATCTACATATGACAATTAAAAAAATAATTTTTCTAACACTACTTCTTTGTATAACAGATATTGTATTTGGACAAAAAACGCAGACGTATTTAGATAAAGATATTTTATTTAAAAATGGCTTAGAGTTATTTGACAAAAAACAATTTACGGCCGCTCAAAAAAGTTTTTTAGATTACATACAATCTAATCCCAATAATAGATTATCAAAAACTGAAGCTCAATTTTATCAAGCCATTTGCGCAGTTGAATTATTTCATAAAGATGGAGAGTGGGAATTAAAACAATTTACTGAACAACATCCAGAAAGTAATAAAATAAAAACAGCGTATTTCTATTTAGGAAAATCAAACTTTAGAAAAAAGAAATACGATGAAACGATTAAGTTTTTAGAAAAAGTTGACATCTACGAGTTAAGCAAAATTGATTTAGCAGAATTATATTTTAAAAGAGGTTACAGTTATTTTATTGAAAATAATAATGAAAAAGCAAAATTAGACTTGTTTGAAATTAAAGATGTTGATAATAAATACGAATCTCCTGCCAATTATTATTACTCTCATATTGCATACCTTGAAAAACATTATGAAACCGCTCTATCTGGCTTTAGAAAGCTATTGTCAGATGATACATTTGGGCCTATTGTACCCTACTATATTACTCAAATATATTATATACAAGGTAAATTTAATGAAGTGATAAAAAATGCACCTGCATTATTAAATGATAGTTCAAACGTTCAAAAAGAGAGTGAAATAAATAGAATGATTGCAGAATCGTATTTTAATTTGAAAGATTATAATAACGCATTAACTTATTTCAAAAAATCAGTTGCAGAAGGAGGTTTTAATGCACAAGGAAATTATGAATTAGGCTATTGCTATTATCAAATAAAGGATTACCTCAATGCCATCTTATATTTTGAAAAATCAACTGAAAAAAAAGATAGCCTTGCTCAAAATGCTTGGTATCACCTTGCAGATTGCCACATTCAAACAGGTAATAAAAACAAGGCCAGAATGGCTTTTTATGCGGCGGCCATGTTGGATTTTGACGATGACATTAAAGAAAATGCTTTGTATAGCTATGCCAAATTATGTTATGAATTATCATTTGCGCCATATGATGATGCCGTTTTAGCATTTCAAAAATACATCAAAACTTACCAGAACTCGCCAAAAAAAACAGAAGCTTATACATTCTTGGTAAATGTATATTCAACAACTAAAAATTATGGTCAAGCCATTGCATCCATCGAAAAAATAAAACCGCTAGATCCCATATTAAAAATAACCTATCAAAAACTTATATACTTCCAAGGCGTTGAATATTTTAATAACTCTAATATTGACAGTGCTTTTAAATACTTTAAAAAATCATTGAGTATAAATTTTAACCAAACTTACAATGCACTTTCGCTATATTGGCTTGGAGAAATTTCTTACTTGAAAAAAGATTATAATGCAGCCATCGATCATTGGAAAGCATTTCAAATTACAGAAGGATCCTATGGTTTAAAAGAATATGATTTATCTAACTACAATATTGGATATGCTTATTTTCAATTAAAAAATAAAAAAGATTATGAAAACGCTAATATTTCTTTCCGTAAATTTTTGTTGACAAAAAATAAATATGATGCGACAAAGATTGCTGATGCTACGGTAAGAACTGCTGATACTTACTTTATGAATAACATCTATTTACAAGCATCTGAAAATTATCAGACTGCTATTAATTTAAATACCATTGATGTTGATTATAGTATGTACCAAAAAGCTTTATGCGATGGCATATTAAAAAAGTATACCGAAAAAATAGAACTTTTAAAAACACTCATTAACAAATATCCAAAATCAAATTATTTTTCAGCTGCTACTTTTGAAGCTGCCGAAACATATCGAAAAAACTTAAATGATGATGAAAATGCGTTAAGCTACTATGAAAAAATAATCGATAAGTTCCCCAATTCATCTTACGTCAACCCATCACTTGCTGGCATTGGTTTAATTTATTACAATAAAAGTAATGATGATAAAGCATTTGAATATTTTGACAAAATTGTAAAAATTGATCCTAAGAGTTCTGAATCAAAAGAAGCACTTGAATACATTAAGAAAATATTTGAAGGGAAAAAGGACATTGCAGGCTTAGAAAATTATTTTAAAGAAATAGGAAACCCTTTAAATACAAATGTTTTAGAATCTTCTCTATTTGAAGCAGCAAGAGAAGCTTACTACAATGAAAAAAATTATGACTTAGCGATGCAAAAATTTGAAACATATATTTCTAAATATCCTGAAGGGAAATATATTTCTGAAGCGCATTACTGTTATGCCGAATGTGCCTATAGTAAAGGACTATTTGATAAAGCTTTGCCTTCGTATCAATATTTAAATGCTAAAAGCAGAAGCATTTACTCGGAAACAGCCTTATCAAAATCTTCGTATATTTTATATAAGAATAAGAAATATGATGAGGCTTTGCCTTTATACAAGAGTTTGGAAGAGATGGCTGACATTCCTTCTAATAAATTAGCTGGTTCGATTGGCGCCATGCGTTGTGCCTTTGAAACTAAAAATTATGAACTGGTTATAACCGAGGCTGGTCGTGTGCTGCTGAGCGACAAAATTACGCCTCAACAAAATAATGAAGCCAAATACTTAAGAGCAAAATCATTATTTGAAATACAACGATTTGATGAAGCATTAACGGAGTTTAAAGCTATTTTCAAAAACTCAAAGAACATTACTGGAGCTGAAGCGCTTTATCACATTGCTAAAATTCAATACGAAAAACAAGATTACACGCAAGTAGAAAAAACAATAAATAACTTAATGAGCTACAATTATTCTAATGATGATTGGAATACAAAAGGTCTTTTGCTGCTATCAGATGCATATATTGCAAAAGGTGACGATGTTGATGCAGAATTGATGCTACAAACAATTATTGACGCTAAACAAAAACAAGAATATTTGGATGAAGCAACCAAAAAACTGGAACAGATAAAAGCCAAAAAGAATTTAAAATTAAACAATGAATCGTCAAATAATTCAAAGGATATGAAAGTTGAATTTAATTCAGGAAATCAAGAAAAAGATTTATTTGATAAACTTTTTGAAGAGCAACAAAATAAATTAAATTCAGAAAAAAAAGATAATTAATTTTTAATTATTAATGATAGAATTTGAAAAATGAAGAAAAAAGAAAATTATATTAGCATGACATTCCATTTTTTTGATAAAAAAAAATTAAGGGCATTTAACTATTTTTTTATCATCATCAGCGCCTTTGGATTTAAAAATCAGGCATTTTCACAACAAATTGGAGCTGTTCAGAATTATACCATTAATAGTATTCCTGATCCAACTATTAAAGATGCTGTAAAATTAAATGATTTGCCAGAGATAAAAGATACAACTCAAAAAATTGCCAATATAAATTACAATATTTTTTCGAAAATTTTAATTGATAAATATGAGGTTGTTCCGATTAACGCAGCTAAAATGCAGAATGAACCCTTGGCAAAACTTTATCGATCGCTCTTAAAAGTAGGAATTGGAAATTATGCTACGCCTTATGCTGAATTTTGGATAAATAGTTTACGGAGCAGAGACGATGCTTACGGTTTTCATTTTAAACATTTTTCTTCTTCTTCACATTTAAAAGAAGTGGGCTATTCCGGATTTAGTGATAATGAAGCAGAATTATTCGGCAAGAAATTTTATAAAAAGCACACCTTAACAGCAGAGTTTAATTATAAAAGAAATGGAAGTCATTTTTATGGTTATGATACTTCACTCAATAAATTAACTAAAGATTATTTTAAACAACGTTATCAATTATTTGAGCCTATCGTGACAGTTCAAAGCCACTACTCTGATAGCAATAAGATTAATCATTTTGTAAAGCTTGCCTATTACAATTTAAGTGATATCTACAATGTGTCCGAAAATAATATCAAGTTAAATACAATTTTTAACACCTATATTCAGAAAGAAAGATTTTTTGTGAAATTTGATGCTGACTATTATAACCATAAACTACCAAATGACACTTTCTATAATACCATTGCAAAATTAAATCCATATTTTGAAGCGCATAAAAATAAATGGAAAGCAGACATTGGTTTATTGATTGTTCTTGATGTCATGAGTAAAATTGGGTCAGGCAAATTTTATGCTTATCCACAACTCAATGCTCAGTATGATGTTTATGAAAATATGATCATCCCGTATATTGGTGTTAATGGTGGTTTACAAAAAAATTCTTTAAGAAGCTTGTCGTCCGAAAATCCATTTATTGCACCAAAATTAAATTATCAAAACACCAACACAAAGTATCATATTTTTGGAGGAATAAAAGGAAATTTAAGTTCTAAATTAAATTATGATGTTAAGGCAAGCTATCAATTAATTGATAGCATGTATTTTTACGTCATTGATTATAAAGATAACACAACCCTGGATAATAAATTTAATGTTATATATGATAACACTAATTATTTTAATCTTTCAGGTCAAATAAAATATCAGTATAAAGAAAAAATTCATTTTTTAGCAAAAGGAAATTACCACTTGTACAAACCGAAACATTTAACACGCGCTTATCATAAACCTAGCTTCGATTTAACTTTTTCAGCATGGTATAATTTAAAAAGCAAAATTATTTTAAAAGGAGATGTTTACATCATTGGAGATCAATTTGCACTCAGCCAAGTAAAAGAGAATAATGTTTATAAAACACAGCCCTTGCTTTTAAAAGGGTTGGGAGATATAAATTTTGGCGTGGAATATCGATATAGCAAAATGCTTTCTTTCTTTGTTAATTTTAACAACATTGCAAACATTCGTTATTACAGGTGGGAAAGATACCCCAGCCAAAGATTTAACCTGATGGGAGGTTTAACATTTGTGCCTTTTTAATTTTTTTTCAGATCACAGAATAATTTTTATGCCTGTTAGCTGTAAATAAAACAAACACTGAACTCAAAACTTATTCTTACCAATACACTACTTTAAATTTTTTTAGGCCTTTAGGCTCAGAATGAAATCTCGAAAAGCATATTTACGATAACTTATTCGAGACAATTACTCAACAGTTACGCTTTTCGCTAAATTTCTGGGCTGATCAACATTACATCCGCGCATCACAGCAATGTGATAAGATAATAATTGCCAAGGCACCACAGAAAGAAATGGAACCAATGATTCATCTGTTTCAGGTATTTCAACAACATGATTTGCTATTTTTTTCACATCAACATCTCCAGCCGTTACAATGGCTATAATTTGCCCTTTGCGGGCCTTTACTTCTTGTATATTGCTTAGTACTTTTTCATAATTAAGACCTTTATTAGCAATAACAAATACAGGCATTTGATCGTCAATTAGCGCAATCGGACCATGTTTCATTTCTGCCGCCGGATAGCCTTCAGCATGGATATATGAAATTTCTTTCAACTTTAACGCCCCCTCTAATGCAACTGGAAAGGTGTAGCCTCTTCCTAAATAAAGCGCATTTGAACAATCTTTATATTTTGCGGCAATAAGTTTTATTTGATCATTTTGTTCCAACACCTCTTCCACTTTTTTTGGAATAGATTCTATTTCACTTAATAACTGTCTATATCTACTTTCGGCAAGCGTACCTTTTATTTTAGCAACATGCAAGGCCATTAATGTTAATACGGTTATTTGGGCAGTGAATGCTTTTGTAGACGCAACACCAATTTCCGGACCAGCATGTGTATATGATCCAGCATGAGTTGCTCTAGCAATAGATGAACCAACAACGTTACAAACTCCAAAAATAATAGCACCTTTTGATTTTGCTAGTTCAATAGCCGCTAATGTATCAGCAGTTTCTCCACTTTGTGAAATAGCAATAACAATATCATCAGGATAAATAACAGGATTTCTATATCTAAATTCAGAAGCATACTCAACTTCAACTGGTATGCGTGCATATTCTTCAAACAAATACTCAGCAACTAAACCAGCGTGCCATGAGGTGCCGCAAGCAATAATCAAAATTCTTTTCGCATGTATAAATTTAGTTTCGTGTTCTTCAATGCCACCCATTTTTAAATGTCCAGTTTCAGAGTTTAATCTTCCACGCATGCTATCAAAAATGGAACGTGGTTGCTCATAAATTTCTTTCAACATAAAATGGTCGTATCCACCTTTTTCAATGGCCTCTAATTCCAATTCTAATTCTTGCACATAGGGTGTAATTTCTTTGTCACGTATGGTACGAATTTTTAATTCTTTTCCTCTTCTAATAATGGCAACATGCTCATCTGCTATATACACAACATTTTTTGTATATTCTACAATCGGCGAAGCGTCGGATGCAATAAAATATTCGTCTTTACCAACGCCAATAACCATCGGACTTCCTTTTTTTGCTGCAATTAAAGTATCAGGATCGTTCTTATCTAAAATAACAATTGCATATGCTCCATTAACTTGTTTTAACGCATCCATGACAGCATGCCCAAGTTTCATGCCTTCTTCATGTTGACGAATATCTTCAATTAAATGAATGAGAACTTCTGTATCTGTTTGCGATAAAAATTGATGCCCACGTTTTTCTAAGCCTTCTTTGATAGCCGCATAATTTTCTATAATTCCATTATGTATAATGACTAAATTTTTGCTTTGCGAATAATGTGGATGCGAATTGACATCATTTGGTTCTCCATGTGTAGCCCATCTTGTATGGCCGATTCCGATAGTGCCACTTAAGTCTTTACCCCTCGCATAATCAAGCAAATCAGAAACTTTACCTTTTTTCTTATAGACTTTTAATTGCTGCTCAGGATTTAACAATGCAACGCCTGCGCTGTCGTAACCACGATACTCCAACCTTTGCAATCCTTTTATAATAATTGGGAAAGCTTCACGATTTCCAATATATCCTACAATTCCACACATAAACAATATTTAAAATCTCCGACTAATATACCATTTTTTAGGAGAAGGGAATGACTAATCTGAAAGAATTTTACATCATTAATAGCGCACTTTTGATGTCGGGATATTTAAACACAAAATAATTTTCAAGAATTTTTTTATTACTTACCCTTGAACCTCTTAAAAGCATATCTGCACGTTCTCCAAAAATGATTTTTAAAATAAAAGAAGGAACTGCTGGCATGATGAAAACCTTATTCAAAGCCATTGCTAGTTGTTTTGAAAAAAATAGATTTGTTATATGTTCGGAGGCAACAGCATTGTAAGTTCCTCGATAAATACGATTAAATAGAGATTCTAAAATTAATGAAACTAAATCATCAAGATGTATCCAAGGCATGTATTGCTTTCCACTACCAATGGCTGAACCCAGACCAAGTTGAAAAATAGGAAGCAATTTTTTAAGTGCTCCACCATTTTTGCTGATAACAACACCAAGACGAAGAATAACTTTTTTTTCTGTAAAATAATCGAACTTACTGTAAACATTTTCCCATGCTAAACAAGTTTGAGATAAAAAATCTTCAGTGCTGAAATCTGATTCTTGAAAGATTGTTTGAGAAGTTCGCGTTCCGTATATACCAACAGCACTTGCTCCTATAAATGATTTTA
>Ga0315900_10003899_pt1 | contig 21485 bp, 26 predicted proteins | sample LakEriMetagenome_FD_203521 | JGI IMG/M metagenome (GOLD analysis project Ga0315900, IMG submission 203521) | Freshwater fungal communities from buoy surface, Lake Erie, Ohio, United States - Buoy 12 MA114 | ecosystem: Environmental > Aquatic > Freshwater > Lake > Lake biofilm | place: USA: Lake... | reverse complement strand
CCGTGTTTCATTTCCGCTGCTGGATAACCTTCAGCATGTATATAAGATATTTCTTTTAATTTAAGAGCACCTTCAAGTGCAACTGGGAAATTATATCCTCTTCCCAGATAAAGAGCATTTTTAGAATCTTTCCATAAATTTGCAATTTCCTTAATTTCCGAATCTTTAGCAAGAACCGACTTTACTTTTTCTGAGATAGTTGATAAATCTTCAACAATCTTTTTAAGATTTGATTGTTCAATTCTTCCCATTTTAGAAGCCAATTGAAGAGCAAAAAGTGTTAAGATTGCAATCTGACCAGTAAATGCTTTCGTAGAAGCAACACCAATTTCAGGTCCTGCATGTATATAAGAACCAAAATCAGTCATCCTTGCAATAGTCGAACCAACAACATTACAGATTCCATAAATTATAGCACCTTTTGATTTTGCTAATTCTAAAGCCGCAATTGTATCAGCAGTTTCTCCAGATTGCGAAATCGCAATCACTAAATCACCTTCACCAACTATTGGATTTCTATATCTGAACTCAGAAGCATATTCAACTTCAACAGGTATTCTCGCTAAATCTTCAATCAAAAATTCACCAACCAATCCTGAAATCCAAGATGTGCCACAAGCAACAATAATAATTCGTTTAATATCATTTAATTTATCACCTAATTCATTCAAGGCACCAAGTGTGACCTCACCAGTTTCTGAGTTAATTCTTCCTCTGATTGCGTCATTAATAGTTTCAACTTGTTGATGTATTTCTTTCAACATATAATGATCCCAACCACCTTTTTCAATTGATTCAATTTCCATTTCTAATTTTTTGATGAAAGGTGTCTGTTGAACATTCTCTAAATTTTTAATAGTGAAAGTTTTTCCTTCAATAGTTACGATCTCATCATCATTGAGATAAACAACATCCTTTGTCCATTCAATTATTGGTGAAGCATCGGAAGCTAAAAAGTATTCATCATCACCTACGCCTAAAACAAGTGGACTACTTTTTCTGGCGGCAACTATTTTACCAGGACTTTTTTTATCTATTACAACGATAGCGTAAGCGCCAACGACTTTGGTTAATGCAACTCTAATTGCTTCTTCAATCGGAAGATTTTCACTCTTTTGTGCTTCTTCAATTAGATTAACTAAAACTTCTGTATCTGTCTGACTGAAAAAATGATATCCAGATTTTTCTAACATGCATTTGATCGAAGCATAGTTCTCAATAATTCCATTATGAATTAAAGAAATCTCACCATTATTGGAAAGATGTGGATGAGCGTTCACATCATTTGGGACTCCGTGAGTAGCCCATCGTGTATGACCAATTCCAATATTTCCGATTTTATCATCATTCTCAGAAAAATTAACTAAATCTTGTACTTTACCTTTTTTCTTAAAAGTTTTTATATCCGTATTTGAAATTACTGATATACCCGCACTATCATATCCTCTATATTCCAATCTTTTTAGACCTGATACAAGGATATCCCAAGCTTCTCTTTTACCTATATAAGCAACTATTCCACACATATAAAATATTATTTTTTATTATATATTATTTAATTAGAACCAAACTTATGAGAATGCCTTTTATATATAGTGGATAAATCAAAAAATAATTACTTACTTATGATAGAGATTTTAGCGAACTTTACTTTAATGTTTCTTCTTTTAGCGGATATGTATTTCAGTAAAAAATAAAAATATGATCGAAAGAAAAGTAAAATTTCCAAACGAATCTGAATGGTGTGATATGTTAATAGATATCTCACGATTCAGATTTTTTTCAGAAACCGAAACCGAAATCTGGGGTTGGTACAGAAAAACATTTTTAGCAATCAAAAAGTAATCTTATGGATGAGAAAAAACTAGACTGGTATAATTGTTCAATAATTTTTGCCAGAGCACTCTCCATTTTCATAAAAGATGGTGAATCTCTTGTGATTAATAATCCTTCAGAATCAGATAATTCTGAAGGCACTAAAATTATTATCTCCCATAAAGACGGTTTGATCCAAATTGAACCAACCGATAGAGTTGATCTAAAAGAAGGAGATATATTCAAAAATTAAATGGGAATTTGAAACAAATTTTGATTAATAAATATAAGTTTGACTAAAATTTTCAAAATGACAAATTTTCAATTATTAAAACACCTCAATAACTTTTCTAAACCATTTAGAAAAAGTCTGATACTTGTTTTTATTGCAATAATATTAATTACTGGGATAGAAGCAATAACTTCCATCTTCCTCAGTCAAATATTCGATATCATACAGAAACATTCCACTGATCAGAATTATATAGACGACGCACTAATACTTGTAGGATTAGCAACCTCTTGTGCATTCTTAAGAATTATCATTTCAAGATATCAGGGAAACTTAGAAATAAAAAAGATTGATGTCGCAATTCCAAATCATCTAAATCACACATCAATCTCAAAGTACTTTCAGTTCTCTAACGGACAACATATAAATGAACATTCTGGTATAAAACAAAATGTTATAACATCTGGTTATACTTCTATGCAAAACCAACTGAATATGTTAATTTATAACTTTGTCCCAAACTTATCACAATTAGTAATATCTATAATAATACTCTTTTCAATTCATTACTTAATTGGAATTGCTTACCTTATAATTGGAACAATTTTTGGTTTAATAATGTGGAAATTCAATAATTATTTGGAACCCAAAATAAGAATTGTTAGAGATTGTTCAAATCAAACCGCCAAAACAATATCAGAACTTTATAGATTAGTTTTTCTCATTAAAAATGAAGTCGCTGAAGATAAATCGCTTAAAAACTTAGATAAAGTTCAAGATGATTTCCAAAACGCCTACAAAAACACTTGGTTAAAAGCAAGTGATTTGATGACTGGTATTAGACTATTCAATTCATTTTTCAGATATGCAACACTTCTATTAGGTGTTTGGTTACTATTCACTGGTATGATAACTGCTGGATCTATATTTCTTTTACTCAGTTGGAGTAATAACTTTTTAGGTTCTGTTTGGGCTATTACAGATATGCAAAAACAGTTTGTAACAAATAAAATCAACATTGAAAAATATTTTGAAATGCTCGATGTCAAACCAGATATTATTACTAAACTTGGAGCACCAACTGAAAATCTAATAGGTGATATAGAATTTAAAGATGTTGAATTCAAATATCCAAAAAGAGACGAATCAGAAAGTTTAAGTCCAATAATTCTCAAAGGAGTAAGTTTTAAAATTAAGAGAGGTGAAAAAGTTGCATTCGTTGGTGAATCTGGTTCAGGCAAATCAACAATCGCAAATCTAATCAGAAGAGCTTTTGATCCACAAAGCGGTCAAATTCTTACAAATGAACAAGATTTGAAAGATATAGATTTGAACGCTTTTCTCAAAAAAATTGGAAGTGTAGAACAAGATGTTCAATTATTTGACAGGAGTATAAAAGAAAATATTGAGTTTGGTGCTGGAAAAACACTATCAGATGATGAACTTGACAAAATAGCAAAAATGTCCAGATTGGATAAATTTTATCAAAAGTTAGAGGGAGGTTGGGGAACTACCGTAGGTGAAAGAGGGTTAAAGATATCAGGTGGTGAGAAACAAAGAATAGGAATAGCAAGAGCAATGGCAAAAAATCCTGAAATCTTAATCTTTGATGAAGCAACCTCAGCTCTCGATACTATAAGTGAAAAGATAGTTCATAAGGCAATAGATGAAGTAAGTAAAGGTAAAACAAGTATAATAATTGCACACCGACTTTCAACTGTTAAAAACTGTGATAAGATTTTCGTTCTGAAAGAAGGAGAAATAGTTGGAGAAGGTCGTCACGAAGAATTATTAGAAACTTGCCATTATTACAAACAATTAGTAAAAGATCAACTTGGGAAATCAAAAAGTGAATAAAATATCTGGATGTTGGAACTTTTCAAAGGATTTTGAAGTTATTTTATTAAACGGTCTAAAATATTTATCAGCCAAAATTTATACAATAAAAATAATTATCGAATTATGAAAGATCTAAAAAGATTCAACGAGTCAAATGAAAACTTGAATATATCTAATGTTAGTGAGGGTGATTTTATTTTTGCTGAGTTCACAACCATTCTTGAAAAGAGAAAAGAAGATATGTTGTGGTATATTAAAGAATATTTCACACCGGATGAAATTACCAGACACTCAGAAAACCTTTTAAGAATGGTTGAGGGAGTAGAGGCTAATATAGCTGAAATTAAAATGAAGCTACTTCGTAGAAGTCATTCTCACTAACAGCCGAAAAAAACAATCTTTTTTTGGAACTTTAACATTTGTAGGCAAAAACTTACCTATATAAAAAATTAAAAATGACAATTTACATCCTATCAATTCTCTTTTTCATAATTATCTACATCATTTATTTACTTTTTTTCGAAGAAAATTAAACTTTATCAGTTATATAATCATTACTCACAATAAAAAAATTAAACTATGTTTCACAGAATAGCAAAATTCATTAGAAGAACAGCAAAAAGAACATATGTCAAATGGACAGTATGGAACAGAACTAACAGTGCAGAAAAAGTAAAGATTTCAGAAACGCAAAAAGTTTGTCTTTCAATCTGTCGATCACTAATTACACACCCAGATACAAAATTTTTAATAGCTCCAATTTCTGGTAAAAGATATCTAAAAAACCCATCTATGGGACTATTTGTAATTTTTGATACACATACAATCTCTATGACAAATCATGTCTATCATTACGAAGTTGATATTGATGATAGAAATTGGCAAAGAATTACACATATGTTTGATGATAAAGTAGAAACTATCAGAAAAGAATATGAAGATGAAATTATGTCAAGAATAGAAAACTCACTTCATAAACTTCACTCTAAAGTGAAAGACAAAGAAATAATATCTCAATTAAAAACCAGTACTAAACAAGACAGAGAATTTGTAATTCTCTAATAAAAAGACATCACCTCAAAGTGATGTCTTTTATATATAAAAGGAAAAAATCTATATGTTCACAGTATCAGAAAGCGCAAAGAAAAGAATTAAAGATTTAATGTTAGAAGAAGGTATATGGGAAACACATTTTCTTAGAGTTTCAGTTAAAGGTGGGGGATGTGCTGGATTTTCGTATGAATTAGATTTTGATGATAAAATACAAGCAGGCGATGAAGAAGTAACTGATGGTGAAATAAAAATTGTAATTGATAGAAAAAGTATTCTTTATGTTTTCGGAACAGAATTGGATTGGTCTGGTGGATTAAATGGTAAAGGATTTGAATGGAAAAATCCAAATGCAACAAGAACTTGCTCTTGTGGAACATCTTTTAGTGCTTAAATTATGGAAATAAACTTTGATAAGATAATTAATGAAATACAAAACAGATGGAGATATTTAAAACCAAATAATCTCATACAGTTTAGACAATTAAACTATTCAGCCAATCAATCACTTTATCGTTTTTCTTGGACTAATAAAAAATATATACAAAAACTTACAGAGAACTGTAAGAAGATAACTTTCAATTTAGATGAATACGCTACAATTTTTCTTAACAACAGAGGAATTGAATGTAACGATTTCATATTGAGACAATTTGTGGAAAAATTTTGGGAACAAATTCTCAACAAATACTCTCAAAAAATTGTCGCAATACACAATTATTGTTTTGTCGCCACAGAAGATTTAGAAATAACAGTCGAACCATTCAAGATTATCAAAGCGGAGCCAATACAATATATTTACCCTGTATCTGAAGGAAAATGGGTTTTAATTATTGAGGGTCAAAGAATTTATAAAGGTATGTCAAAAAAAATGATAGACGATGTTGAAAAAGATTTAATAGACCATTTTAGAATTATAAACTTAAAAAAAATTCTTACAGACTAATGAAGTTAGAAGATATTATAGAGGATGTCAAACTAGAACTAGAACGACAAAAATACGAACCCAACACTGAAAAGTATTTTAATTGGAAAGCCGATAATATATCAGTCGTTCAGAACTGTAAACTTTGGACTATCAAGAATATAAGTGTCGTTTTAAAATTCAAAGAATTATCCGAACTGATTTCACAGAAAAAAATTGATGATACAACAAAACAATTTGATTACAATAATCTTATCAAAGTAAACAGCATTTTTAATTTTCAATTTTGGAAAAGATTCCAATCTCTATATGGTGAACATTGCTACCACGTTTCTACCGGTTCTGTATTAACTAAAAAAGATTTTATCCCAGATCACAGTATTTATGATTTCGTTGGAGAACATATTATGACTGCAGTAATAGTCAATGCAGGTGAGTGGGTGGATTTTTCAAAAAAAGAAATTAAAGTCCATTGCAACACACAAACTATAATAGGTATAAAAGATGCAGAAATTAAAGCAAAAGCAATTGATGAAATCAGAAAATGGAAAATCGAAAAGTTTTTGTAAAAATTTTTCTTACTTGGAAACTTTTGAGTCAAAAATTCAGTTATATTAGTATCAACACACTTAAAAAACACACTAATTATGACTAACACAATCGAGCTTACACTCAAAACAATCGAAGGAGATGAAATCATTTTAGAAGTTTATGGTAAATATTATCCAGCAATCCGTGGTTCCCGTGACAGATGGGGAGCACCTGAAGAACCAGATGAAGATGAAAGTTGGGAAGTTCTCGATATTTCTTACAAAGGCAAATCAATCACTGATGATGAAATCGAGATAATGACCGGTGTAAATGATGACGAACTATATTCACTAATCGAAAATAAATTCAAAGAAGAAGATGAGCAATTTTAAAGTATCAAAAGAAAAAATAGAACTATTTCCACATCCAAATGCCGATGCTCTTCAAATCGGAAAAATCGGCTCATATCAAGTAATAGTAAAATTAGGCGACTATAACGATGGCGATGAAGTTGTATTCGCACCAGAAAAGTCGATTCTATCAGGTGTTCTTAAATCTGAATGGGAAAAATATTTAGTCGGTCCTAATAAAGATAGAGTGAAAGCAGTAAGACTAAGAGGTGAAATATCATCGGGTATAATTATACCAAGTCAATTTGTTTCAAATTTTGATGATTTTGTGATAGGAGAAGATGTATCAGAACATTTAGGAATAAAAATGTATGTGCCAGAAATTCCAAAGCAATTAATGGGAACAACAGAAGGATTCACTATGCCTTTCATGGGTCAACACGACTGTGAACATGCAAGAGTTTATGCAAATGAATTAATACCAGGTGAAAGAATAGTAGTGTCCGAGAAACTTCACGGCTCAATGTTCACATTAGCTTATAACTTTGAAACTGAAGAAACTGTTGTAACATCTAAAGGATTATTGAAATCTGGTTTATCAATCAAAGAAGATGAAAATAATGCCTACTGGCAAGCAGCAAAAAATTGTAGAATTAAAGAAATTATTAAAAACAATTATAACAGTGGAGTCGTTCAAGTTTTCGGAGAAATAATCCCAGTTCAAAAAGGTTATAACTATGGTCAAACAGAAATTACACTGAGATTATTCGATGTAAGACACAATGGAAAGTCTATAGAATACGATAAAGTCTCTGATGAATTCAAACAAATCTGGGTTCCAATAATCTACGATGGAGAATGCAAAATGAATGAAAAAGAAGTGATATTGCACAAAAGTCATGATGGTCAAATTCTTGCAACTAAAACAACAAAACTTTTATCAACAGAAATAACCGAACTCTGTAAAGGTGCGGAATTAGTCTCTGGGAAAAGCCAACACATAAGAGAAGGAGTAGTTGTCAGACCATACAAAGATAGACTGGCACACGACGGAAACAAACTAAGATTAAAACTTTTAAACCCAGAATATAAAGAAACAGGAGACGAATTTAATTAGATATATATCATGATCTTGCATGAAATAAAAATTAATTTATGAAAAAAATTTACGAATTCAAGGACTTCGAATACTTCTCTAAGATAACAGAAGAAGAATAGTTAGAAATCTCAACCGACGAATTCATTGACGGAATTATTAAAATTTGAAATTAAAAATAACCTTTAAAACTATGATAATGAACAGAACAAGAGTATTTATCCTAACCAAATATGTATATGGTAAACTAGATTCAATCGTTGGCGCATTCCAGTTCATCGACGATGCAGTTGAAACAATGACTGAAATAAATAAGAATTGTGATCAAATAACAACTTATAAAATTGAAAGTCATATAATCGGAGAATTAAAACCAGTTTCTCAATTTTAAGAAGGTATGAAATCTCCAATAAAATATTTTGGTGGTAAAAACGGATTCGCAAATAAAATAATTGAACACTTTCCAATAAATTACCAAACAATGAATTATGTCGAACCATTCGCTGGTTCAGCAGCACTTCTATTCCATAAAGAAACTTCACCTATAGAAATAATCAACGATTTAGATACTAACATAATATCTCTTTATAACACAATCAGAAACGAGGAAACCTTCGATCAGTTCAAAAGAATTTTAGACCTCACTCCCTATTCAGAAGAAATACACCAATCTTGGGCAAAAGACCTAAAGAACGAAATTCCAGAATTAGAAAGAGCTTATAAATACTTTTATATAAACAGAACAGCTTACAACGGTCTTGGTGGATTCTCTATATCTTCCGTAATCAGAAGAGGAATGCCCAAACCAGTATCAGATTATCTTTCCGCTGTCGATGGTCTTCCACAAGTTCATAATAGACTATCTAAAGTGGTTGTGACCTCGAGAGATGGTTTAGAACTGATTAAAAAATGGGATGTAGAAAACACTTTCATCTATTCAGATTCACCTTATGCAAACGAAACCAGGAGTGCAGGTAGATATAAATTTGATTTCACTGATGAAATGCAAGATAAATATTTAGATATATTAGTAAATTTAAAACATGCTAAAATTTTAATCTCTGGATATAAATGTGAAAGATATAAAAAGTTAGAAGATGCTGGATTCACAAGAACAGATATGGAAATAAAAACTCAAAATACAAATCGTGAAGGTAAAACTAAAATAGAATCACTCTGGAAAAACTACTAAAATCCTAACCTAAAATTAGGATTTTCCTTTTTAATATATAAACAAAAGTAAATATAAAAATATGGGAATCCCAAATTGGATAAAGTTTAATGAAAATCTAAATGAAAATTTCACCAGAGAAATGGCTCAAGAAATACTTTATTTTTTTAATACTTACCATCAAGACCGAAAACTATCAGAACTTTTCTTTAAAAAACCAGAAATTGAAACAGGTCACCATTTTGATATGTATGAAACCGGTTATGATGAAATAAATCAAATGATATCCAGATTACTTAATTTATGGAAAACTGGAACCGAAACTTTCAAAAGTGATATGATTCACCTCTATAATGAAATTAGAAAAAAAAGAGAAAAATTACCATACATCTACGAAATAGAAGATTTATTCCTTAATTTTTTAGAAAGCAACGACTTCGACTTCTATGTTGATTTTATTAATGATAAGGAACACTATCAAATAAGAATCTGCTCTAAAGAATATACTCACAATATAAAACAATTTAATCAATATTGTGAAGATATAGTAGAAACCACCGAAAGCTTTTCTTTCAATAATTGTAAAATGCAAATTAAAGAATGTGCATATAATTACATTGACTGGGCAAATGGCGGAATGATAGATTTCAAAATAATAATCAAATAAGATGAAAATTAAAAATTGGAATAAGTTTGAAAAAATAAACGAGTCTACTGAGATATTTACTTATGAAATGGCTCAAGAAATAGTTTATTACCTAACTAGTCAAACAGGTAAGAAAGAAATAGAAAATTTGTTAATTTCAACACTCGGAGAAGAAAGAGCTCAAATAAGATTATACAATAAAAAAGATGCTACAAACTTTCTGAAATCTTTTTCAGACCGAAATGGAGATAAAAGACAAAATTTGATTGATATCTACCACCAAGTAAGAGAAGATAGAAAAGGATTTCCAGAAATTTATCAAGTTGAAGATGCTTGCTTAGATTTAATAGAAAGAGACCTCTTTCATATAGATTTCGATTTGACAGGTGTTAGATATATAATAAACCTTGGTAAAGAATATAAAAATATAAGACATGTAGAAATGTCCGAATACATAAGATATTGTGAAGAAATCAATAACAAATTGATTCGATTATCAGAATATAGAGTGAAGATATTGAATGCTTCATTAGAGATAGACTTGAATTCAAGTATTTATTTCGAAATAGAGATAAGACCAAATTATGGAAAGTAGAATAAAAAATTGGATTAAATTCAACGAGTCTCAATTAGATATGTTCAGTGGAACATCATATGAATATCCAGACTTGAAATATAAAAATATCTACCTCTTCTCACCAGAAGAAATAGAAGACCAATTTATTGATTTCATAGATGATGGTTGGGTCGTAACAATCGCCTACGGATTCAATTACAACTCATCAACAAATCTTCCTGATATAGAATTACTAATTACCAAAAGAAAAGTCATTCCAGTAATCAGAGTTTATATCCACGGATTTAGTGGTAAAAGTAAAGGAGGAGATTGGCTTACAGATTCACTACTCTCATCACTCGATAGACTCGAACCAAGATTTAAAAAAATTACCGTAATGGATGATGGTGGAATCCTCAACCCAGAAGAATTAAAATTCGAAGGAAGCTCAATTTACATTAAATCAGAAAATGATAACCCAGAAGATGATTTAGAAATTGAAGGCAGTCTAATAATAGATTTCACTTGGATAAAAGAAATAGAACTAACCGATAAAATGATTTTTAATTTTTACAATTTAGAAGATAACTTCAAACCAGAAGATTTAACTTATAAAGGTGAAGAGGTAATCATCGGTTTTCCAGTTACAGAAATAAAAGATTGGGTATTAGATAAAAGAAGTTCTCACCTGGATATAGTCGGAAATCCCGATAATTTAGATTGGTCATACTATGATGATTATGATGTAGATGACGATTCCTTTTTTAGATACCATTTAGACTCAGAAACTAAAAAACTACTTATAGAAAAATTAATTGGAGATAAATTTGAAACCTATCAAGAAGATTACGATTTTTTAAACGAGTTCAACACCATAGAAGATTTGATTAAATATACTATCAATCCAGGATATCAATATAAAAGCCTATACAGAGATTTAGGTAAAATGTTATCCGAAGAAGAAGTTTACGAAAACCTAAAACAAATGTATTCCGATTATTACAATGAACAAAAAATGGAAGATGATTATAATGTTATAATGACAAGCTTCCATCAAATAGTTGAGGATGTGTTACACACTAAAATAATAGAAGAATATCAAAAAGAAAATAAACTTTGGTATAAAATAAAATTCAACTTCGAATGGTTAGAATATGAAGATGATGCAGAATATATCATGAAAGAAGGACTTAACTACATTATCTCAAATTGGTGCTATAAAAATTACGATCTAAGAGAATTGAAACCTTATTTTTCTGACTATGCTTCTATTGATGGAAAAGCTTTCAATGAAGAATGTAGAAAAATTTTATCCAACTTGTAAGTAGATAATTCATATATTCTCTATGAATAAAATTATCACTATTTTATCAGCAATCCTATTCTTCACGAATACACTTTTTTCACAAAAAGAAAAATTACCAGACACTATTTATGTAGCAGTGTTTGGTTCAACTGTTCTGATTGCTGATATAGAATATCATTCACCAAGCGTTAATCTAATTACTACAAATTTCATTTTTACTAAAAAGAAACCCGAAGTTGTCTATTACGAATATTCTGAACAAGGTGATGTAGATATCTATTGGTCTCATAGTCGACAAATAGTGAATGGCGATGATACACGTCTAATTTATTCAGAAGATATCATTGATGAAAAATCAATCAAGAATAGTAGAGGTAGAGTATATGGACAAATCTTACCAGACAATAGTATCTCTTATCATAAGAAAAAACCAAACTCAAAAAAGTTTGAAAAAAGCTTAAACAGATACCTAAAGAAATGGAATAAAAGAGATAAGAAAAAGAAAGATTAAAAATCTTTTATCTTAGAATATTTTTCCTTTCTACTATATTCTTTATCAGATTTATGAACTTTATTAACAGAAGCAAATCCATGTGGATTACGCTCTAAATAAACTTCTCTGGCACCCTTACCAATCGCATTTATAGTTAATTCTCTTTTCTTAGTAGCCTTTTTCATAGTAATAAGTTGTTTAGTTTATAAATGATTTTTAGAGCTAAAAAGTTTAATTTATTTTAACTTTTTTTCAGATTAAATCCTTATTTTTTCTGAAATTTAAAGGGTTTGATAATAATTCACTTGGTGGTTGATATATATAAACTATACGATTTTTATACCACAGATGATTAAAAGAGGTGGATCTCTTGAAAGCCTTGTATTTCAAGGTTAAAATATTTTCATATTTATTTCTATGGTTAAATTTGAAATTTTGGAGATTGACTTAAAAAAAGATATTAGAAACCTCAAAAATCTATTACTCAATAATCCCACAAAAATCATCATCTCTAAAATCCCAAATACAGATGAAATTAAGTTAGATTACCTTAATTATACTTGGACAGTCGCAAAAGATTCTACTCAAATTTTTATATTCACAATTAACAATTCTAGCATTACTACAACAATTTTATCACCCGGTGATAAGTTCTTTATTTCCAATTCTAAACTTAACTTTAAATTCTTACTATAAAAGAAAAAGTTTATAAGGATGAAAGCAACATTCAAGAGAAGAACTCACCAAGAGTTAGAACAATTCTTCACTAATAAGAAAACAAAGCAAGTCTTAAAGACTTTAACTAAACAAACAGATAAAACCTTACCAAAGAAATGGAAAATATAATAGAAATAACACAACCGGTATTTTTAATCAATTTAGATAACCCAAGAGAGTTTTCTTATAATCCTGATGAAAGTTCAGAGAATTGGAAGACTATATTAGTTCATACTTATAATGGGGAATTGCCACAACCAACAGAAAATGAAATTCTTTACAAATATAATGAGAAAAGAGGTTGGCTACATAAAATTAAATAAAATGGAACATAGAGATTCAATTTTAATAATGATTTATTTGGTAATAGCATTCATATTGATGTTTGCTCTTGCTTTTATATAAATGTATGGAGATATTATCTATCTTACATCAAAAGATTCAGGAATAACACATAAATTAAAAGTAGATAGTGTAATGAGACTTGGATATAATATATGTAGAATTGATTGCACTGAAATTTCTTCCAAATTTTCGAATCAACCAATAGAGGCTTTAGACAAACAAACAAAATATCCAGACAAATATTCATTCAAAATTACATTTGACACAGGTTTAGAACCTAAGATCGAAATTATTCATCAATTTGCAAAATCAAGTTGGGATAAAAGCAGTGATGAATATTCTTGTATAATAAAAAAGGAACAGACTATTGAACTCATAAAAACTCTATGTAGAAAACATATCAGAATTTAATAAAAAAAAGAACCTCAAACAGGTTCTTTTTTTATGCAAATAAACCAATTTTTAAATATCTATTTTTAATATATACAATAAAAATCTTAATTGTCAATATATTTATGAAATGGATCAAATCAAGAACACAATATCTTAATGAAGCCAAAGTCGGTGAAGTAATTCTTCCATCACAAAAAAAGGCTATCATCAGCACCTGGGGTGCTAATATCTTAGAACTAGAAACTATTGAAGCATCAAACGAAATTGTTCAAGGTGAATGGAAATTAACTCAAGAAGAGAAATTAGAAGCACTCGGAACATTTTTCGGTAAAGAAGGTGAAGTAATAGACCTCAAAAAAATCTATCAAAGATTTGAAAACCTACCAGAAGAATTCATAGAAGTAATTAATGATTCTATGAGACCACTCTTATTAGATTCAAATACAACATTAGATGCTGATACTAAAAAGATATTCCAAAATTTCGATCCAAGAAATCCATCACTAAATCAACTTTCAAAATTTAATGGCAACATCTTTAGAAAAATATCAGTTAGTGAATCAACAGCCGATATGATAATTATTAAAGATGAATCGGGAAGACCAGTAAAAGATGAATCAAATCAAATTCAAAAAAGAAAAAGAGAAGAAGGAGAAGTCTTATTTGAAAAGAACCTTGTTAATATAAATGGTTTGGTAGAAGGTTATAACAGAATCCAACCAGACAAACAAGTTAAACCAGAAACATTTACTGATAGAGAAATTGCAATAGTTATTTCTAAATCAGCAGAAGATTTTGGTAAAGATAATTTCAAAGTAGATATAAATTTATATGGTGGTGACCTTTGGTTAAAAATTAAGCACAATCCAAAAGACATTCTGAATATGTCTATCTCAAGATTTTATGCTTCTTGTCAACACTTATATACAGGGATGTATAAAAATCAAGTAATTGGTAATGTATTTGATCCTAATTCAATTCCAGCATTCATTACTTTTGATAGTCCTGTTTATAACGAATCAGGTGAAATGGTTTCAGAACAATTACCACTTTCAAGAATGGTGGTTAGATCTGTCGTTCCAATTAATAAATCAGATGAAGGAGGAATTTATTTTGATAGAACTTATCCAGATAGAATGAAAGATTTCTTTGATAAGATAGTTGAGAAATATACAGGTATGGAACATAATCCAAGAATAAGGGGATATGTTTATACTCCTGATTTACCACAAGAGATTACTTTAGAACAGCCATATATGGACAGATTAGGTCTTACTAAAGTTGATGTAATAGGTATCAATACTAAAAGTATAACATTTGGTGATGAATTTAGTTGGCACAATTTTAGAATTTTACCTAAAGCAAGAATACAAGAGATTGTTATTGCAACAACTAATCTTCCACAAAATTTCTTTGAATTAAATTTAAATCCAACCTGGATTAAGTTTAAATGTATTGAAATCAAAAACTTGAACCCTTTTGATAAATTAGTATCTGAATGTTGGGGCTTTGATAAATGTGTTATTAATAAAGATGTTTTCAGAGAATTTGGTAGTACTCATCAAGAAGTAAAGAAATTGAATTTCACTAATTGCACTGTTAATGATTTGTCATTCGAAGCTTTTAAAAATTTAGAAGAATTACATTTAGTTTATTCTTGCACTTTAGATGAATTTAAAGAAGTAGTGGAGAAGACTGGATTTAAATCTAGTGGATCAGTAAAGAAATATACAATTTCAGGTGATTTAACATTTGGTGCAGGTGGTTCAGAATTGATCAAATCACTTAGAAATGCTGGATATCAAATTACGATTGTAGGACCTAAAAAGAAATAATTAAGTTATGAAATATATTTTATTGTTTGAAGCATTTAAATCGGAGTTATTGACTGGAGTATTTGGTCATCTTTCGAATTCGGCTAAGAAGGATTTCAAAGATGAGTTGGTTAGATTATCAGAAAAACTTGACTTTCCTATGAGTGAGTTATCTGATGATTTATTTCAATATGTACCTAATGTTGGAGATAAAGCAAAGGATATAGGAACAGAAGATGATAGAAAAGATGACACTATCTTTAAATTTTGGTTTGATGTGAAGGGAAATTTTATTACCAAATCAGTAGTAAGAGAAAACAAGGGTTTGAATAAAGATGGATATAAAGTGGTTAAAACTTATGGGAGTATTGAGGTGATAAAGGATGCGGCTGAAAGTGGAGAAATTAATAGTGGTGACAAGTTTTGGATTAATTTAGAGAATGGTCATGTTTTAGCAACGGCTTTGATAGAAAGATTGTGGAAAGAAAATGGTGAACTCAAAAGCACTAATATATTTATGATTCAAGATAGCAATGATGGAAATCCACCTGATTCTCCAGGTTATGTAGCAAGTTATTCAAATACGAGTATAGAAAGTGAAGAAACAGAAAGTGATGGCACAGTTACTTTTAATTTTACTAATGGGGTGACTTTCAATACTTATCCGGATTGGAAAAGTTGGGGTAAATATTCATGGATGTTAGCACACAGAAATGATTTTCGAGGTGTTGCAGAAAAATTAGAAAAGGATAAAAGTTTGGTATTGAAAAAGAAAGCTAATTTTATTTTTGATAAATATTGGAATGTTGGGGTTAAAAGTTTTGATGAAGAAATTAAAGTGGCGAATTTTGCAATTGTATTAGATTATGAAAAAATGAAATCAAAGGATTATAAAAAGAGAGGTGAAACAAGAAAGGAAAGAAGTGAATTGAAAAGTGGTATTATATCAAAAGAAAGATATGAAGAAATTAAGAGTATAAACATAAATAGATATTTAAAAGAACTTTCGAAGAGTATTAAGGTTGATTCAGACCTTAAAAACTTAGATACAATTTTCTGGAAATTATTTAGAAAAAAATTATTATTGACTGATGTTTTATTTGAATTAGATTCAATATCAGAATTTGATAGAACTATAACAAGAATAGCGCATTTCTTATCAGAAAAGGAATATGATAAAAAAATGAGTGAAGAAAGAACTCAATTTTTGTTAGGTGGTATAAGTGATCCTATCAAAAGAACTTATGAATCTGGGACAAATAGGGCGGTTGAATTTTCAGATTCTGAAAATTCAATTAGAAATTATTTGAGGGTTGAAAGCGAATATCCGGAAATAAAGGAAAAGGTTTTAGAACTTGTTAATAAATATTTGAAATTAGTTGATGATTTTGCTGAAAAAATTTCGACACTTCCTAAAGAAACTATTGAAGATTATGAAATTATTCTTTTGAAGTTTAAGAGTATTTATGTATTATTTAATAGACAAACTTATGGAGATTTTAGAACTCTCATGAAAAATATTTTAGATTGGCAAAAGAAATTCTATAATAATTATAATATTGTGTATAATGTTCGAAATCAATTTGGAAATAATGAACAGGAGAGAATTGATAAATATTTAGAATCTATTACAAGGGGAGTAGAGCAATTAGATAAGTTTGCAAAACAAATTGTTAAATTATTATAAACTATGAAATACATTTTATTATTCGAAGCATTTAAATCGGAAATGTTATCAGCAACTTTAAACCATTTATCCGAAACTGGTAGAGGTCTTTTTTTAGATGAAATTAATAAGATTTCAGAGGCAATTGATTTTCCTAAAAGTGAAATCAGTGATGAATTTTTTTCTTACGTTCCAAATGTGGGTGATAGGGCAAAAAATATAAGAACTGATATTTCACTTGAAGATGATAATTGTTTGAAGTTTTGGTTTGACATTAAAGGTAATTATATTGCAACCACTACAGTTAGAAAAGCAAAAGGTGGTGGTAAAGAAGGTTATAAAGTGGTGGATACTTACACAAGCCTTAGTAAATTATTAGAGGATTCTAAACCTCAACTGATTGAAGAAAATGGTAAGTTTAGATATATCCCAGGTAAAATAAAGACTGGTGATAAATTTTGGATAAAACTTGAATCAGTTTATTTGTTGGCTACTGCTTACATACAGACAATATTTAATATACAAAATCAAGTTTCTCAAAACAGTCTTTTCATGATTCAGAATTATAATGATGGAGCTACACCAAATTCTCTTAAATATTTAACAGATAATGCTGGAGCCTCTTCTATTGAATCAGAAGTCAAATTAGAAGATGGAACAACTCTTTATGTTCTTGATAATGGTAGGAGCATGATTTCTGAGAATTGGAAACAATACGGAGACTATTCTTGGATGATAACAAGTCGTAGTGATTACCAAGGTAATCCAGAACTTTTAGAACCTACTGGTGATAAAGTGATAGAAAGAAAAGAAAATTTAGTTTACTATTGGTATGATAAAAGGATTAATGTAGATACTGGTGGTAATTTTGAGGAAGTTATTAAAAAAGCACATTTCGCACTTGTTCTTGATTTCAAGAAATTAAAAGAATCTAATTATAAAAAGAAAAGTGAGATTGGAAAGGAAAGAGGTGAATTAAAGAAGGGATTAATAACTTCAGATAAACATCCTGAAATCAAGAAGATGAATATTCAAAGATATTTTGATAAGATTTCACAAAAAATTCAAATTGATCCAGAATTTAAGAATTTAGATGATATGTTTTGGAAAATCTTCAGTAGAAGAACTATTTTGATTGACATACTCAACGATACCGCATCAGTTGATTTTTATTATAAATTTATCAGTAGAATTTCTGAATTTATTACTGAATGGGAATATGAACCGGAGATGCCTGAAAGAAGAATAAATTATCTTTTAGGTAATATAACTGATGGGGTAAAAAAAGCTTACATCAACAGTTCTGAAGATGCTTCTGAATACTCAAAATCAGAATCTGATTTGAGAAGATACCTAAATTCAGAACGTTCAAGATATCCAGAGATAGTTGCTAAGATGTTAATTTTCGTGGATAAATTTTTGGAAGTTTGTGATAGTTTTGCTAAGGAGGTTTCTCTTTTTGAAAAAGAGTCAATTGATGATTTACAACTACTTAAACTTAAATTTAAGAGTGTAAAGGAGTTGGGTGACATGGATAGTTATTCTACATTCAAAATTTTTTTAAAAGATATTTTTGTAGGATGGAATAAAATTTTCCGTAATCCAAATCTTGATAATCTTTTAAGTTGGTCTTCCAAAGATAAATTATTAAACCGTATAGAAAAGGGAACAAATGAACTTGAAAAATTCAAAAAACAAATAAATAAATTAATCTAATGAGATATCTAAAAAATTGGAATAACTTTGAAGTGATATCAGAAGCATTCAAATCAGAATATCTTTCATCTTATTTTGCAAGTTTAAGAAAAGTGCCAAGTGGTGCTTCCCCAGAAACTATAAAATCAAGTCTAGCATTATCAAGTTTTAAATCTGAGGATTTTATACATAAAATAAAACAAATAGGTTACAATCTGAATTTTCCAATCAGTGAAATTCCTGATGAATTTCTTTTCTATTTACCATATAAAGAAGCAAGAGCACTTAACTATAATGTAGGTGACAGAGTTTGTGAAGCTAGTAGTGAAAGTTTATTTGGAGATTCTGGTGTAGTAGGTGAAATTTGCAATGCTGGTAAAATTAAACGTAAATGGGGTAGGAGTATAAGAGAGGTTAGTTGCACATCTTGTGGTGGTTCTGGTATAATGAAAAATAAAGATAAGTCGGTAAAGTGGATTAAATTTTGGTTTGATTTATCTGGAAAGTTTATAAGAGCGACTGGTGTAGATGGAGAATTGAGGAAGGCATCAAAACCATCTGGGACTACATATAAGAACTTTACAGGTGAAAGATTTTTCAAGCGGGGTCAATCAAAAACTCTTAGACAGTGTAAACATGGTGATATAGTGATAGTAAATATATATGAAAAAGAATTGGTTTGTCAAGTTTGGTATGATGAAGATGCAGATAAGTATTATTTTGTTCAAAATTATACATCATCTGAAAGACCTGGATTCATTAACAATACTAATGGATTAAAAAAATCTTATTTCACACCTGAAGAATATCTACGAATCAAAAAAGATCATAAAGAATTCACAGAGCAATTTGGTAGATTTTTTGATAGAGCTTTTCCACATATGGATTACTTTATTAGTGAGGCAATAGAATTAGAACAAGAATCTAAATTAGATTGGAATGCAGCCCTAACGATTAGTGCTGATAAAGGTGTTGAAGGAGTATATTGTGATGAGGATAGGAATATTGATGCTGATTTGAAGAAGGCTAATTATGCAATTGTTTTAGATTACAAAGGATTAAGTGAATCTGGATTTGAAAAGCGTTCTGATATTACAGTAAAAAGAGGAGAAGAAAAAGAAGGATTGATTAGACCTGAAGATTATGAGGATATTAAAATCAAAAATTTAGAAAAGAGAATGTCTAAAATTACGGATAGATATATTGTTGGTGATAATTTGGAGAATTTGAAGAGTGTTTATGGTACAATTCTTAATGGTAAGTATATGTTTTTTCAAAATTTATTGAATAGAAGGAAAACTAATTGGGGAATGACTTTATCAACACCTGGGCAAAGTTTTCATGATCGTTTATCAGCATATATGAGAGCTAAATCAGCAGGTAAAAATATAGAGTCTAGTTTGGATGATTTGAATACTTGGATCAAAAATAAGTATAGTTCTCTGGCTGAATTTCATAATTTAGCAATTATCATTAATGATTTAAAGAATGATTGGAAGAATTATGAGTATTTAGTTGGTGCAATAGAAAAATTGGAAGAGATGTCAAAATGGACTTGGAATAAATTTTCAACAATTAAGATTGAAGATCAAAATGATGTTTGGAATTTTAATGATAAATTGGATGATATTTATAAGTCCATGACGGGAAAGGGTTCAATCTTCGCTACTAAAGATAATGATGGCGAGATAGAATGGTTTATGTCTGCTATATTAGCATATGTTAATGAAGAGAATATACCACAGCAAAGATTTGAGGCAATGAATAAGGAGGATTTACTTGGAAAGATGGATAAATTTATAGAGAATTCGAAAAAGATATTAGAATGAACTGATTATTGTAAAAAAAAAGTTAGAAACTATGAAAACTATGAAATATTTAAAACTATTTGAACAATTTACTGAAGAGAATACTGAAGAGAATACTGAAGAAGATACTGATAAATTTCCTGATGTATTTAATAACTCTTTATTAAGAGGAGTTAATATAGATAAGTATGAATATATTGATGATCCTAAACCGCGAAAAGTAAGTATAGGTCCTTCAGACGATCGTGATTATATAGAATTTCTTATTAACTATTCTAAGTTAGGAATACCTGATCCAACCAAATCAGTTCATATGTATTTTAAACCAGGTTCTAGTGAAGAAGAAATGTTTAGTTACTATGGTAAAGCTTACCAAGTTATTCCTGAGAAAGGAGCTATATTTGGATTCAATAAAGAATTAAGAAATGGTGGATTAGGAAGCACTTGGTGGTTTGTAGAAAGAACTGCTAAAGATTTTTTAAGTAAAGATGTTGCTAGTCAATATTTAAATGGATATAAATTTCCCGATTACTACGAAAATAAAGATTTATTTATAGAAGAGATAACTAAGTATCAAAAAGATTTAATTGATGGCGGTGTTGTAGGTAAATTAACATATGATGAATTAATTAAGATGTCACAGAATTATGATGGTGAAACATTACATGTCTGGACTGAATCACCTTGTTTACATAGAAGAGTTGAAAAAGTTAAACAAGAACCAAAAACAAATAAGAATGAAGACCTTTTAACAAGTTCTGATTTTGAAGAAATTGGTGTTACTCCAGAACAAATACCTCAATTTTATCAATCTGATTTTGGTAAGAAGATAGGAAGATTTAAAGAAACTGCTTCTTATGAGTTAAGAAGAGAAGAAGCTTTAAGACTATTAAGAAGTTGGAAAAAAACTATTTAAATAAAAAACATGAAATACTTAAAAAGATTTAACGAGTCTATTGAAGATATAGATTCTATTTGTAGAAAATATAGAATAACTAATTATACTATCAATCAAGATGGATCAGTCGATGTTGATG
>Ga0315900_10003897_pt1 | contig 21489 bp, 11 predicted proteins | sample LakEriMetagenome_FD_203521 | JGI IMG/M metagenome (GOLD analysis project Ga0315900, IMG submission 203521) | Freshwater fungal communities from buoy surface, Lake Erie, Ohio, United States - Buoy 12 MA114 | ecosystem: Environmental > Aquatic > Freshwater > Lake > Lake biofilm | place: USA: Lake... | reverse complement strand
TGGTACTGCGGTTTTTCGCAACGCAATTGTTTGAGAGGTTTCCTTGCGAGTCGTTTTACGGTGTGCCAGACTAACAGGCGGTCACCCACCTCTCCGTCGCCTATGAGCCCCACCCATGCGCCGAGCATTTTGCCAGCAATCCAAACCTAGCAAACGCCAGCCAGTCGCCCGATGGTGGTTCTTCGTCGCCCTCGCGATCGCGAACTCGGCCTACTCATCTGTGGCCAGCGATGTTCCATCCACGGAAACTCCAAGGGAAGAAAAATCCCACGAAGACAAAGAAAAAAACTCGGAAGCAATCGACTTCTTCGAACGGCGAATTCGGCCTCTTTTGATCACCTACTGCTTCGACTGCCATGGTCCGGAAAACCAGGAGGCTGGACTGCGACTGGACGTGCCCGAAAGTTTTCATCCCACAGATTCCGATGCTTCTGTGCTCCATGAAGGTACCGCTGGAAAAAGCCGTTTGATGGAGGTGTTGGAATACGGTGGCGAGGTTCAGATGCCTCCTACGGCACCTTTGGGGGAAGAGCAACTGGAGTGGTTGCGGCAGTGGATCGCCTCGGGTGCCCCCTACCCCGCGAAGTCCGAACCGCTGGAACCAACTCTGCTTGGGATCGATCACTGGGCCTTTCATCCCCCCCAACCTCTTCGTGATCTTTCTCTGGATCCGACTGGTTGGTCGGATGATCCGATGGATGCGGTGGTGGTCAACCGTCTGGCAGTCGAAGGGATGTCGCCCGCGGCTCAGGCCTCTCCCCACGACTTGGCCCGTCGGCTAGCCTACGATCTGACCGGCCTACCGATACGACAGGAGGTTTTGGATGCCTACCTGGCAACTAGCGATCAGCCCGATGCCTACTCGCGACTGGTCGACGCATTGATCAGCGATCCGGCTTTTGGCGAGCACTGGGCGCGGCTTTGGCTGGATGTCGCCAGGTTCTCCGATGCTAAAGGATACGTCTACGCGCGTGAAGAACGCTTCTTTGTCCAATCTGCATCGTACCGGCAGTGGGTTATTGAGGCCTTCAATCATTCGATGCCCTACGACTGGTTTCTCAAGCGCCAGATCGCTGCCGATCTCTTGGAATCGGATCCCCCCGACCATCTCGCGGCTCTCGGATTTCTCACGCTAGGCCGCCGATTCTTGGGGGTGACTCATGACATCATCGACGACCGCATCGATGTCATCGGTCGTGGAACCATGGGGCTAACAGTGGCCTGTGCTCGTTGTCACGACCACAAGTACGACCCCATTCCCACCAGCGACTACTACTCGCTTTACGGTGTCTTTGCCAACAGCCACGATCGACTTGTGAGACTGCGTACCGAACGGCCTAGCGACGGAGGACCAGCGAACCAAGAGTCGGTCGAGGATCCTTTCGAAACGGAATTGCGAAAGCGTCAGGAAGCCTACCAATCCAAACTTGCAGAAGAAAGGAACGCAGCCGAAGAACGGTGCCGAAATCGCGTCGCCGATTACCTGATGGCTCAGACACACCTTCAGGACTTCCCAGAAGAAGGATTTGACCAAATCCTTACGGCCGAAGATCTGATCCCCAACTTCATTCGCCGTTGGGAGATGTTTCTCGCGAACCCCAAACGGCAGGACGACCCCGTCTTTGCGATCTGGAAACAACTGGAGGCTATCCCGCCAGGTACTGGTTACTCGGAATTGGCCAGTCAGCAAGTGGCTACGGTGCTTCAGACCCAAGGAGACCAGATCCCAAGTCGCCTGAAGGATGCATTCGCGACTCCGCCAAGCCAATGGAAGGAGGCAGTAGAGCGGTATGGAGTGGTATTTACGAGGCTGCAAGAGGAATGGAGCCAACGGGAACGGGTATCCAAGGAATCGAATCTCCCTGCACCTCAGCAGTTCGAAGATGCGGGAGATGAACGGTTGCGGCAGACCCTGGTTGGACCGGGCGGTCCCTGCCGAATTCCTGACGAAGGGATCGTTACCACCGAGGGATTTTTTCCGACCAGCGTCTGCGAGTCGCTCTGGAAACTTCAGGGAGAAATCGACCGCTGGATCCTTCAGTCCGATCGATCGACCGAGTTCACGGTCGCTACGGCAGACCGTGTCGATGAACGGACGGCGAGGGTCTTCCGACGCGGCAATCCGGCCAATAAAGGGGAGTCTGTCCAGAGGCATTTTTTGACCGCTCTCGAAGGGGCTGCGCCAAAACCTTTTGGCTCGGGAAGCGGACGCCTCGGATTGGCCGAGCGAATCGCCAGCCCTGACAATCCACTGACTGCTCGTGTCTGGGTGAATCGACTTTGGACGCATCTGACCGGCCAAGGGTGGGTACGTACCCCCAGTGACTTTGGGATCCGTGCAGGCACGCCACCACTACTTCCCGTGCTGGACCAGTGGGCTTTGAGGTTGATCGCCCAGGACTGGGATCTGAAAAAATCGGTGCGAGAAATGGTCCTCTCAGCTACCTACCGCCAAAGCATTGAGTCGTCTTTCGAGTCGAAAGGTAGTTCGATTGATCCGGCCAACCACCTGCTCTGGAAACAGAATCGACGGCGGTTGAGTCTGGAACAGTGGCGAGACAGTTGGCTTGCGTGGTCCGGTCAGTTGGTGCGCCGCATCGGCGGCAGATCGGAGGAGTGGTTTCCCAGCTTCGCCGGTCCACAGCGACGCAGTATCTACGCAAAAATCGATCGCCAGTTCCTGCCTACGGCGCTTCGCATTTTCGATTTCGCCAATCCGGATCTCCACATTCCGATTCGATCCGAAACGTCGGTGCCTCAGCAGGCGCTGTTCCTCTGGAACCATCCCTGGACCGCTTCGGTCGCTTCGCAACTGGAGCAAGAAGCGATTCTCGCCAGCAAGGAAAGTGACCGACAGGGAGATCGATCCATGCAAGCCAGCCCGGAGATATTGAAGTGGTTGCATCGAAGGATTTATCAGAGGGATCCCAGTCGCGAAGAGTTTCAGTTGGCAGAGAAGTTTTTCCATAGGGCGGCGGAGGTACCGAAAGACGAGTGGACGGAATCGCAGAGAGCCTGGAGCTATGGCTACGCTCCAATCGATGTGGCAGCGAAACGTTTAGGTGATTTCAAGCCACTGCCCCATTTCACAGGCACCAGCTGGCAAGGTGGTGGGGCCTACCCGGATGACAAACTGGGGTGGCTGCAACTGACCGCCGCCGGAGGGCATCCAGGCAATGATCACCAGCATGCAATCGTACGGCGCTGGACTGCCAATCAGTCGATGACCATCAACATCGAATCGATCATCTCCCATGAGGTCGCCGCGGGTGATGGAATCCGCGCATGGGTGATCCATAACGGCCAGCGGGTGCTGTTCGAGCAACGGATTCATCAGTCGCAAGTCGAGTGCCGTTTGAAGAGCGTCGCAGTCAACAAAGGCGATACGATCGACTTTGTGGTCGATATCGCCGACACCCTAAACAGCGACCAGCATCTGTGGAATCCGAAGATTCTCAGTGTCGATCCCAATACCTCGCAACCCGAAGCAAGCCGCTGGGATTCACAGGTAGATTTCCGAGGTCCCGCGACCGCCAAGCTGACTCCTCTAGCGCAGTGGATTCAGGTACTGCTGATGTCGAACGAAGCGGCATTCCTCCGGTAACTGGCGATCTTTTCGCTGTCGTGAATGAGTCATCGCCTTTTAGGGATGAAGGAAAGGTTTATCTACCAGCGAGCCTCGCGGGGGATCGCTGAGGGGCGCACGTCGCCAGAGAAAAAAGAAAGCTTGGCAGGGGCTTGGCCTTTTCCGCTGTACCTTGCGTGCTGGGGAAAATGCCCTCGAGTAACATGGTCTAGATTCGGTTGTTGGGGGATGGTCTCCTCCGTAGATTGCCTGGATGAAGACGGCCAACACAAGCAAAGACGATTCCAACAGGAGCCTATGGGCCATGATGCGAGGAACGCGGCGGGATCTTTTGCAGCGCGGGGGCCTGGGCTTGGGAGCCCTCGGCCTGGCGCATCTGCTTGCCGACGAGCAGGTGGGGGCGGCGATTTCACCTTTGGCTGCCAAAAGTCCTCATTTCCCTGGGCGGGCCAAGCGAGTCGTCCACTTCTTCCTCAACGGCGGTCCGTCGCATGTCGACACCTTCGACCCCAAGCCGGCGCTGGCGGCTTATGCGGGCAAGCCGGTGCCAACCCACCGGACCACCGAGCGGAAGACGGGAGCTGCTTTTCCTTCTCCATTCCGGTTCCAGAGGTATGGGGAGAGCGGGATTGAGGTTAGTGAGATTTTCGCCAAGACGGCGCAGCACATCGATTCGATCGCCGTCATCCGATCGATGTACGCGCAAGTTCCCAATCATGAGCCCTCGCTGATGCTGATGAACTGCGGCGATTCGGTCCAGTCGCGACCCAGTGTCGGAGCTTGGACTTTATACGGCCTGGGGACCGAGAATCAAAATCTACCAGGCTTCGTCGCGTTGTGTCCCGGAGGTTATCCGATCAAGGACGCCGAGAATTGGCAAAGTGGCTTTCTGCCTGGAGTCTATCAAGGGACCTGGGTAGATCCCCAGCATCGGACGGTCGACAAACTAATCGAGAACATACGAAGTCCACATGCGCGCCCCGAGGATCAGCTGAGGCAGCTTGAAGCGCTCCGGGCGCTGGAGGTACTCCAGCAGCGGGAATGGGTGGACGAGCGGCTGGAGGCGCGTGTGCAGAGTTTCGAGCTGGCGTTTCGAATGCAGATGGAGGCGTCGGAGGCGTTCGATATCAGTCGCGAGTCGCAGCGAACGCTTGAGATGTATGGCGACTCGGTGCACGGAAGGCAGACCCTGATCGCACGGCGGCTTCTGGAGCGAGGGGTGCGTTATGTGCAGCTGTGGCATGGGGCCGGTCAACCATGGGACAACCACGCCCAGATCGAATCGAATCACCGCACTTTGGCTCAGCAGATCGATGGCCCGATCGCAGCACTCCTAACCGATCTGAAGCAACGCGGAATGTTCGACGAGACATTAGTGCTGTGGGGAGGCGAGTTCGGGCGGACGCCGACAGTTGAGCTGTCGGCTGATGGGAAGGTGCAATATGGTCGCGACCACAATCACTATGGCTTTTCCGTCTGGATGGCTGGAGGCGGGGTGCGCGGTGGAACGGTACATGGTGCCACCGACGAGTTTGGATTTGGGGCTCAGGAAGATCCCACCAGCGTGCATGATCTTCACGCCACCATGCTGCATCTGCTGGGGTTTGACCACAAGCGGCTGACCTACCGTTATGCTGGACGCGATTTCCGGCTGACCGACGTCCATGGAGAAGTGATCCGCCGCATCGTCTCCTAAACTGCAGCTTGTTGCCGCACCTTCCTGGCGGCCTTCTGTCGGCCCACTATGGTCGATTGCCGACGATTGAAGCTTGATTGACTTTTAGCCAATGCCAACCGAAACGTCCTGAGCAACTCGAAGGAGCCAAATGCATGTGGCAACGATCTGTATGGCTGGGGTGGGCGCTGCTATTTGCTACGGGCAGTCTGTCACCAGGATCGGCGCAGACGGCAGTTGCCGAGGAAAAGCGGCCGCTGGTTTTCGTGATCACCGGCGAAAGCAATTCCGGCGGCGTGGGGCTCAACAGCGATGCGACGCCCGCCGAGCGTCAACCGCGCAGCTCGGTTGTAATTCTCGACCTGGAAGCTGAGGGAATGCCGCTGGTGCCGATGCAATTAGGGAAAAACAACCTCCGCAAGCATGTGGGACTGGAGAACTACTATGACAAGTACCACGGCCTGGAAAACGGATTGGCCAATGCGGTCGAGGGAGGAGTCCTTCGCGATCGTAGCTCGGTGTATCTGGTGAAGACCGGACATGGTGGGTCGACCATCGCTCAGTGGCAGCCAGACGCACCAACTGGATATTGGCGGCAGTTTGTGGAGCGGACGGAGGCGGTAAAAAGGCAACTGGATCGCGATGCGGAGTGGGTGGTTTGGATGAGCCTGGGGATCAACGATGCGATCGCAGGAACCGATCCGGATCTTTGGCAGCGGCATGTTGGAGAGCATCTAGCAAGGATCCAGAATCAGTTGCCAGGGGCCAGGGTGGTGATGACTGAGTTTCAGTCGATGGGGTATCCCGAGACGAATCTGCGGATCCGAAGGCTGGCCGACGAGTTGCAAGGAGTCGAGTCAGTGGAGACGACAGGGGTGCCTTTGAGCGACGCAAATCATTGGGGGTACGAAGGGCTGAAGCAGGTCGCCGATCGGATGCTAAAGAAGTCATTTCTCAATGACAGATAAGTCCTTAGAATCGCTCGTCTCGGTCCCTCCGGTCACTTCGCCAGTATTTATGGAGTTGGAAACGAAGGAACTTGAAACCGAGGGCCCGGGTCCAAAGGCTTGTTTTACTCCATATTCGTCATCGTAGTAGAGTCGATCATACGAATCGGAATTGGCCCTTCAATTAGGTCGAAACGGATCCGCCCCGATAAAACATCCTTCTAGGTGCGCTACACCATACAGGAATTCCGCTCTTCGGACATCCACTGGTTCTTCCGTTCGCCTGAGGTTATCGGAGACGGGGGATGTCCAAGCAATGGATCTGTCTTCTCGTCATCGCGGTTGCAAGTGGATGTCAATCTACACCGTCCGGTGTGCATCGGCTGGCACAGAGGAACCGGATGGTTGGTTCCGTTCCGACAACTTGGTTGGTAGGTCCGGCATGGCACTCTTGCGTAGAAGTGGGGGGCAATGCAACCACGAACCAACATATTGTTGGATAGACCCACTGCAAGCCGGCTCGAGAAATGCCCTTTTTCTGGTGGCGGTGTAAGCCGGTCGAACGACCGGCTGTCGATATTTTGGATGATCCGTGGGACGAACTATATCCGTCCACCGAAAAGATTGGGGCGAGAGATTCGCAATCGACCAACTGGCTGGAACCGCCGCGCGCTGCAGATCAAAATCGATGCGGCATGCGAAGTTGATACAGTTGGAATTCAAGTTGGAAAAGCAATTTCTCTTGGGCATGCCATTATCATCATGGCCCTGCGACAGACGCGGATCGCGGTATTTCAAGGAGAAAATGCGCGCGGCAGGGGGTAGGAAATCAGAACCGTTTTTCGTGGTTTTCCGCAACTGCTTCGCATGGGGAGGCGGCTTCATGGATGGAAGATGTGGGATTGAAGAGCAAAACGCGCAATTGGATAGGAGTTGAGATATGATGGGTTTGGGTAACCATGCAACTAGTGATGCTGGTTTTATTGGCGTTCCTGCCCGGTCGTATGCATCCAAATCAGGGGGCTTTGAGTGGGCCTGTGAGCTATTTCAAGCGACTGACACAACCTGGTGTTCTCTATCCGGCCATCGCCTTCTTTCATGGTGCGATGCTGACGGCCATGATGTTCCTCTGGATGATGTCGTCTTACGACGACGGACTCTACGACCAGATTGTGGGGCTCACCATTCAAAGCGGGATGGATGAAGAGCAGAAGGTTCTGGCTCTGATGCATAAGACGAATCAGTTGCTCAAGCCGCGATCGGAGCTTTTCGCAAGTGAAGGCTACATCAATTGGCGGGACACGCTTTTCCGGTCGGGCGACATTCAGCTGATGGATGCCAAAGGTTCCTGCGGCAGTCACACCCATGTTTTGGCTAGATTACTGCAGAGGGCTGGGATCGAGGTGCGAATCGCCCAGATGAAATGCGGACCGGTTTGGGGGGCGCATATCCTGCTGGAAGCGAAGATCGATGGGAAGTGGGTGACTCTCGATCCTTTCTACGATCTCTCCTTCCGAAAGGAGGATGGGAAGCTGGCGAGTTTCCAGGAGGTGAAGGGTCAGTGGGATTACTTCAAGAGTCAGGTTCCACCCAACTACAACCCCCTCTACACGTACGAAGACGTCAGGTACACCAACTGGACAAAGATTCCGTTGGTGATGCCGGCGGTCAAGAATCTCTTGCGATGGTTCATGGGTTCTGAAGTCGAGAACCTTTCGATCCGATCGCTTGTTCTGAACTTGTACAAAGCCTATCTAGCGATTTTGGTTGGCTGCTACCTGCTATTGGTAGTGTTCACTGCCTTTGTCCTCTCTACTCGTGCTTCACGCCCGAGACTGCATGTCAATCGTCCAAGCGGCGTTGCTGAAGTCAGCCTTAGGCAAGACGTGCCGCCACAGCTGACTCGGTAGGAGCCCTTTCGGTGCTCAATCGAACCGGAGGCCGCGATAGACTGCCATGAGATCGCCTATTTGGCTGTGTGGTTACATCCGCTGAAATGGTAGAGTGCTTTTCGCATCTACGAGGGGAAGAAGCCGACGGGGGAGATGGCGAAAGACCAGTCGTGGCGGCCAATCGCTGCGGCGAATCCATAAGGCATCGCGGTCCATTCGATGGCTTTTCGCCGTTTCCAAATGAAGACAGCAGATGACAGTAGAGCGATCGTTCAGGCCCTTGGTGAGACCTCTAGCTTTCGATCGATGGAGTCAGGGAGAGAGCGATTGGTTGCGGGTAGTGTTTGGATACAAGATGGAGCAATTTTTTGGAGTCGATTGTGGAAGCATCCCATCGTGTCGAGGTATTGAATGGGAATCGTTTCGAATTTGGGGAGAATTGGCGTCGGTTCTTGAGTCAGATGGACGAGTCCAGGGTACAGCAGGCGAAGCAATCGTTGCAGTGGATGTTGGGGGTGGAGGATTTGGAGGGAAAGAGGTTTCTTGATGTTGGGGCAGGAAGTGGACTGTTCAGTCTGGCAGCCCGAAGACTAGGGGCTCACGTGCACTCCTTTGATTTTGACCCGACGTCGGTCGCCTGCGTCCGTGAAGTCAAGCGACGATTTGCACCTGAAGAAGACCAATGGACGATTGAGGAAGGTTCCATCCTCGATCCCCGTTACCTGAGTTCCATAGGATCCTTCGATATTGTCTATGCGTGGGGTGTTTTGCATCACACAGGGCAGATGTGGAAAAGCCTGGAGAATACCGACAGCTTGGTGGCTGCAGGTGGGACGGTATTTCTTGCGATCTACAACGATACGGGGAGCCAGAGTGAGCGGTGGAAAGTGATCAAGCGAGTCTACAACAAACTGCCGCGATTCCTGCGTATTCCTTACGTTTTCGTCGTTTCAGCTCCGTCGGAAGCCAAAGCGTTATTGAGATCGATCATCGATGGGCAGCTAGGAGGGTATCTGCGATCGTGGGTGCGGCCCGAGCCGAGTCGTGGGATGAGCCGTTGGCGTGACTTGGTCGATTGGGTGGGTGGATATCCTTATGAGACAGCCAAGCCAGAGGAGATTTTTGATTTCTTCAGCCAACGCGGATACACGCTGAGGAAAATGAAGTGTGGCAACGTAGGGATGGGGTGCAACGAGTTTGTCTTTGAGAAAGAAAAGTAAATCGACGGAGAATCTGTTGGTTTATTTGGTTCGGTGACAGGCGGCAGCCTAGCCTAGGTTCGGTGGACAGAGTCCTTGGACGAGCCAAGGAGGATTGGCCTGGGAGTTGGCTTGGTGCGATCTCAGGAGATTTTTGCTCGGGGATTCCAGCAATCCAGAAGGTCTTGCAAGATGAAGCAGCCGGAACGGCAGGAATCGAGTCTGGAGGAAGATGAGATTGTGCGGCAGTATGCATCTGGACGCCGTGACTTCTCCAATCTTCAGTTTCTTCGATACCTCGATCTGCGAGAGGTCGATCTTCCGGAAATCGTTTTTCGGAATTGCCATATGGAAGGGAATTTTAATGATTCAAATCTACAGCGAGCGGACTTTTCCTTTTCCTACATCAAGACAGTCGATTTTCATCGCACGAATCTAATTGGCGCGAGCTTTTGTGGAGCCATGATCGACGCTGCGGAGTTTTGCGGAGCGCAACTACAGGACGCCGACTTTCAAGGGGCGACGGCGTATCAGTACATCTTTTCTTCAGGGGAGCGGCCGTCGCATTGAAACGATGGAGAGGCACCCTTCGTTAGGAGCCATGCGGTGCCTGATGGTTGAGCTGCGGCAGGAAATCTTGTAAGGATTTGTCAGCCGAAGTAGCCGTGCAGGTACCAGGTGTGGTTTCGGCGATCGAGATAGACCCACCACCAGTCGCCATGATCGAGTTCGATGCGATAGTAATCGCGTTGGATGGAATCGCCTTCCCACCAGCCTGTTTCGATGCGTTCGGGACCGCGGGCCTGGTGTACTTTTCGGGAGGGTTGGTGACCGAGCTGGAAGGTGTGGGGAAGTTCTTGGCTGGCTGGGGGGCTGGTGGTAAGTGGGAGTGGCATGGGGAGTAGTTGGATTGGCCGTCGCAGTGGCTGCGTCTCCTGTGGTTCGGCTCGCCATCGCGTCTGATAGTTGGCGGCAGGAAGCGGCTTGGTTCCCTTGGTCTGGATGGATTGGGAAAGCGACCTGCTTCGTTTGGAATAGGTTCTCAGCGTTCCGGTGATGGGATGCCATCGGCAGGCCTGTTCCGGCAGGGGATCGGTCTGCAGGATACCTTGCACCACCGCTTGGCGCCCCAGTCGGTTGCTGAGTCGATCGAGGAGTGGTGCGATATTTTCCTGCTGGGGCGTGGTGTCCTGGTCGAAAAAAAGTGTTTGATGCCATCGAATCGGTGTTCGCAAAGCGGCTTGTAGGTGGACCTGAGTGATCGCCGGGGGGGAGTTCGTGGCGATGGATTTCCATTTGGTTTCGCATTGCTGAAGCAGCAGAGGACGGAGGTAGTTGGGGTCGGCGGAAGGGCGGAAGAGGTTGAGTGTCCAGAAGAGATCGGGGCCTTCCTGCATCGTCAGTCGCGCGATCCAGCGCAAGCCTCCTTCGGAGCGTTCCTGGAGGCGCAGGCAGATCTGTTCCAGCAGTTGGGTCAGGATCTGTTCGATCCAGTCGATGCGGTCGATCGGGATTTCCAGCGGCTGGCAGGCTGACCAATCCTGGCTTGGGGTGATGCCGGTGATCGATTCGTCGATGTGCCCCAGGAGTTGATCGATCTTGCGAATGATGCCGGGTCCGAGGCGTTGGGCGAGGCCGGAGCGAGGGAGTTGCAGGAGGTGGTGGAGTCGTGAGATTCCCAGGCGGCGCAGGGTGTTGGCGGTTGGCTGATCGATGCGAAGGGCAGTGACGGGGAGTCGATCGAGCCATTGGGGGAGGCTGCAGGAGTCGACGATCCAGGGGGGCGTTTCACCTGGGATGTCCTGCCAGGAGGTGATGCCGGTTTGATTCTGGCGCAGCAGGGCCTGCGCCAGTGGGGCGATCGGCATGCCTTGCGCGATGGCCCAGGCAGCGGCTAGGGAGTCGGCGATGGCGATGCGGGCTACCAGGTGTTGGGACTGAAGCCAGTGGAGGATTTGCCTAGCCATCTCCTGTTCGCTGCCAAACCAGCGTCCCAGGTGAGTTGCTTCCATCAGCAGTGCCTGGGGTTGGTGCAGGCTGCGAATCGCCCAAGGCTTTTCTTCCAGCGATTCCAGGGCCACGGTTGGGCTGAACTGCTGAGCGGCTTGGGCCAGCTCCTCCAGCGCCTCGCGATCTGCTTCGGGATCAAGCTGTCCCAGCAGGAGGTTGTTGGGGGGAGCTGTGGTGTTGGGTTGCGGGGAGTTTTGGGTGGGGTGGGATGGTTTCGTGGTAGGGAGGGTGGCGATCCCCAGTGAGAGAGCCTGGCTGGTCGACATGCCAGGGAGAATTCCTTGTTGGCGAGCGATGGAGCTGGCGGCGGCGATGCGCCAACCGCGCCGCGGGTCGCGTTGCTGTAGCGCGAAGGGATGGCCGATGCACTGCGGATGATGATGCAGCCATCTCTGGCAGGGCCAGTTGGGCAACCAGATGCAGGCGATGCGTCGTGTCATCGAACTATCTCCGATCGACTGATCATCTCTTTTCAGGCAGCTTTTTCAGGCCACTGTGCGGTGGGGTCGAGCAGATTGATCGTTGCTAGGGACCCTCCCCTGCCCTTGGGACATCGCAACAGCCGAAGCTGGCTCCATCGCCCTCGACTGGATGAATCGGCAGTGTGTTGCCTGGGCCCCTTAGGGCAGGAGGTGACTTGCCATTGCACCTGAGCCCAGCTGGGGGTTCGTTGCGGATGAGCGGAGGGGGGGCGGATGAGCAGTCCCAGGCCACCGCCATGCTCGACCGACAGTTGCCATCGTCTGGCCATGCGGTCGTCTCGCGTATGGACTTCCGCTATCACGGCGCCGACGGCTGGAGAGCGCAGCGATTGATCGATTGCCCATTCGCATTCACGATCATCACGGCATCGAACCACCACTAGCGATTCGATCGGCACTCGAAGCGATGCGATGGCGGGCGGATAAAAAAGAGGTTGCTTTTCCACCACCACCGCATAGCGTCCACCGCGGAGGGCATGGAGCACGGAGTGCCAAGCGATCCACCAGCGTCCATCTGCAGGGCCGGCGCCGAAGAGATCGACCAGGCTTCCCTCCTCGTAGCCTCCACTAGGCAGCACCAGATCTAAAGCGTCAAAACCACTAGAGATCTTCTGCCGGTTGGTTTGGCTGCTGCGAGCCAGTTGGAGAGTGCCTCGGAGCTGTTCGGTGATCTGGCTGGCAAGCCACCGTCCGGATGGTGGGTGGAGTTGGTCCTCTGGATTGCTTTCGGGGGCGTCCTGGTCGATCGTCAGCATCATGGCGGTGCTTGCCTGGCGGGATGAGGTTCGGAAAGCCATCATTCTCTTTGGATACCTATACAAACGTATAAATTCTGTATCGTACTTCGTCAATCAATAAAGCCAGCATTTCTTAGAGCGTTTTTTCGGATGCCAAGAATCCCTGGGGTGGGGGTGAGGAGGGGGGCCGATGGGTTGGGAGGATAGGGTGGAAGAGTGACACGGATGGTCCAGGAAAGAGGATTTTTCCGAAAAATTGAAATATTTCGAGGCTACCCAGGGGAAGATCAAGTTCCTGGAAGTGGACGCAAGAAAGGCGGGGAGGCATGTTCGAAAAGGCCGCAGTCCTGGTACGGGGGGCGTTGGCACGCCCCGTCGGAAGATGGTGACATTTGTCTCCTAAGAATGTTCAGTTTCAATTCGATGGCGCGAACCGGGATTTGGAAGCGGTAGTGGGGTTGAAGCGGGGTGGACGGTTCCATCGATGGGTAGGTATTCAAGGGCGCTTAACCGTCCGGAGGTGGATCTCTGTCATTCAATAGGTGCCACCCACCGATTGCGCACACCGATTGCGCACGCTTGCGGTAGCCACCATCGCCAGATGGTGGATGAGCGAACTGGGCAGGATGGATAGGGAGTTACCTGCCCGATCGTTTGCTGTCATTCAATAGGTGCCACCCACCGATTGCGATAGGTGCCACCCACCGATTGCGCACGCTTGCGGTAGCCACCATCGCCAGATGGTGGATGAGCGAACTGAGCAGGATGGATAAGGAGTTACCTGCCCGATCGTTTGCTGTCATTCAATAGGTGCCACCCACCGATCATTCAATAGGTGCCACCCACCGATTGCGCACGCCTGCGGTAGCCACCATCGCCAGATGGTGGATGAGCGAACTGGGCAGGATGGATAAGGAACTACCTGCCCGATCGTTTGCTGTCATTCAATAGGTGCCACCCACCGATTGCGATAGGTGCCACCCACCGATTGCGATAGGTGCCACCCACCGATTGCGATAGGTGCCACCCACCGATTGCGCTGGTGGTGATGGCTTTCCGCCTGCGCGTCATCGCAGCATCTGGTTGCATCGGACGAACTGGGATGGGGCGCGGACTGCATGGCCAAGACGGCCATACCGAGGCTCTCTGGAAAAGTGGAAATCCATACTGGAACAAAGATGAATTACCGCATGGCGGGTAGCTGCCGCGTCTCTTGCCTCCATGGCAGATTGGAGGACGCGGAGGCAGTGTCGGACAGGATGACGACATTGACTTGGAAGCTATGGATTTCCTACCAATCGCTTTGGGATATCCGTGGAGATGGAGGAAACCGTTGCATGGGCTTTGCCAAAGGACTGCTGTTGCTGCTGATGCTTGGATTGGCTGGATGCGCACGGAATCCGAATATCATAGTGTGGCAACCTGCGCAGGGTGGGCAGGCGATTCATCGCTTGGTGTTGACGTCCCCGGTTGGGAGTGAAGAGCTGACGGGGCCGTTGATGGCGGCGATGGAGCGAGAGCAGCCGCCGCGTGATTATCCACTCCGCATCATGGATTTGGATTCCTTGGCACCGTATCAGCAGGTACAGCTTGCCAGTTACGATGGCCGCCCGAATGATCTGGCGATCATCGATGCGGCTAGACGTGCTGGGCTGCAGGCGGCGATCCATGGAGAGATAGTATACGAGCGGATGGAGGTTCCTGAGGAGCGGCGATGGTGGCGTCGTAAGGCGCCGGAGCGATTGACGTTGATGTGGCGGGTGGTCGATGTCACGTCGGGCCAGACAATAGCTCAGCAGGCCATTGCGGTCGATCGCGACCAGGCGGTTCGCTCTTACCCAGATCTAAAAGAGTTATCCAAGATCGATGGCCCGCAGGCTGTCTACATTGCCGCGGCACGCGATTCCTGGAAATGGCTTGCACCTCATTTGGGGACAGAGCGGGCTCCTTTGGTACAGGCCGGTTGGCTCCCTGGCCTTCCACAGATGCTTCGCGCCGATACCATGGCCAGGCAAGGGGATTGGGCAGGTGCTGAACAGCAGTGGCGGGAGGTGGTGGAGCTTCATCCGTGGCATGGTGCGGCTTGGCACAACCTAGCGATTGCAGGGGTGGCGCGAGCCGACTTTGAGGAGGCGAAGCGCTGCCTGGCGAAAGCCGACGAGGGATGGTGGTTGGGTATCCCCAAGCGAGACAGTGGCGTCTGGGTGGAACGCAAGCAGCGCGATTACCATCGCATTTTCGCGCTGCCCGAACCGCCAGGTGGTTGGCGGTACCCCGAGCCTGAGGTCTATCAGGCTGCCTATGCGATACCTTCCTCCGCGCCCCCTCAGGATATTGACCAGCTTCCTTGGTGGACAGCCATTCCCCTGGCAAAACCTCCCGGATGGACGTGGAGAGCGTGGTTGACGCAGCCATTGATCCTGTGAGGCATCGATAGCGGCATGGGAGAGACGAGGGTGGGGAGAGCGTGATGCGTTGACAGAAAAGTGAACAAAATCTAAGCTACAGCTGTCCTTTTTTGTTGTTTCATTCGAGAGCCCTAGCGATGGTTTGCCGATTCCCAGCAGGAGAGATTGCGATTTGGATTCCCAGGGGCAACCTTGGGGGGTGAGGCACTGGCGACGATTGACCCCATCGATGCAACCCCCGCAGCGATCCAGCTGATGGGGGTTTTTTGTTGGTCTTGGGGTGTAGATCCGCATCCTTTCGTCAGCCAGTCTCTAGGATTCGATTTCCTGGAGTTGCTGGCAGCGAAGTTTCTGACAACGCACCAATGCATCCCCAAGGCAAAAGTTCAGCCGCCATCCTTTTCGGAATGTCTTGGATTTTTCAAGCGAATTGAAAATGAAAACGATTTCTATCTATGACACCACCTTGCGCGACGGAACTCAGGCGGAAGGAGTCAGTCTTTCGCTGCTCGACAAGATCCACATTGCGCAGCGGTTGGCGGAGATCGGAATCGATTTGATTGAAGGAGGCTTTCCATACTCCAATCCGAAGGATCAGGAGTTCTTTCAAAGGATGCGAGCAACTCCTCTCCATGGGGCTCGCCTTTGCGCTTTCGGCATGACGCGACGACGAGGTGTTATCGCTTCGGAGGATCCTGGACTGCGTGCACTGGTCGCCGCAGAGACTCCGTGCATCACGGTGGTGGGAAAATCCTGGGACTACCATGCGACAGAAGTTCTGGGGGTCAGCCTCGAAGAAAACCTCGCGATGATTGGAGAGAGTGTCGAATACCTCGCGCGGCACGCCGAGGTGGTTTACGATGCCGAGCATTTCTTTGACGGCTACCGAGCGAATGCCGACCATGCGTTGGCAGCGATTCGAGCAGCCGCGGAGGCCGGGGCAGCGTGGATCGTTCTGTGTGATACCAATGGGGGTTCGTTGCCCGAGCGAGTGGCAGAGGTCGTGCAGGCTGCACGGGCTCATCTTGCGGGCTTGCCTGTCCGGTTCGGCATCCACTGCCACAACGACGGCGACTTGGCCACCGCCAACTCGCTGGCGGCGATCGATGCTGGTTGTGAACAGGTGCAGGGAACAATCAACGGGATTGGTGAGCGGTGCGGCAATGCCGATCTGATTGCGGTGGTTGCCAACTTGGCTTTCAAGAAGTCGGGTTATCAGGTGTTGGGTGGTCGGCCGTTGGATCATTGGACGGAGCTATCGCGGTTCGTCTACGAGACGGCCAATCTGCAGCTTCGCAACAACCAGCCATTTGTCGGCCAGAGCGCCTTTGCTCACAAGGGCGGCATGCATGTGCATGCGGTCAACAAGGCAGCTCATACGTACGAACACCTCGATCCCGCGAAGGTGGGCAATGAGCGACGGATTCTGGTCAGTGAACTATCGGGGCGATCAAATATCCTGGCGGCGACCAAGCAGTTCACTTTGGAGCCGAGGCAGGTGGAGCAGGTGTTGCAGGAGGTAGTCGAGCGGGAGCACGAGGGATACCAGTATGAGGCAGCAGAGGCATCGTTTGACCTGCTGGTGCGGCGTACCTTGGGATGGTTTCAGCCGCATTTCGAGACGATCAAGTATCGAATCGTCGCCGGGGATCGGAATGCTACGCTCCACCATGTCTTCGCTGAAGCGATCTTGAAGATTCGAGTCGGGGGGGAGATCAAGTTTGAGGCGGCCGAAGGGCATGGTCCGGTCAACGCCATGGATGCGGTGCTCCGGAAGGCTCTGGCAGATCATTATCGGCCGCTGCAGGAGATGCACTTGGTCGATTACAAGGTTCGCGTCGTGGATGGGAAGGAGGGGACGGCCGCGAAAATTCGGGTCAATATCGAGTGCGCCGATGCCCAGGGGTCGTGGCGGACCATTGGTGTATCGGAGAATATTATCGAAGCCAGTTGGCTGGCCATGACCGACGCAGTCGAATACATCCTGCATCGGGAGACCATTCCGCCGGCGGCCTGCCACACCTCCTGATCGCTTGGATTGACTCTTTCACGATTCCTTTATTTCCATCTTGATGATGGTTCGGATACTTGTGTTATGGCGCATGAAATACCCAATCGCTTCGATTTTGCTACGCAAGCTGGCCTGGTGTATCAGGCGTGGGAGCGCGACGGCTGCTTCGATGCCGAGGTCGATCCTGCGAAGAAACCATTCGCGATTGTGATCCCGCCTCCCAACGTAACCGGTGCATTGCATCTGGGGCATGCGCTCAACAACACCCTGCAGGACATCCAGGTGCGATGGCATCGGATGATGGGCGATGCGACGCTGTGGATGCCTGGGACAGACCATGCCGGCATTGCGACACAGGCGAGGGTGGAGCAGCGGTTGCGGGAAACGGAAAACCTGACGCGGCACGACTTGGGACGCCAGAAGTTGATCGAGCGGATCTGGCAGTGGAAGGATCAGTACGAGACGAGGATTCTCAGCCAGCTAAAAGCCATGGGATGCAGCTGTGATTGGCGGAGGACCCGTTTCACGCTTGATCCTATCTGCGCCCGAGCGGTCCGGACGACATTTTTCGATCTCTTCAGGAAGTCGTGGATCTATCGCGGAAAGAAACTGGTCAACTGGGACACTTTTCTGCAAACAGCCGTCAGCGATGATGAAGTCTTTCACGAGACGGTGCCGGGCCATTTCTATCACCTCCGCTACCCGATCGATTCGCCGCAGGCTGGTGAGCCGACGGAGGTGGTGGTAGCGACGACTCGCCCTGAAACCATGCTGGGGGACACTGCAGTCGCCGTACATCCAGACCCAGCCAATGCGCTGGATGAGGCCGAGCGATTGCTTGAGGAGAAGCTACAGTCGGCGGCTGCCAAGGATCGCGAAGCCCTAGAGTCACAGCTTGCGGATCTCCGTACAAGGAAGGTAGAGCGGTTGCCGGAGCTGCTAACGCTGGCGGCAATGGCCCGGCGAGGAGCGCTCATCCAGCTGCCGCTGACCGGTCGCAAGATTCCGCTGGTTGCTGATTCTTGGGCCAAACCCGAACTGGGGAGTGGTTGCGTGAAGATCACCCCTGCGCATGATCCAAACGACTATGAAGTCGCGCAGCGCTGCCGATTGCCGATGATCAACATCCTGCAGCCCGATGGGAAGATCATCGAACCGACAGGGCGTTTCAGCGGTCTGAAGATTCCCGAGGCTCGTCGAGCCGTGGTGGCGGCGATGGAGGCCGAAGGGCTGCTGGATCGTGTCGAGGATCGGATGATTGAGCTGGCGCATTCGGATCGAAGCAACACACCGATTGAGCCGTATCTTGCGGATCAGTGGTTTGTTGCCATGCAGACCTTGGCTCAAACTGCCATCGACGCCGTGAAAACGGGGCAGGTGCAGATCCTTCCGTCGCGTTATGCCGATGGGTATCTGGACTGGCTCTCGGAAAAGCGGGATTGGCCCGTCGGCAGGCAGTTGTGGTGGGGGCATCAAATCCCCATCTGGTCACGAATTGCCAAGACGCCCGAGGAATGTGAAGCATGGCAGCGTCAATGGGAGTCCACTGAGGAAGCGAAGGAGGGACGCCTGTGCGCGCGGATGGAAGCCCCGGCGACGTTGCATGTCTGCATCCGTGATGAAGACCGACATCTGGAGGCTCGCCTTGAAGCCGATGGCTACACGCGACAGGAGGATGTCCTCGATACCTGGTTCAGCTCCGCACTCTGGCCCCACTCGACGCTGGGATGGCCCGACAAGACACCCGAGCTGGACTACTTCTATCCAACTTCGACGCTGATCACTAGCCGCGACATCATCACCCTCTGGGTGGCTCGAATGGTCCTCATGGGAATCAACAACGTTGGGAAGATTCCGTTCCATCAGGTCTATATCCACCCGAAGATCTTGGACGGTTACGGCGAAACGATGTCCAAGAGCAAGGGCAATGGCGTTGATCCAATCGATGTCATCGACAAGTTCGGGCCGGATGCATTGCGATTTGGTCTGGCCAAGCTGGCGACGGAGACCCAGGATATTCGGATGCCGGTTCAGTTTGAATGCCCTCATTGCCAAGCAGCGATTCCCCAGACGAAAGAGAATCGGCAAAAGCCGAGGATCCGATGCGATCAATGCAAAAAGGATTTTGCGACGCAGTGGGCAGAGAAGGAAGAAGATCTTCAGCTTCCCAAGGGGCCAGTGCTCAGCAAGCTCTTTGAAGAAGGTCGCAACTTTGTCAACAAGCTTTGGAATGCGTCTAGATTCGTGCTGATGAACCTGGAGGGCTACAGCGGCCAAGGGGTGGATCGAGCCACGTTGCCGCTGGAAGATCGCTGGATTCTGTCTCGTCTATCCACGATCATCGCTCGGGTTTCCGACCATCTTCGCCATTTCCGATACGCTGACGCTTCACGCGAACTGTACCAGTTTGCATGGGATGATTACTGCAGTTTTTACCTGGAGATTGCGAAACCGCGACTTCAGGATCCAGCGGCCAAGCCGGTGGTCCAGAGCGTCCTGGCGTACACACTGGATGCACTGCTGCGACTACTGCATCCGATCATTCCATTTGTCACCGAATCGATCTGGCAGCAGTGGCGTCAGGTTGGCCCCCGTGACGACAGACGCTTTGCAGGCAAGCCGTGGTTGATGCTGCGGGATTGGCCTCAGGATGAAGGTCGCGACGGGGATGAAGAGATCGAGCGGCAGTTTTCGGTGTTTGCTTCGCTGGTGGGTTCGCTGCGCGAGATTCGGTCGCGTCAAAATATCGCCCCCAAGACGACGATGCGCTACCAAGTCGCATGCTCTAGCGAAATCATGCAACTACTACAGCCGATGGAAAAATTTGTGCAGCGAATGGCCAATGCCGAGTCCGATGGTTGGGGCCCGGATATCCAGGCTCCTCCTCTCGCGGCGCAGGATCGTACGGAGTCATTGACCGTCTATGTGGATCTGGCCGATCAGATTGATGTGCAGGCGGAACTGACCAAGAATCAGAAGCTGCTTGAACAATTGAGCAAACAGATCGCGGGCAAGCAGAATCTGCTGGGCAATCCGAATTTTGTTCAGAAGGCCAAACCGGAAAAGGTCGAGGAAGAGAAAAAGTCCTTGGAGGAACTACAGCGACAGTGCGAGGCGGTGGAGAGGCTGGTCGAGCAGTTGAAGCTTCGAGCCTAGTTGCGTGCGGAACACCGATAGCGTCACTGCGAATGCCTACTGCGGGTTGGGAGGATACTGCTAGCTGCCGCTGAGCCTGCGTGTCGTCTCGATTTTGAATCAGATTCTTGAAGATCACGCCGCCATCTTGGATCGGTCTGAGGGTTGTGTGGTCAGCAGGGTTCGGGGTAGACCGAATCGACGATCATGCCTCCGTTGTCTGGTGCATTGGCGAAGGAGATCCGATGGCGATGGTGGAGCCGTTTCAGACGGGGGTTGAGCAGTTGCTGGCAGACGTGCGACTGCGATCTTTACTTGCTGGGCGGTCGTTGGCTTACCTTGGTCATGCGGCTTCGGTCCTTGCTGATGGACGTCATTCCCTGGACGCGCTAGTTTTGTCCCCGGAGTTTCGATGGCGTTGTGCCTTCGGTCCTCAACATGGGATGCGTGGCGAAAAGCAGGACAACATGGTGGAGTCGGACGATTATGTCGATTCCGAATGGGGCCTGCCTGTTTACAGTCTCTATGGTACCACTAGGCGACCGACTTCTCAGATGCTCGATGGCGTCGATGTGGTGTTGGTGGATCTACAGGACCTGGGGTGTCGGATTTACACGTTCGCGACGACACTCCTTTACATGATGGAAGAATCCGCCGCTCGTGGCATCGCCGTTTGGGTGCTGGAGCGCCCCAATCCTGCGGGCCGACCGATCGAAGGCCTCTCGCTCCAGGCGGGATGGGAGAGTTTTGTAGGGCACTTGCCGACGCCAATGCGGCATGGGCTGACCTTGGGGGAATTGGGCAGGTTTCTGATCGATCGAAAGCGTCTTGATCTAGAGTATCGAGTGGTTGGGATGCAGGGGTGGACGCCCGACGATGCGCCGGGTTACGGATGGCCCTTGGGGGCTAGATGCTGGGTCAACCCAAGCCCGAACGCGCCACAACTGTCGATGGCTAGGTGCTACAGTGGCACGGTGCTTCTGGAGGGAACTCATCTCTCGGAGGGGCGAGGCACGACGCGTCCGCTGGAGATGGTTGGAGCACCGGATTTGGATGGCCGAGCATGGGTGGATGCGATGCAGCGGATGCTGCCCCCGTCCTGGTTGGCTGGTTGTATGCTTCGGCCTTGCTATTTCCAGCCGACCTTTCAGAAGTACCAAGGAAAAGTATGCAGTGGTTTTCAGATCCATTGCGATGGTCCAGATTATCGGCATGATCTTTTTCGTCCATTTCGCTTGGTCTCCGGGGCGCTTTGGACGCTGCGTCGGTTGCGCCCGGACTATGCGATCTGGAGAGATTTTCCTTACGAATACGAAACCGATCGTTTGGCATTCGATTTGATTTCAGGGAGTGATAGGCTGCGTCGATGGGTGGATGACCCCAGCAGTCAGCCAGACGAATTGGAAC